>Ga0209060_10001090_pt1 | contig 32955 bp, 33 predicted proteins | sample Coa_R1_8_FD_187155 | JGI IMG/M metagenome (GOLD analysis project Ga0209060, IMG submission 187155) | Surface soil microbial communities from Centralia Pennsylvania, which are recovering from an underground coalmine fire - Coalmine... | ecosystem: Environmental > Terrestrial > Soil >...
CGAAGTCCTCGGCCGACAGCACGCCGACCCACGAGTCGAACAGCTGCACCGCGGCCGCGCCGGCGCGGATCTGCGCCAGCAGGTAGTCGCGCGTCGCCTCGCCGATGAGGGCCAGCAGCCGGTGCGCGTCGTCGGGCGATTGATAGAAGAGGCGTTTGGTCTCGCCGAAGTTCTTCGAGGTCTTCCCCTCGATCGCGTAGGTGGCGACCGTGAACGGCGCCCCCGCGAAGCCGATGAGCGGCGTCTCGCCGAGGGCCGCTCTTGCCTCGACGATCGTCTCCATCACGAACGGCGTGCGCGCCGCCGGATCGAACGGCGCCACGCGGACGAGGTCGGCGCCGGTCCGCACGGGCTGGGGCAGGCGCGGCCCCTCCTCGGTGAACTCGACCGCCAGGCCCATCGCCTCCAGCGGCACCAGCAGATCGGAGAACAGGATGGCGGCGTCGAACCCGAACCGGCGGATCGGCTGCAGCGTCACCTCGGCGGCCAGCTTGGGCGACTTGCAGAGCTCGAGAAAGCTGACCCCCGCGCGCACCTGGCGGTACTCGGGCAGGTAACGCCCGGCCTGCCGCATCAGCCACAGCGGCGTCCGCTCGGTCGTCTCACCACGGCAGGCGCGCACGAACAGGGGGGCGGTCACGGCCCGTACTCTAGCCCATCGGGGACGCTCCGGACGGCTAGAACTGCCCGAGGAACGTGGCGATGGCGCCGGCGGCGAAGCTGGGGATGGTGTGCCCCTCGCCGTCGACGGGGCACCAGACGACCGGGTAGCCGCTGTCGCAGCCGTCGTACGACATGCAGGGCGACGGATCGACGGCGGTGCTCGTCGTGCCGCAGTGGTTGTCGGCCAAAAATTGATCGCGCGCCGTCTCGTCGCCCGAGATGTCGACCGTCGTGTCGGCGGTGCCGTGCGTGATCCAGGCGGCGATGTCGTGGCTCTTGCAGCCGCGCGCGCTGAAGAGCGAGCCCGACATGACCGCCACCGCGCGGAACGCGTCGGGCATCTGGCAGCCGAGGCTGTCGGACATGATGCCGCCGTAGCTCATGCCGGTGGCCATGATGCGCGTGGTGTCGACGCAGAGGTTCGACTCCAGCCAGGTCAGCATCGCGTTCAGGAACGCGATGTCGCCGCCGTTGGTGTTGGGCCAGCCGGTGGTGGTGGCGTCGCCGGGCGTGCTCTCCAGCCCCTGTCCCGCCACGTAGATCGCCTCGGGGAGCTTGGGCTGCACGCCGTAGTAGTTGCCGCTGTAGCCGGTCCCCGCCAGGGTGGCCGCCGACCCGCCCGCGTAGTGCCAGGCGAAGATCAACCGGTACGGCTTCGTCGGGTCGTAGTCGCTGGGGAGCGTCACGTAGAACTGCCGCGCGGTGACGGTGCCCTTGCTGTCGGTCACGTTGAGCATCTGCGGGTTCGACGGGCCGAGCGCGGGCGGCGTCGCGCCGCAGCCGTTGGTCATCGCGCCCCCGCCGGTGCCCGTCGCGCCGCCCGACCCGGTGGTCCCGCCGGTCGACACGCTGCCGCCGGTGCCGCTGGTCCCGCCCGACGCCTTACCGCCGGTGCCGGTGGTTCCACCCGAGGCGGAGCTGCCGCCGTTGCCTGTCGCGCCGCCGCTGCCTGTCGCGCCGCCGCTGCCTGTCGCGCCGCCGCTGCCTGTCGCGCCGCCGGCGGCGGAGCTGCCGCCGTTGCCTGTCGCGCCGCCGGTCCCCGCCGACGAGCCGCTGTTGCCGCAGCCTCCAGCTGCGAGCGAGACCAACCCGAGAGCCATCGGAACGAGCACCCGACTGACGCGCATGGGCTCCTCCTTTCCGGCGATCCGGAAAGAGCAGTCTGGCGGCGGCCCGCCAGCGTGTCAATCAGTCCCAGCCGACGAGGATCGTCGTCATCAAGGCCAGCGTTCCGGCCACGGCGTGCAGCATCCGAAAGGCCTGCAGGTGCGAGGGCTCCCGCCAGGGGGGCCAGACGAAGAAGCTCGAGAGAAAGACGAGGAACGCGCCCAGCGAGATGACGTCGCCGGCGGCGCCGAGTCGACAGGCCACCGGATCGTGCAGATTCGGAGGCCCCTGGACGCAGACGTGTCGGAACAGCGCCAGGCCTCCGTTGATGCACGCGGTGGCGGTGCTGCCCACCATGCTGCCGAGGGAGAGCCAGAGGCCGAGCCGCGCGCGCGAGCCCGGCTGGCCGCGCGCGATCCGCAGCGCCCACCCGGACTGCGCCCCGATGAGCCCCAGGGCCGCGCCCGCGAGCAGGAGAACGACGAAGCCGGCCTTGAAGATCGGCGATTGCTGGTACGCGATCGCCGCCTGCTCGAGCGTCATCTGCGGTGGCCGTGCGAGGACGCGGCGCTCAGTTCGCCTTCTGGTACACCCGCACGTAGTCGACCTGGTACGTGATGGGGAAGGTGGTGTTGGTGGGGTCGCCGCCGTTGGCGCCGATGGCCAGGTTGACCAGGATGTAGAACTTCTTGCTGTCGTAAGGGTTGGGGTTGGTCGAGTTGGCGGTCGAGACCGTGTACGTGTTCACCTGTTTGTCGTCGAGGAACAGGTTGATCGTGGTGGCGTTCCACTCCATCGCCCAGACGTGGAAGTCGTCGGCCCAGTTGGTGCCCAGCGAGGCCGGCGACTGGTTGGTGCTGTCCCAGGTGCAGTTGCTGCCGTTCGGCGTGCAGACGTTGGCCAGCACCTTGTTGGCGTAGTACTCCATGATGTCGACCTCGCCCGACTGCGGCCAGGCGGTGCCGTCGCCGAGGATCCAGAACGCCGGCCAGCTCCCCTGGCGGATGTCGATCTTGGCGCGCATCTCGAAGCGGCCGTACTGGAACGAGTGCTTGCCCGAGGTGGTCATCGACGTCGAGGTGTAGTCGTAGTACTGGCGGTTCGTCTTCCAGTCGCTGCTCCCGGCGACGTAGTTGGGGTTGAGGACGTGCACCTTCTGCGCGGCGATGGTGAGCAGGCCGCCCGACACCGTCGCGTTGTCGGGCTGGTACCACTGCAGCTCCTGGTTGCGGACGAAGCCCTTCTCGTAGCCCCAGTTCGAGGAATCGGGGGCGCCGCTCCCGTTGAACTCGTCGGACCAGACGAGGTTCCAGGTGCCGCCCGCGGTGGTGATCTGCTGCGGCGGGCCGCCGGCCGTGCCCGGATTGCCGGCCGCTCCGCCGGCGCCACCATTGGCGCTGGTCCCACCGGTGCCGCCGCCGGAGGAGGCGCCGCCGGCGCCGCCCTTCGCGCCGGCACCACCGGCGCCGCCCTTGCCTCCGCCGGCGCCGCCAACGGCGGAGACGCCACCGCCGCCGCCCGTCGCGTGGGAACCGCCGCCTCCGCCTCCGCCCTTGGCGCTGTTGCCCGCGCTGCCGTTCGTTCCGCCGTTGCCGCCGTTGCCGCCGTTGGCGGAGCTGCCGCCCGTCGCCGAGCTGCCGCCGGTGGCGGAGCTGCCGCCCGTCGCCGTGTTGCCCCCGGTCGCGCCACCACCCCCCGTCGCGCCGCTACCGCCCGTCGCACTGCTGCCGCCGGTCGCGCTGGCGCCGCCGGTGCCTTCCTGGTTGGGGGGCCCGCTCGAGCCGCAGCCGTAGAAACCGGTCAACGCTGCGGCGGCCAGCAACGAGACGAGGACGCGGGGGACGCGCATCGGAGCCTCCTCGGTGAGAGCGCAGTCTGGTCCGCCCTCCGTCGACCTGTCAATCGCGGCCCGCGTCGTGCGCGTGCAGGAGAGCCCCGCCAGTGCTTCTTTCACGACAATCCCGCCGCGACGGTCCGCCGCGCTCGGTGACTTCGTTCGTCAGCAGGCGCCGGCCTGACCTTCGGGGCCGCGCGGGGAGGGTGCCGGCAGCGCCGGAGCTCAGGGGGCGGCGGCGTCGGCGCAGGCGCCGCAGGTCCAGAGGCCCTGGTCGCAGACGGCGCACTGCGTGCCGCAGTCATGGCCGCTCACCCAGGGACCGCAGGGCAGGGCGGACGACCAGCCGCTCTGCGGGCAGGCCAGCGCCGGGATCGTCGAGTCGCCGCAGGTGTAGACGCCGTTGGCGCAGCTCGCGGCGGTCGGCTCCGAGCTGGCGGTCTCGCCGCACGAATGCACGCAGGCGGTGAAGAGATTGCTGTCGCACGATCGGTTGGTGCCGACGGTGACGCCCGAGGGCGGGCTGCAACACTTCGAGCCGCTGTCGCACGACAGGCCGAGCGCGGCGAAGAGGAGGGCGAAACCGAGCAGAGCGAGGACGGGCGAGCGACGCATCGGGCACCTCGTCGAAAGCTAGAGCCCGAGCCTGGGCGTGATTTGTCGCACTGTCAAGCGAGCGAGGTGCGCGCGCGCCGAGTCTCAGCCCGTCGGGTAGCGGCCGACCTCGAGGTAGCGGCGCGCGTCGGCGTCCCAGGCGAACTGCGCGGCGCCGCCCACGCGGTCCTTCTGGACGTCGATGACCACGTACTCGACCGGGTACGACGGCTCGCCGTCCATCACCGCGGCGGCCTGATCGGTGTCACTGAAGTAGGCGCCGACGTCGACGTGCGAGTGGTAGATGATCTTGGCGGGCGCGTCGCCGCGCAGGCTCTTGCCCAGCTTGAAGAGGTCGCTGGCGCCCAGGTTGTAGGCGGTGCGTGCGTCGCGCGCGTGCGTGGCCGGATCCTGGGCGTGCAGATCGTCCTGGATGTTGACGCAGGCGACGGCGCGGTCGGCGGCCGCGGTCCCCTTGGGCCCGAACACGATGCCGCAGCACTCGTTCGGGTAGTCGCGGCGGGCGTGGGCGTACATCTCGGCCAGCGCCTCGGCGCCGAGGACGGGATGCGGGGCGGCGGGCGCGGTCATTTCGGGGAGGTCTCCGGCTTGGGGGACTTTTCGGCCTTGGGGAGGACGGGCGCCTCGAAGTAGCGCTCGGCGCGGTCCGGGAAGAGCGTGACGATCACGCCCTGCTTGCCGGCGGCGATGAGGCGCTTGGCGATGCGCAGCCCGCCGGCCAGCGACGCGCCCGACGAGTGCCCGACCAGCAGACCCTCTTCCTTGGCCAGGCGCTCGGACACGTCCCACGCCTCGTCGGTCGGCATCGGGATGACGCCGTTCAGCTCGTCGGGGTGGTAGATGCCCGGGACGATCGAGCTCTCCATGTGCTTGAGCCCCTCGAGGCCGTGGAGCGCGTCGTCGGGCTCGACCGCCCACACCTCGATGTCGCGCCGGTACTCTTTCAGGCGGCGCCCGGTCCCCATCACCGTGCCGGTGGTGCCGATGCCGGTCACGAAGTGGGTCACGCGCCCCTCGGTCTGCTCCCAGATTTCCCGGCCCGTGGTGTTGTAGTGGCCGAGCGGGTTCGACTGGTTCGAGTACTGGTCCGGGTAGAAGTAGCGGCCGGGGTTCTCCTCGACCATCTTGCGGCACAGCCGGATGGCGCCGTCGGAGCCCTCCATCGGGTCGGAGAAGACCAGCGTCGTGCCGAACGCCTCGGTGATCTTGCGGCGCGCCCAGGAGACGTTGCCGGGCATGACCAGCGTGACGTTGAACCCCATGGCGCCGCCGATCAGCGAGTAGGCGACGCCGGTGTTGCCGCTCGTCGAGTCGATGATCGTCTGCCCGGGCTTGAGCGCGCCCGTGCGGATGGCGTCGCGGATCATCTGGTAGGCGGCGCGGTCCTTCACCGAGCCGCCGGGGTTCAGGAACTCGCACTTGGCCCACAGCTCGACGCCCGGGGTCTCGCGCTCGAACTTGTGGAGGCGCACGATCGGCGTGTCGCCGATGAGGTCGGTGATCCGCTCGGCGACGCGGAGGCGCGCGCGCTTGACGACGTCCAGTTGCTCGCTCAAGCGACGCCGAGCTCCTGCGCGACGGGCGCGCCGCCATCGAGCGGCAGCCGCAGGTGGCGGACGCGACCGATGTCGCCGTCGACGCCCGCGATCCGCACCAGGGCCTCGGCGGCGGCCAGCGTGCCGGCCACGACGTCGGCCGCGCCGGGCGCGCCGGGCGCGGCGGCCTGCGCCGGGACGTCGAGCGACGTCTGGGGCGCAGGGGCGCGCCGCGGGAAGGAGATCAGATCGACCTGTTCTGGCGTGGCGCGCGCGACGACCACCGGCAGCCCCAGCCGCTTGGTGGCGCCCAGCATCGCGTCGTCGTCGAACCCGACGCGCACGACGAGATCGACGCCGGCCAGCGCCGCCAGCCAGCTGCCGCCGTCGGCCGGCGCCGCCTCGCGCGCGAGCACCTCGGCCACTCCGGCCGCGCGGAGGTAGGTGGCCGCCGTCTCGGCCGCCCCGCCCGCGCCCACGACGAGCACGCGCGCGGCGCAGATCCGGGTCTGACCCTCCGGACCCACCTCCGGCAGGGCGATCTGTCGCGCGTAGCGCGCGACGGCGGCGACGTCCATTGGCGACGGCGGCTTCGGGCTAGCGCGCCCCGCCGGCGATGGCGGGGACGATCGAGATCTCGTCGCTGTCCTTGACGGCCGTCTCGAGGTTCTTGAGGAAGCGGATGTCCTCGTCGTTGGCGAAGATGTTGACGAAGCGGCGGACCTGACCGCTCTCGTCGCAGATCCGCTCCTTGATGCCCGGGTACTGCGTCTCCAGGCTGGTGATCAGGGCGCCGACGGTGCTGCCGGTGGCGGTGACCTCTTCCTTCCCCTGCGTCAGCTTGCGAAGTGGCGTCGGAATACGAATGGTAGCCATCGATCTCTCCTTTAGGTCCAGGAACCCCTGTCAGGAGTTCCACAGTGCATCGAAGTCGCCGAGGCGCGGGCCGATCAGCGCCGGCTCGGCCAGCTTGCCCACCAGCGGGTCCTGCGTCTTCATCCCGTTGCCGGTGACGCAAATGACGACCGGTCCGTCGTCCTTGCCGATCTGTCCGCCTTGCACCAGCTTGAGGGTGGCGCCCAGCGTGGCGCCGCCCGCGGTCTCGGTGAAGATCCCCTCGGTCTCGGCCAGCATCCGCATGGCGGCGATCACCTCGTCGTCGTTCGGCTTGGCGGCCCAGCCGCCCGAGCCGATGATCGTCTGGCGCGCATAGAAGCCGTCGGCCGGGTTGCCGATGGCCAGCGACTTCACGATCCCGGTCGGCTTCTTGACCGGCTTCACGAAGTCCCGGTTCTCCAGGACCATGTCGATGATCGGGGCGCACCCCTCGGACTGCGCGCCGTGGATGCGCGTCTTGCGCGCCGGCGCGGCCACCAGGCCCAGCTTCTCGAATTCACCGAACGCCTTGCCGACCTTGGTGACCAGCGAGCCGCCCGCCATCGGGACGACGACGTGCGCCGGCAGCCGCCAGCCGAGCTGCTCGGCGATCTCGTAGGCGTAGCTCTTCGACCCCTCGGCGTAGAACGGGCGGAGGTTGACGTTGACGAACCCCCAGCCGTACTTCCCGGCGATCTCCGAGCAGAGGCGGTTGACGTCGTCGTACGTCCCTTTGACGCCGACCACGCGCGCGCCGTAGACGCTGGTGCCCAGGATCTTGGCGGCCTCGAGATCGTAGGGGACCAGGATGACGGCCGGCAGCCCGGCGGCGGCGGCCTGGGCCGCGGTGGCGTTGGCCAGGTTCCCCGTCGAGGCGCAGGCGACGGTGCCCATGCCGAACTCCATCGCCTTCGAGATGGCGACCGACACGACGCGGTCCTTGAACGACAGGGTCGGGAAGCTGACCGCGTCGTTTTTGACCCAGACCTCTTTCAGGCCCAGGCGCTTGGCCAGCCGATCGGCGCGCACCAGCGGCGTCATCCCGCTGGCCTGGCCGACGGCCGGCGGCCCGTCGAGCGGCAGCAGCTCGGCGTACCGCCACATCGACTTGGGGCGCGACTCGATCGTGGCCCGGGTCAGGACCTTGCCGATGCGGGCGTAGTCGTAGGCGACCTCCAGGGGGCCGAAGCAGTTCTCGCAGACGTGGATGGGCGCCTTGTCGTAGGTGGTGCCGCACTCACGGCAGGAGAGTCCCAGGACGTAGCTCTGCGGGTTCACGGCGGGGGCGGTGCTCATGGTGTTACACAGTCACTCGTGCCGTAGTTGGCGGCCGACAGCGCGCGGATGCGCGCCTCCGGGCCGCAGACGGCGCACAGCGGGTTGGGGTTGTACCGGACGGTCCGGACCGACATGGAACGGGAATCATACTGAACCAAACGCCCAACGAAAGCGGGAGTTTCGCCCCGGGCCAGCCGGGCGGCCTCGGCCCCCAGCAGCGCCCCGATGACGCCGGGCACCGGACCCAGCACCCCCGCCTCGGCGCAGGAGGGGCCGACCCCGGCCGGGGGCGGCTCCTCGAACAGGCAGCGGTAGCAAGGCCGGCCTCCCATCTTCCGCGGGAACCCGGAGAGGGTTCCCGCACCCTCCCGCGACGGACTCCGCCGGGCAGAGCCCGGCTCCGTCCACGCGCCCGGGACCGTCAGGAGCTGTCCGCCCAGCCCGACGGCGGCGCCGTGCACCAGCGGCTTGCCGGCCAGGACGGCGGCGTCGTTGGCCAGGAACTTGGCGGCGAAGTTGTCGGTGCCATCGACGACCACGTCGTAGGCCGCGATCAGCTCGAGCGCGTTGCCGACCTCGAAGCGGACGGCGTGGGGCGTCACCGAGACGGCCGGGAACCGGCGGGCGAGGGCGCGCGCGAAGGCCTCCGCCTTGGGCTCGCCCACGTCGGCGTCGGCGAACAGCACCTGGCGGTGAAGGTTGGTGGCGTCGACGCGGTCGTCGTCGACGACACCGAGCCGGGTGACGCCCGCCGCCGCCAGCGCCAGCGCCGCCGGGCAGCCCAGGCCGCCGGCGCCCAGGATCAGAACTGCGTCCGGGACGCTACCGGCGTTCATTCAAAATACGCGTCCGACGAGAAGTACCGCTCGCCGGTGTCGCACAGGATGGTGACCACCGTCTTGCCGGGGCCGAGCTCGCGCGCGACGTCGAGCGCGATCTTGACCGAGGCGCCGGCCGAGATCCCGACCAGGAGCCCTTCGCGCCGTGCCAGCGCCAGCTTGGTCCGCTGGGCGTCGGCCTCGGAGATCTGGCGGACCTCCGACAGCACCCTTCGGTCGAGGATGGCCGGCACGAACCCGGCGCCGATGCCGTCGATGCGGTGCTCGCCCGGCGGCCCGCCCGAGAGGACGGCGCTCTTCTCCGGCTCGACGGCCACGATGCGCACGTCGGGGCGGAGCTCGCGCAGCACGCGCCCCACGCCGGTGATCGTGCCGCCGGTGCCGACGCCGTGCACGAAGGCGTCGGGGCTGCGGTTGCCGAGCTGGGCGACGATCTCCGGCCCGGTCGTCCGATAGTGGGCCGCCACGTTGGCGGGGTTGTTGAACTGCTGCGGCATGAAGGCCTGCGGGTAGTCGCGAGCAAGCTGCTGCGCGCGCTCGACGGCGCCGCGCATGACTGCCGCCGCCGGCGTCAGGTGCAGCTCGGCCCCGTACGCCTTGAGCAGCGCGCGCCGCTCGAGCGACATGTTGTCCGGCATCGTCAGCACCAGCCGGTAGCGCTTGGCCGCCGACACCAGCGCCAGCCCGACCCCGGTGTTGCCGCTGGTCGGCTCGATGATCACCGACTCGCCGGGCCGGATCTTCCCCTCGCGCTCGGCCGCCTCGATCATCGAGAGCGCCACCCGGTCCTTGACCGACCCGCCCGGGTTGAACTGCTCGCACTTGCAGAACACGTCGGCCATCGAGGCGTCGACGAGGTGGCGCAGGCGCACCAGCGGCGTCCCGCCGATGAGGTCGAGCATGCTGTTGACGGCGTAGGCCGGCATGGTGGCCGCGCAGATTAGCTCAAGGCCGCTCGCCGATCTCGACGATCGAACAGGCGAGGATCGGCTCGAGGCCCAGCGCCTCGGCGCGCGCGAGCAGCGCGTCGCTCTCGGCCCCGGGGTTGAGGTAGACCTCCTTCGGCTGCTTGGCCTTGATCGCCTCCAAGAGCCCGATCCCGACCGAGGGCGGCAGGTAGATGGTGAAGCGGTCGAGGCCCGCCGGCAGGTCCTCGATCCGCGCGGTGACCGGCAGCCCCTCGATGGTCTTCTCCGTCGGGTTCACCGGATAGACCTCCCAGCCACGGCGCAGATAGGCGCGCACGGCCTTGTTGCCGTACTTGTGCGGGGCGCTCGAGGCCCCGACGACCGCCACGCTGGGCACGCTAGTCCGCCTTCCGGCCGCAGGTGCCGCAGACGCCGTCCGGGCCGACCACACCGACGCAGCTCCCGTCGTCGCACAGGCGGCGCCCCGGGTCGAAGCCGCCGGTCGTCGTGGCGCGGTTGCCCTCCGGCTCGACCGGCGCGCGTTCCGCGGCCGCCGCGACCGCCTCCGCGCCCTCCGGGAGACCGCAGACGCTGCAGCGCCCCTCGGCGTCGAGCACGCCCACGCAGTTGCCGTCCGGGCAGAGCCGCCGGCTGGGATCGAACGTCGTCTCTTCCATCGGGTCCAATTCTAGATCCCTCCCGCGCCAGATACGAAATCAGCTCATCCGGACGGGGCGGCGGCCGAGACTAGTGGGGCGGGGCGGGGGAGGCCTCGGCCTCGCGCCGCCGCATCTCCTCGATGACCAGATCGATCTGGTCGCCGACCGCGCCGAGATCACCGTCCGCCTTCTTGTCGGGGGTGCGAGGGCGAAAGTTCATGTTCAGGACGGCGGTGACCGGCGCGTCGTTGTGGAAGGCGCGCGGGACCTCGATCTCGAACGCGCTCTCGGTGAGGCAGCGTTCGATGTCGGGGTTGCCGAGCGTCGAGGCCTCGATCGTCGCGCGGTCGACCTCGCCTCGGGAGAGGTCGATGGCCAGCCGGACCTTTCCGCTGAGGTCGCGCAGCGCGGGGGTGGCCGCCGTCCGGTTCAGGTAGCAGGCCCGCGCGCGCGGCATGTAGGCGAGCGAAAGCATGTTGCGGACCACCATCCTGTCCATCGACCCTTGGACCATCGTTCCGCTGTCGGAGGCCTCGACGAACCCGCCCCTCTCCAGCAGCGCCACCAGCGACGGAGCCTCGAAGAAACGGGTCGTCTGGCTGGGCGGTGGTTCGATCCACGGGCGCAGCCACTCGGGCTGGAGGCGCTGCGGGTGCGCCACGACGGGGACCGCGCGCCCGCGGGCCAACCCCTCGATCCGCACCGTCCGCGGCGGTGGTCCCTTGAGCGCCAGGACACCCGCCAGCGCGTCGCCGGGTGCCAGGCTGGCGGCGAGCCGCTTGTCCGTCTCGCCCGCGACGACGCGGATGGCGCCCAGGTCGCCGCCGCGCTCGAGATCGGCGATGAGCGCGGGGACGGCGTCGCCGATCTGGTTGGCCCGCAGCTCGCGCGCGACGCCGCCGCGGCTCGCCGCCAGCGCGCGCAGCAGGTCGCGCGCGCGCGGGCCCAGCGGCTCGTCGTCGACGGGGCGGATGGTGAGCGCGGCGAGCCAGAGGTCGAGGCCCGGGATCGCACCAAGAGCCTTGTCGAGCCCCGGCGCGTCAGCCGCGGCGCCGAGCGCTCCGTCGGTGACCAGCACCAGCATCGCGCGCGGCCCGAAGGTGGCGGTCTCGCGGCGCAAGAGCGCGCCGGCCTCGCGGAGCGCGACCAGGAGGTCGGTTCCGTTCTGCAGGCGGTCCGGGACCATCTCGTTCTCGAAGCTCTCGATCGCTTCGCGCGTGGCGGGGCGGCTCATCGGGAAGAGTCGCTTGATGCGGCGGTCGAAGAAGAGGGCGTCGAAGCGGGTGCTGGGCGGCAGCGCTTCGATGATCGCGCGCACGAGGTCGCGCTCGGCCGACAGCCCCGGCAGTCCGATGCTGCGCGAGCGATCGACCAGGAACAGGACGCTCCCCGGCGGGTCGAGCTTCTCGGCGGCCCCGTGGCGCGCCAGCAGCGCCAGCGCGGTCTCGGTCGGAGATAGCGCCGCGAGCGCGACCCGCGCCTCCAGCGGCGCCACCTCGCGCGTCTTTCCCTTCGGCGAGCGCGGCGTCCAGGCCACCTCCCAGGCGCCCCGGGTGGTGGCGCGCCCCGTCGCCGTTCCGGCGCCTGGCGGCAGGTCGGTCCGCACTCCGGCGATCTCGGCGTCGGCCGCGTCGCGCAGCTGGAGCTTCACCTCCGCGGCTGGCGGGAGTCGCTCGGGTGCCGCCGGAAATCGGACCAGCAGGCGGCCGTTGTTCGCGACGGGCAGGATCGCAAAGCGGTAGCGCACGGTGACCGGCTGGGCCCCGAGCGCCGGCCCCCGCAGCAGGCGGAGGCGGTGCGTGGCGCCGTCCTCGAACGGTTCGCTGACGGGCGTGAGGCCCCGGGCACTGCTCTCGGTCTTGTAGACATCGGCGGCGTGCGCGCTCTCAGCCGCCGGGTCGACGGACCGCCAGCGCCCGCCGTCGCGGACCTCCAGCGCCACGAGCGCGCTCCCATCCGGCAGCGCGAAGTCGAGCACCGCCTCGCTGCCATGCGACCCGGGGGGCGATTGCAGCGACGTCACCGTACGGGTGACCTCGACCAGCGCCACGGGTCCGCGGGCGTCGACGGCGATCTTCTGCGTCGACGTCGCCGCCGGGCCGGCCGACAGAGGGACCTTCTCCGCGCTCGCTCGCCCCGAGGCGAACGAGAGAACGGCAAAGGCGAACGCGAGGATCCGCATCGGCGTCCGCGGAAAGCTTACGCGAAACCCTTGCCCGCCAGGTAAACCTCGATGCTCTCGGCCCGCGACCCCTCCGGTTTGAGCAGGCGCACTTCCGAGAAGCGCGCTGCCATCCGCTTGCGGATCGTCTCCACGTCCGGCCCCTGGAAGATCTTGGCGATGAAGGCGCCGCCGGGGGCCAGCAGGCGAAGGGCGCGGCCCAGCGCCTCCTCGACCAGCGCCGCCGAGCGCGCCTGATCGGTGGCGCGGATCCCGGTGGTGTTGGGGGCCATGTCCGAAAGGACAACGTCGAACGCCTTCAGTTCCCCCAGGAGCTCGCCGTCGGCGACCGTCAGCAGGTCGGCCCGCAGCACGCGCGCGCCGGGGATCGGCTGGGGAAGGGGGTCGCGATCGATGCCGACGACCGCGCCGTGGGGCCCCACGACCTTGAGCGCGTACTGGAGCCAGGAGCCCGGACGGCAACCGAGGTCGAGCACCCGGTCTCCTGGGCGCAGGAGGCGCAGCTTGCGGTCGATCTCCTCGAGCTTGTAGACCGAGCGCGCGACGAACCCGGCGCCACGCGCCTTCTTGAAGAAGGCGTCGTGACGGTGCCGTGGATCGCCGAGCTTTCCCAGGAGGCCGCTCCGTCAAGAGGCGGCGCGGGCCGCGTTACTTCTTCTTGGCCGCGGCGGCGGCGGGGGCGCCCTTCTTGGAGGCCTTCATCGGGTTCTTCGACTCGATCTCTTTGATCTGGCGGGGGACGACGTACTTCTTGACGTCCTTGACGCTCCCCTTGACGAGGACGACGCCGTTCGCCGGGCCGGGGACCGCGCCCTTGATGAGCACCACGTCCTTGTCCTCGAGCACCTTCACGACCACCAGGTCGGAGGCGGTGCTCTTGACGTTGCCCATCAGGCCCGACATCCGCTTGCCCTTGTGGACGCGGCCCGGGGTGAGGCGGCAGCCGATCGAGCCGCCGTGGCGGAAGAACTCGTGCGTCCCGTGGGTCATGGTGTCACCGGCCATCCGGTGCTTCTTCATGACGCCCTGGTAGCCCTTGCCCTTGGTGGTGCCGACCACGTCGATGACGTCGCCCGCCTTGAACACCTCGGCCGCGCGGATGACCTTGCCGACCTCGTACTTCTCGAGCTCCTTGGCCGGCAGCCGCACCTCGCGCAGGTGGCGCAGCGGCTTCTCGATGTTGGCCTTCTTGAAGTAGCCGCTCTCGGGGCGGGTGACGGCGCGAACCGTCTTCTCCTCGAACCCCAGCTGGAGCGCCGAGTAGCCGTGCTTGTCTTCCGTGCGCTTGGCGACGACGACGCAGGGACCGACGGAGACGGCGGTGACACCCAGGGCGGACCCGTCGTCGTGGAAGACTTGGGTCATACCAACTTTACGGCCCAGAAGGCCCATCTTGAGAGACATGGCGAGCGGCGGTTTATAGTCCCCCGCTCGGGGAATGTCAACGCGTGCACATGAGCCTTGTCGCTCGCCCTTGGGGCTTACCCTGGTCACGGCCGCCGCGGTCATCTCGGGGGCCTGGGCGGGGTGCGCCACGGCGTCCGACTGCCCCGCCAGAGGGGGACCTGCCTGGCGCGAGCTGACGAGCGCTCATTTTCGGGTCCGATCGGACCTCGACGAAGCCGATGCCCGGGAGACCATACGGCGCCTCGAGGAGGGCCGGGCCGTCATGTTGGCCATGGTCTGGCCGGCCGCACCCGATCCCCCGGTCCGGACCGAAGTGGTGGCCCTTCGCTCGCGGTTCGAATTCCTGTCCTTTGCCCGCGATCTCCACGTCCCTTCGGTGGTTTGGGGCGTGCGCGGCCAGCGTGAGCCCCTCCCGGCGACGCTGGTCTTTGCCGGGGCGGACCTCAAGGCCCAGGCTTCGCTCGCGCACGAGCTGGCCCACGAGCTCATCGCCTGGTTCATGCCCTTGGCGCCGCCCTGGCTCAATGAGGGTCTGGCGACGTTCCTGGAAACGCTCCGCTACGATCGCGTTAGCGGAAAGGCGACTCTCGGTGAGCCCTCGCCGCGCGCCCGGATCGTGGCGGAGCCGATGCCAGCCGCGGCGTTGCTCGCCGCGCGCGAGCCACCTACCGGGCGTGAGGTCGAGTTCGAGGACCGCGCCTGGCTTCTGGTCCATTACCTCATCGACGAACGATTGCTCGCGTTCGAGCGCTTCCAGACAGAGCTCATTCGGTTACGACCGCCCGCGGAGGCCTGGGCCGCCGCGCTCCCCGAGCTTCGCCCGGCGGATCTCGATGTCACGCTCGACGGCTATCGCAGATCGGATCGGTGTCACATCCTCCGGCTCCCAGTTCAGGTCTCCGAAGCGCAGATCTCGGTCCGGCTGATGGCCGACGGCGAGGTCCACGCGGTGCGCGCGCTGCTGTTCGAGACCAGCATGGCCCCGGGCGTGATGCCCGACCATTCCGCCGCGCAGAGTGAGGTCGCCGAGTCGTTGAGGGTCGACTCCACGAACGTCGAGGCGTTGGCGATGCGCTTCTTCTGGTTCTCGAACGGGCCGCGACCGGAAGAGCGGAGCGCCCTGGCGGCGCGCGCGCTCGCCGCCCACCCCGACGCCTGGCTCGCCTGGTTCATGCAGGCGGCTTCCGCTGGTGACGAGACGACGAGGCGGACGGCTCTGGCGCGTGCCATCGCCATCGGCCGCGAACAGCCGGAGTTGCTGACCGCGCTGGCCTCGGTCGACGCTCGCGCCGGGCGGTGGGACCAGGTACTGGATCTGGCCACCAAGGCCAGCAAGATTGGCGACCATCGCTGGAGCGCGCTCGAACTTCGCATGCTGGCGCTGGCCCATCTCGGACGTTGCCAAGAGGCGGAGGATCTGGCGATCGCGGTTCAGGCGCTCGCGCCGGGGAACACGGGCGCGCAGATCCAAAAGGCATGGGGCGCGGTCAAAGGGAACTGCGTCCAGGTCGCCGCACATTCGGGCGGGCCACCATCACCGGCATCCATGAGGGGGGCTCCGCCAGAGGCCCCCAGACAGTAGAATCGGACAGTCGGCCTCGGGCCCAGGTGCGGGCTACGGCCGGTCGAGGTCTCAGTGGCGGCGGTTCGAGCGCTTCGTGCCGGAAAGGAATTGACTTCCAGGCTCCATCCGGCAGGAATTGAGGCGGCCTTGGATACGGTCAACCCTGCAGTAAGCCCGGTCGACGCTGGGGTACCGCGCCCCGCCCCCAAGCCCAAGCGGCGCTTGGAGGCCATCGACTGGCTGCGCGGCCTGGCCGTCGTCTTGATGATCCAGACGCACCTCTATGACAGCTGGTGCAACAAGGCGGCGAAGGCGACGGCGGCCTACACCTGGACCCGGTTCATCGGCGGGATCCCCTCCCGGCTCTTCCTGCTGCTGGTGGGCGTCTCGATGGCCATCCGGTTCGAGAGCCAGATCGCCGCCAAGGTCGACCGCAACACCATGGTGCGGGTGGCGGCCAAGCGCGGGTTCGAGATCATCTTGCTTGGCTACCTGTTCCGCCTGCAGGAGTACGTCCTGGGCGGCTGCTGGGACTGGCACGACCTCTACCGGGTCGACATCCTGAACTGCATCGGCGCCTCGATGGTGGTGGGGGCGGTCATCACCGCCCCCTGGCGCGGCAAGCCGGCCTACTGGTCGACGGCGCTGGCGGCGGCGGCGGTCATCGCGCTGGGCCCGATCATCGGCCCACACCACTTCCCGTCGTACCTTCCGCGGCCGCTGACCTCGTACCTGGGCGGCGAGCGGCCGATGGCCTGGTTCCCGCTGTTCCCGTCGCTCTCGTACCCCCTGGTCGGCGTCCTCATCGGACACTACTGGGTGCGCAGCAGCAAGGACGCGCGCAAGCAGGCGATCGCGTTCGTCGTCACCGGGGTGGTCGGCTGGCTGATGATGCGCGCGGTGGGGATGGTGCGGGCCTGGAACCCCTACATCATCCATTACCCGTCGGACCTGGTTCAGCAGATGGGGCCGGGGACCTTCTTCTACCGGCTGGGGCAGATCGGGCCGCTGGCGCTGCTCGGGTACCTGGTCACGCGGATCGTCCCCAGGCACTGGTTCTCGGTGATGCGCCTCTTCGGCCAGACGTCGCTGTTCGTCTACTGGGTTCACGTCGAGCTGGTCTACGGTCTGTTGCTGGGGCGGCTGCACAACCGGCTCAGCTTCTTCGGCGCCAGCATCGGGCTCTGCCTGATGACGGCCGCCATGGCCGTGCTGGCCAAGCTGAGGCTCAAGTACTGGCACGGCTGGCCCAGCCGCAAAAAAATCGTCGTCGCCAAAGCAGCCGGGAATTTGCCCGCGCCGCTCGGTCCTCTATAACTGTCGAGGTCATGGGGCGCTTCAACTGGCCCGGGTCCGTTCTCGTCGCGCTCGTCCTCCTGGTTGGACCTTGGGCGGCCGGGACGGCGAGCGCGCGCGCGAAGCACGCGGCGCGGCGCCACAAGCACGCCGTCGCGCGCGAGCGCCCGGTGGCGGCCACGCGCGCCGGCCTCCCCAACGTCCAGGCGCAAGGGGCGCTGGTGCTCGACGAGGGCGGGCGTCCGGTGTTCGCCAAGAACCCCGACAAGGAGCGGCCCATCGCCTCGATCTCCAAGCTGGCGGCGACGCTGGTGGTGGCCGAGAAGGGGGTCGAGCTCGAGGGGCTGTCGACGATCAACAAGGGTGACATCGAGGTCGCCAAGGGGGGCGCGCGGTCACGCCTGCTCGAGGGGCTGACGCTGTCGAACCGCGACCTGCTCCACTCGGCGCTCATGGGGTCGGACAACCGCGCCATCCCGGCGCTGGGCCGGGCGGTGAAGCTGACGCCCGCGCAGCTGACGGCGGCGATGAACGCCAAGGCGCGCGCGCTCGGCCTCAAGAACACGCGCTTCCACGAGCCGACGGGCCTCTCCACCGGCAACGTGTCGACGCCGCGCGAGATCATCACCATGCTCAAGGCGGTGATGGCGAACGCGACGCTGGCGCCGATCACCCGCCGCGCCGAGTACGACGCGCACCCGGTCGGCAAGCCGCCCATCCATTACAACAACACCAACCACCCGGCCGCGCGCGGCAACGTGCAGGTGCTGGGGGGCAAGACCGGGTACAACGACGAGGCGCGCTACTGCCTGGTGGTGGCCACCCGGATCGACGGCCGCACCTATTACATGGCGTTCCTGGGCGACGACGGGAAGATGACCCGCTTCGGCGACGTCGCGCGCGTCGCGGACTGGATCGTCAGCCACCCGCAGAAGCTGGCGCCCGACAAGACGGCGCCCGCGTCCGCGCCGCGGGTGGCCAAGGCCTCGGTGCCCGACGGGCCGGCCGCGCCGCCGGTGCCGTTCGTCCCGCGCTCGGCGCAGGTGACCGAGGCGGCGCCGGAAGCGGCGCCCATCGCCGCGGCGCCCGCGACCCCGCCCGTCCCGCTCCCCGTCGGCGTGGCCGCACCGCCGCCCGAGGCGCCCGCAGCGGAGCGGACGACGCCCGGGCCGGCGACCGTGGCCACGCCGTAGCGGACGGGCAGGCGAAGCTGCCGCGCTAGCTGGTCGCGGCGACGGCCCGCAGCACCTGCGCCAGCGCGCGCATCGACGGGTAGCGCCGCTCGCGCTCCTTCTGCAGGCAGTTGGCGACCACCGCCTCCACTCCGCCCGGCAGCTCGACGCCGTGCGCGCCGAGCGGCGTCGGCGGGTGGGTCATCACCGCGGCGAACATCTCGAGCGGCGTCTTTCCCCCGAACGGCAGCTGCCCGGTCAGAAGCTCGTAGAGCACCACGCCCATCGACCAGACGTCGCTGCGCGCGTCGACGCTGTGGGAGGCGACCATCTGTTCGGGCGCCATGTAGGCCGGCGAGCCGATCACGTACTCGCCGGTCAGCCGGGTGGCGTTGTCGGGCGCCGGATCGCCGGCCGCCAGGCCGAAGTCGAGCACCTTGACCACCGCCTCCCGGCCGCCCGACTCGGCCAGGAAGACGTTCGACGGCTTGAGGTCGCGGTGGACCACGCCGACCTCGTGCGCCTCGGCGACGCCGTCGCAGGCGTCGGCGCACCAGCGGAAGGCCTGCTCGAACGGCACCGGCCCGTTGTCGCGCACCACCTCGGACAGGTCCTTCCCCTGCAGGTACTCGAGCACCAGGTAGGGGACGTTCCCCAGCTCGGCGTCGAGGTTGCCCACGTCATGGAGACGCGCCACGTGCGGCGTGCGCAGGCGCATCAGCACGCGCGCCTCGCGCGCGAACCGGTCGAGGACCTCCTCGCGCGCGCGCCACTCGGGCAGCAGGAACTTCACGGCCGCCCGCACGCCGTCGGGGTCGTGCGCCTCGTAGACCACGCCCACCGCACCCCGGCCCAGCTCGCGCCCCATCCGCCAGCGCCCGCCGATCACGGTGCCGGGCGGGATCAGCGAATCGGGGAGGGGGGTGAGCGCGCGCGAGCGCTCCATGTCGCGCCGCAGCCGAAGCTCGCGCGCGATCTGCTTGGCCAGCCGGCGCAGCGACTCGAGCTGGCGGTCGCTCAACGTCCGGGGCGCGCGGTCGGCCACCGAGAGCGCGCCCACCGCCGAACCCTCCTCGACCTCCAGCGGGACGCCCGCGTAGAACCGGAGGTGCGGCTCGCCGGTCACCAGCGGGTTGTCTGCGAAGCGCGGGTCGCGCAGCGTGTCCTCGACGACCAGCGGGTGGTGCCCCACGATGCAGTGCCCGCAGAACGACAGGTCGCGGGGGATCCCCTTGAGCTCGACGCCGACGCGCGCCTTGAACCACTGGTAGTCCGAGTCGACCAGCGTGATGAGCGCGATCTCGGTGCCGCAGAGATCGGCGGCCAGCCGCGCCACCTCGTCGAAGGACTGCTCCGCCGGCGTGTAGATGATGTGGCACGCCGACAGCAACGCCAGCCGCCTGGCCTCATCGTCCGGAATCGGTGCTTCCTGCATCCCCGTCGACCGCTCCTACGATTATCACGAACCGGGAGATCGGGCATCGGCGGATAACAGGCGGTAACATTTGGCCATTGTGCTCACCATTGGCGACGCGCGGATCACGGTGCTCGACGGCGGCAGCTTCCGGCTCGACGGCGGCGCCATGCACGGGGTGGTGCCGAAGACGCTGTGGTCCAAGCTGGTCTCCTGCGACGCGCTCAACCGCTGCGCCTACAGCACGCGCTGTCTGCTGGTCGAGGCCGGCGGCCGTCGCGTGCTGGTCGAGACGGGCAACGGCGACAAGTTCCCGCCCAAGCTGAAGGAGATCTATGGCATCGACCACGACCGGGCGATCGGCGCGGCGCTGAAGGAGGTGGGCCTCACCCCCGACGACATCGACACGGTCGTGATGACCCACCTGCACTTCGACCACAGCGGCGGCACGACGCGCCGGACGGCCTCGGGTGCGTTCGAGCCGGTGTTCCGCCGCGCGCGCCACGTCGTCCAGCGGCGCGAGTGGGAGGACGCCACGCATCCACACGAGCGCAACCGCGCCAGCTACCTGCAGGAGAACATCGGTCCGCTCGGCGAGGCGGGGCTCCTCCAGCTCTGCGACGGCGAGGTCGAGATCGCGCCCGGCGTCCGCGTGGTCCCCACGCCCGGGCACACCGCCGGGCACCAGTCGGTCCTGGTCGGGCCCGCCGACGGCCCCAAGGTGCTGTTCCTGGGCGACGTCGTCCCGACCGCCGTGCACGTCAAGCTGCCCTGGGTGATGAGCTACGACCTCGAGCCGGCGCGCACCGTCGAGACCAAGCGGGCGCTCTTCACCCGCGCCCTGGCCGAGGAATGGCTGCTCGTCTGGGGTCACGATCTGGATCACCAGGCGGGGCGCCTCGGCGTCGACAAGGACGGGGCGTTCGTCGTCCGCGAGCTGGTCACGATCTGATCGGGCGCCTTCATCGCCATGGCGCCACGGTGTCGCCGCGGCGCCACGGTGCCGCGCGGCGTGCGGCGAGAAAAGCAGCGGTTGGGCTGGCACTGCCTTTGCGTGACGTGGGGCGCGATGGGCAAAGGCGTCCGGGCCGTGTTGCTGGTGGGGGTGTTGTCGTCGTGGGCCGGGTGCGGTGATGGTGCTCCGTTCGACGAGCTGCCGCTGCGCGACGCCCTGCGCGCCGAGCCCGAGGCGATCGCGGCGCTCTCGCCAGCCTCTCGAGAGAAGCTGGGCGCGCGGCTGGAGGCGGCGCGGGCGGCGCAGGCAGCGGATGACGGGCCCGACCCCGTCGGCGCGGCGACGCAGGCTGCGGCGCTGGTCACGGCGCTCGACGAGGTGCGGTCGCGGCGCTCGGTCGATGCGCTGGTGGTGGGCGCCATCACGGACGGCGTCGCGCGGCCCGTCTCGACGGCGGCGGTGAGCGACGGCCCGCTGCCGGTGCTGGAGGGCGTCGTGGCCACCGAGACGGCGGCGCTCGAAGCCAGCGCGCTCGCGGGGCCGCCTGCCGGTGCGCTGCGCGGGCTGCTGGCTCCCACCAAGGCCACTCGGCTGGAGCGGGTGGTCGGGTGGCCGGTCGGCGCCGTGGCGATCGGAGACACGGTCTACGTCGACGCCGCCTGGCTGGTCGCGCTGGCGCCCGGCGGCGCGGACGCCGGTGTCTCGGGAGTCCCGGCGACGAACGGCGCCGGGACGGTGCCCGCGGGGCCAGCCGTGGCGGCGAGCGCGACGCCGGTCTCGTCGGTCAGCTCTGCGCCCGACGGGGGGACCGGGCGCGGCGAGTTCGGCATCGGGTCCGACTTCGATGCCGGGATCTACGTGCCGCCGCCGCCACCACCGCCGCCGCCGCCCCCACCTCCACCTCCGTCGACCACGCCGGGCTTCTGGGACGCGTGCGCGGCCGGTTGCAGCGCGGGCAGCTGCGACACCAGCGACGACGAGGATTCGTGCGACAGCAGCGACGACGGCTCGGACAATTCGTGCAACAGCAGCACGGACGACGGCTCGAGCGACGCTTGCAGCGCGCCTCCCGATGACGGCTCCTCGTGCAAGGTTGCTCCCGGTCGCGAGCAGCCTCGTGGGGCGACGCTGGTGTGGGTCCTGGCGCCTCTCGGCTTCCTGATCGGGAGGCGGCGGTGAGGTCGCAGCTCGTCGCCTGGCTGGCGCGCCACGGTCTTCCGGGCTGGCTGGCGCCCGAGTACTTCCAGTTGGCCTCGCTGGCCACGCTGGTCGGGTCGATGCTGGCGCTGCACCTGGCGGCGCGCGACGGCGCCTCGCGCCGCCACACCGCCTACGCGATCGCCTGCGCCTACGTGGGCGCGCTGGCCGGCGGCTATCTTTTCGAGGCGCTGCGGGCGGTGCCGGCGGCGGTGGCGGCCGGCTCGTGGCGGCCGATCGCCCACCCCGGGCGCGCGGCTTACGGCGGTCTGCTGTTCGCGGCAGGTGCGGCGGCGCTCTATCTCCGCCGCGCCCGCGAGCCGCTGGCGCCGTTCTTCGACCGCGTCGCCGTCGGCGTGGGGCTCACGTTCGCGCTCGTCCGCACCGGGTGCTTCCTGGCGGGGTGCGACTACGGTCTCCCCACCGCGCACGCCTGGGGCGTCCGGTTTCCCGCGGGCAGCCTGGCCGCTCTCGATCACGTGCGCCGCGGCTTCGTCCCGCGCGGCGCGCCCAGCCTGCCGGTTCACCCGACGCAGCTCTACGAGGCGGCGATCGGCCTGCTGGCGGCGGCGCTGGCGGCGGTCCCCGTCGCGCGCGGGCATCGCGACGGCCGCGCCTTCGCGACCTTCCTCGGCACCTACGCCGTCGGCCGGTTCGCGATCGAGCTCCTGCGCGGCGACCAGGACCGCGGGCAGGCGCTCGGTCTCTCCACCGCGCAGTGGGTCTCGGTCGCCATCATCGCGGCGCTGGTGGCCGCCTGGGCCCGGCGGGCAGCGCGCCGCCGCGCCCTCGCCCCGGTCTCGACTGCTTGACGAACCGACAGGCCTGGTGACGGTGCCGTGCCGGGGACTTGTCCGGTCCCCGATCGCGGCCGTTCAGGCCGCGGCCAGCGCGTCGACGATCGGCCCGTCCGGGTGCTCGGGGTTCGGGTGCAGCATGACCTCCCGGCAGCCCGAGGTTTACTCGGTCGGGGCGCGCTCGGAGGCGGGGACGGCCTTGGCGAAGCGCTCGGCGAAGTGCTCGGCGGGGCGCGCCTGCGCGGGGTCGAGGTTGAAATCCGGGACCGCCGCCGGGGGCGTCAGCTTGGCGAAGAGCTCGTCGATCTCGCGCTTCGAGAGGTTTCGCTCGCCCAGCGCCGCGCGATCGAGGCGGCCGGCGGTCGACGACAGGCCCTCGCCCTCGACGCGGACCAGGGCGCGCAGCGACTCGAGCTCTCCGCGCGACAGGTGGGTCCCGCAGACGTCGTAGTCGATCCAGGCCTCGTACGACAGCGGCGCCACGCGCTTGAGCATCCCGGCCATCACCCGGCCGTACTCCTGGATCTCCCACTGCGCGTGGGCGTCCACCCGCAGGGTCAGGAAGTGAAGCAGGTTGTGCAGATCGATCTTCCAGTACCACTGCGTGTACGTCGACAGCGGCAGGTCGATGCGGGCCAGCTCGCGCGCGACCTCGTTTCCGGTCAGCCAGCCGTAGGTCTCGGTGCTCTCGCGGCGGATAGACTCCCAGCGGCGCAGCGCCTCGGCGTGGACGCCGGCGCCCACGGTCTGCCCGCTGCGCCCCTGGTTGTTCTGGCGGCTCTGCGTCTGCAGCTGCGCGGCGTCCGGTGTGTAGAACAGCATCGGCATCAGCGAGTAGCGCCCCGAGTACTCGTTGACGTTGGCGGTGCGGTGCCGGATCCACTGCCGCGCGATGAACATCGGCATGCAGCAGTGGAATTTCAGCTCGACCATCTCGCTGGGGGTGGTGTGCTTGTGGCGGCGCAGATAACGCAGGAGGCCCCGCGTCGCGCTGCGCTGGCGGGTGCCGTAGCCGTAGCTGACGCGGGCGGCGCGCTCGACGCACTCGTCGGTCCCCAGGTAATCGACCAGCGACACGAAGCCATGGTCGAGGACGGGAAAGTAGAGCCCCAGGATCTCTTCCGCCGCCGGGCTGGTCGGCCGTCTCGTTTCTGCCACGGCCGGACGTTATCACTTGCCGCACCGAACTTGCAGCGTGGCGGCGACCGGCTAAGGTGATGAACATGGGCGAGCGCTTCCCGCTCGGATATCTGGTCCCGCTCCGGATCCTCTGCGGCCTGATTCTGGTCCTCGAGGGGTGGGGCAAGCTGCAGCATGGCTGGCTGCACGGCACGCCTCTCCTCGGCACGCTCGACGGCTGGGTGGCGGCCAACAAGACCTACGGCTTCTTCTTGCCGGTGGTTCAGTCGGCGCGGTCGCACCCCAAGATCTTCGGCGTCCTGGTCACGACCGGCGAGCTGGCCATCGGGCTCTCGATGCTGGTGGGCCTCTTGACGCGCCTGGCTGCGATCCTGGGCGCGCTGCTGCTGTTCTCGTTCGCGTTCGGGGGCGGGCAGGGGCTGGTGCCGCCCGGCAACGCCCTCCTCATGGGGGCGCTCTTCGTCCTGTTCATCTTCGCGCCGCCCGGGCGCGTGCTGGGTCTCGACCACGCTCTGCGCGCCCGCTTCCCGCGCTGGATGGTCTAGGGCCGGCGGCGCGCCGCCCGCCGGGGGGCTATACTTCGGTCAGCGTGCATCTCACCCCGGGCTGGATCGTCGCCTCGCTGATCATCTCGTCGATCGGCTTCATCCTGCTGCACTACGGGCGCAAGATGGCGCGGCTTCCCCAGGTCATCGTCGGGCTGGCGATGCTGATCTACCCGTACTTCGTCCCCGGCGTGCTGGCCAACGTCCTGGTGGCGGCCGGTCTCCTGGCGGTGCTCTGGCTCGCGGTCCGGCTCGGCTGGTAGCCGGGCGGCGCTCGCCGCGCCGTCGCGTCAAACGGCGGTGACAGCGCCGGCGAAAACCGCTAGAACGCCCGTCCACGTGAAGCTGTCGATCATCGTTCCGGCCTTCAACGAAGCACGTACGATCGCCGCGCTGTTGGAGGCCGTCCGGGCGGTCGACCTCGGCAGCGTCGGGCTCGAGCGCGAGATCGTGGTGGTCAGCGATGGGTCGACCGACGACACCGCCGCCATCGCGCGCGCCCAGCCAGAGACGGTGGTCCACGAGTACCAGCCCAACCGTGGCAAGGGCGCCGCCGTCCGCCACGGCATCGAGCACGCCACCGGCGACCTCATCCTGATCCAGGACGCCGACCTCGAGTACGACCCGCAGGACTACCTGGCGCTGCTGCCGCCGCTTTGCGACGGTCGCGCCCAGGTGGTGTACGGGTCGCGCCTGCTCGGGTACGAGAAGCAGTTCGGCAAGGGGAAGGTGCGCCGCCACCGGCGGGCCTATCGCAGCGCCTACCTGGGCGGCCGCGTCGTCACCGAGTTCGCGAACCTGCTCTATGGCACCCGCCTCACCGACGTCCCCACCTGCTACAAGTGCTTCCGGACCGACGTGATCCGGGGGATCACCATCGAGCACGACCGGTTCGACTGGGAGCCCGAAGTGACGGCCAAGATCCTGCGCAGCGGGATCGACATCTTCGAGGTGCCGATCACCTACCGGCCGCGCTCGTTCGAGGAGGGGAAGAAGATCGGCGTGCGCGACGGGCTGGCCGCGCTGTGGACGCTGGCGCGCTATCGGACCTGGCGCCGGCCCGGGGCGTGATGCTGGGCCGGCGCGCCGCCGCGTTGCTGATCGCGCTCGCCGTCGCGATGCTGGTGGCCGAGACGCTGCGCGAGTCGGCGGCGCGCCGCTGGCCCCAGTACGACGAGGTGAGCTACCTGGCGCTGGGGCGCGCGCTGGCGCACGAGGGGGGCACGGGCGCCCAGGTTCGCTGCTACCTGGACGCGCGCTGCAAGGAGGACAACCGGCCGCCGCTGTACCAGATGGTGCTGGCCCCGTTCGTCGACGACACGCCGGGCGCGTTCGCGCGCGCCAAGCTGGTCGAGCTCGGCATGGCGCTGCTGCTGGTGGTCACCGTGGCCGTGGTGGTCCGGCGGGCCTTCTCGCCGGCCGTGGCCGTCGGTTCCGTGATGCTGGTCTGCCTGATGCCGGTCATGCCCGAGTACGGCGCGCGGCTGATGCACGATCTGCTGTACTGCGCGCTCACCTTCGCGGCGGTCGGCGCGATCGCGGCCGCGCCGGAGCGGGGGGCGCTGGGCGGGTTCGTTGCCGGCGCGCTGGTCGGGCTGGCCTTCATCACCAAGGGGAGCGGGCACCTCCTCTGGCTGCCGCTGCTGGCGACGGCGTTCGCGGCCCACCGCGCGCGCCTGCCGCGGCGGCCGTTGGTCTACGCCGCCGCCGCCGGGTTCCTGGTGACGGCTTCGTTCCTGCTGGTCCGCAACGTGAAGCTGTGGGGCAGCGCGTTCTACAACGTGAACGCCGCCGAGGTCTGGCTGGACACCTGGCGCGAGGCGCTGGTGATGAAGCTCTTGCCCGAGCACGCGAAGCTGGGGCTGGGCTACTACCTGCACCGTCACTCGATGCTCGACCTGGCCGTCAAGCTGGCGCGTGGCTTCGGCGAGGTGGTGGGGCTCTACGTCTATACGGCCGGCTTCGGCGCCCGGAACGTGGCGGTGCGGGTGCTGACCGGCCTGGCGGTCATCGCGCTCGCCGCCCTGGGCCTGCGGCGGCGCTGGCGGGCCGGCCACCGGCACGAGATCGTGGCGGTCGGCTCGACGGTGGCGCTGTTCAGCGCGGCGCTGGTGCTGGGGGTCACCGGGGCCCCCGGGCCGCAGGTTCGCTACGTGCTCCCCTACGTCCTCTTGCTCTGTCCGTTCGCCGTGCACGAGGCGCTGGAAGGCGTCTGGCCCCGCCTGCGGGACCGGCTGGCCGGATGGTTCCCGGGCCGATCGCCCTCCGTCATCGCGCTGGGGGCGCTCGCGCTGTGGCTGGCGGCGCGCCTGGCGGCCGCCGCACCGGCCGCCCTCCACGATCCGCGGCAACTCTACGCGCTGGAGCCGCGCGCGCACGAGACGTCGCTCTGGCTGTCCCAGCACCTGCGGCCGGGCGAGCGCTTCGGGCTCCCGCACGAGAGCTACTACTCGACCTGGGACGTGCCGCGGCCCGATCTCGATCCGCGCTGGATCACCTGGTTCGGGCTGCCCGACGCCGACCTGCTCCGGTTCATGCAGGAGGCCCAGGTCGACAAGGTCGTCATCGACCGCGGGGACAAGGGGGCGGCCGACTACGCCGACAAGCTGGCGGCCGCCCCGAGCGACGCGCACGGCCCGCTCGCCTTCCTGGGATGGCCGCGCTGCTTCTCCGACGGCGCCGCGCCGAGCCGCTTCCTCGTCTACTGCCGCCCGTGACGCCTCCCGCGCCGCGGTCCAGGAAGGCCGGTTGATCCCTGGTTGATACAGTCGTATCAACCGGTATCGATCGATGATACGACTGTGTCTCGGCGATGGAACGGACCGCTGCGCCGCGCTGGCTCCTCCTCATCCACCAGCTCCCGCCCACGCCCGCCTACCTGCGCGTCAAGACCGCGCGCCAGCTGCAGAAGATCGGGGCGGTGGCGGTCAAGGACTCGGTCTACGTCCTCCCGCAGGGCGAGCGCGAGCTCGAGAGCTTCACCTGGGTGGCGCGCGAGATCGCCGGCGGGGGCGGAGAGTCGTCGCTGTGCGAATCGAGCTTCATCGGAGGCACCACTGCGGAGGCCGTGGAGTCGCTGTTTCAGAGAGCGCGCGGGAAGGACTACCAGGAGCTGGCCGGGGAGGTGCGCGCCGCGCTCCAGGGGCTCGGTCGGGGCCGGCGCCCGCCCGAGGGTAGGCGCGCGGCGGGCGAGGCGGCGCTGGCCCGCGCGCGGCGGCGCCTGGCCGAGATCGCCGAGCTCGACTTCTTCGGCGCGCCGGGGCGCGAGGCCAGCGGCGCGCTCATCGCCGCGCTGGAGGCGCGCCTGCGCCGTCCAGAGGAGCCGGCCTCCGCCCCCGAGACGGCGCCGGCGCCGCGGGGCGCCGTCTGGGTCACCCGCCGGGGCGTGCACGTCGACCGGATCGCGAGCGCCTGGCTCATCAGGCGGTTCATCGACCGCGAGGCGCGGCTGAAGTTCGTCGCCGCGCGCGGCTACGTCCCGCGCGCGGGCGAGCTGCGGTTCGACATGTTCGAGGCCGAGCACACGCACGAGGGGGACGCCTGCACCTACGAGGTCCTGGCGCGGCGGTTCGGCGTGGCGGACCCGGCGGTCGCCGCCATCGGCGAGGTCGTGCACGACATCGACGTCCGGGACGGGAAGTACGGCCGCCCCGAGACGCCGGGCATCGAGCGGGCGATCACCGGGATCGCGCTGACCGAGCCCGACGACCCAGCGCGCATCGCGCTCGGGTCGAAGCTGTTCGACGCGCTCTACGAGGCGTGGAGGAGGAAGAAGACATGAGGATCACCAAGAGGGGCGGGCACACCGTCGGCAAGGCGAGGGGGGCGAACACCTGGGCGGCGTTCGTGGGGAGCGACGACAAGGGCGTGGGGCCGAGCGAGGGGCTGGCCAAGACGCTGGCCGCGGCGCTGGCCAGGACGAAGCACGAGCCGCCGCCCGCGCCATGACCGCCCCCGAGACGCCCGGGCCGCCCGCCGCGGCGCCGCCGACGGCCGGCACCCTGCGCGAGCTCCTGCGCTACCTGCTGGGGCTCGGCACGTTCGGGTTCGGCGGCCCGATCGCGCTGGCCGGCTACATGCAGCGCGATCTGGTCGAGCGGCGCGGGTGGATCGCCAAGAAGGACTACGTCGACGGCCTGGCGCTGGCGCAGCTGGCGCCCGGGCCGCTGGCCGCGCAGCTGGCCATCTACCTCGGGTGGGCCAAGGGGGGCGCCGTCGGCGCCACGGGCGCGGCGGCCGCCTTCATCCTGCCGTCGTTCGTGATGGTGATGGCGCTGTCGGCGTTCTACGTCCGGTTCGGCGGCCTCGCCTGGATGCAGAGCGCGTTCTACGGGATCGGCGCCGCGGTCATCACCATCATCGCGCGCAGCGCCGTCAAGCTGGTGAAGATGACGCTGGGCAAGGACCGCCTGCTGTGGGCGCTGTTCGCGGCCAGCGCCATCACCACCGGATGGACCGAGTCGGAGATCGTCTGGCTGTTTCTGGTCTCGGGGGTGGTCGTGCTGCTCTCCCGCGCGCGCCCGCGCCCCGCGCCGCCCGCGGTGGCGCTGGTCCCGCCGGGCGTCTGGGCGGCGCTGGGCGTCGCGGCGACGACCGGCGCGGCGGTCAGCTGGCCGCTGCTGGTGAAGATCGGCCTCTACTTTGCCGAGGCGGGGACGCTGGTCTTCGGGAGCGGCCTGGCGATCGTCCCCTTTCTCCACGGCGGCGTCGTCAACCAGCTCCACTGGCTGTCCGAGCGGCAGTTCCTCGACGCGGTGGCGGTCGCCATGATCACCCCGGGGCCGGTCGTCATCACGGTCGCCTTCATCGGCTACCTGGTGGCGGGCCCGTTCGGCGGGGTCGCCGCGGCGGCGGGCGTGTTTCTCCCCAGCTACCTGTTCGTCGTGGTGCCGGCGCCGTACTTCCGGCGCTTCGCCGACAACCCGCGCGTGCGGGCCTTCGTCGACGGGGTGACGGCCGCGGCCACCGGCGCCATCGCGGGGGCGGCCTTCGTGCTCGGCCGGCGCGCGCTGGTCGACCTGCCGACGGTGGCCATCGCCGGCGCGACCTGGCTGGTCTTCACCCGCTGGAAGAAGCTCCCCGAGCCGGTGGTCATCCTGGCCGCCGGGGTGGTCGGGTGCCTGCTGCGCCGCTCCTGACCAGCGCCGGCGTCACTGCCTGACGGCGACGATGTCGGGGAACGGGGGCCCGGCCGAGACGCTGGCCGTCGGGATCCAGTGCATGGTGTTCCCCTGCACGCAGTAGCCGATCTGGGCGGTCGGGACGCCGGTCGTGGCGGCCAGGGAGAGCGCCGTGCCGCTGGCGGCGTAGGTCCCCGAGTCGGCGTTGAACGACGCCCACTGGACGGTGCAGGCGCAGCTGCCCGCCGAGCCCGTGCAGCCGGCCGCCTGAAGGGTCGGATAGGTGCTCTCGGCGGTGGTGAGCTCGGCGTCGAGCGCGCCGCAGGTCTCGCCGTCGGTGCAGGTGAACGACTCGTCGACGGTCGCCAGGATCGACACCGAATAGCTCATGGTCTCGGCGAACGACCAGGCGCCCACCCAGGAGGCCGTCTGGTGGTCGCCCTCGACGGCGCTGGCGCCCCCCTTGGTACAGAAGCCGGCGAACAGCGCCTGCCTCTCCGACGAGAACATTCCCTCGGGCGAGAGGCAGGAGCCGACGATCGACCAGCTGCCGACCACGTCGCCCCCGCAGGGGTCGACCTGCCCGCAGGCGCCCCCCGAGCTGCCGCTGCAGCCAGCCAGGCCGGCGCCGACCAGCAGCAGCCCCAGCGCGCCCAGTCGCCTCATCTCCCGCCGATCTTCCACTGATCTTGGCCCGCGCGCACGATTTGTAAAGGATGAGGTCGGCAGGTCGCGCCGCGCGCTTGACCCGCGGCGGCCCCGGGTCTATTTCCTGCCCGTGGCGGCGAATCGGACGGCGGAGGCGGTGAACCTTCTGCGGGCGGGCGACGTGCGGGGGCTGCTGGCGCGCTACGCCGATCTGGCGCTGGCCGGGGTGGTGGTCTCGATCGTCGGCATGATGATCGTCCCGCTGCCGACGCCGCTGCTCGACCTGCTCATCTCGGTCAACATCGCGGCGGCGGTCACGCTGCTGCTGCTGGCCATCTACGTGAGCGACGCGCTCAAGATCGCGACCTTCCCCACGCTGCTGCTGCTGACGACGCTGTTTCGGCTGGCGCTGGAGGTGTCGGCGACGCGCCTCATCTTGCTGCACGCCGACGCCGGCCAGGTGATCCACGCCTTCGGCAACTTCGTGGTCGCCGGCAACCTGGTGGTGGGCGCGGTGATCTTCCTGATCCTGACGATGATCCAGTTCATCGTCATCTCCAAGGGGTCCGAGCGGGTGGCCGAGGTGGCGGCGCGCTTCACGCTCGACGCCATGCCGGGCAAGCAGATGTCGATCGACGCCGAGCTGCGCGCCGGCCACATCGATCGCGACGAGGCGCGCCGGCGGCGGGCGGCGCTGGCGCGCGAGTCGCAGCTCTACGGCTCGATGGACGGCGCGATGAAGTTCGTGAAGGGGGACGCCATCGCCGGCATCGTCGTGCTGGCGGTGAACATCGTGGGCGGGCTGGTGATCGGCATCGTGCAGCGCGGGATGGAGGCGGGCGTCGCCGCGCGCACGTACACCGTGCTCACCATCGGCGAGGGGCTGGTGGCGCAGATCCCCGCGCTGGTGATCTCCACCGCGGCCGGCATCATCGTCACCCGCGTCGCCTCCGAGGAGGAGGGCGGACACCTGGGGCGCGACATCGGGGCGCAGATCGTCGCTCAGCCCAGGGCGCTGGCGATCGCGGCCGGGCTGCTCGCCCTCCTGGCGGTGGTCCCGGGGCTGCCGGCCGTCCCGTTCCTGACGCTGGCGGCAGTCCTGGGCGCGGTCGCCTGGAAGCTGCTGCGCGCTCCGCTTCGCCCAGCGGCGTCGGCCGGCGGGGTCGGCGCCGCGCCGATCGCCGTCGGGGCGCCCGGCGCGGCGGTCGACGACGGCGCGCTCTCGCCGCTGCTGACGCCGGTGGCGGTCGAGGTGTCGGCCGAGCTGGGGGCGCGTCTGGCGGGGTTCGGCGTCGAGATCGTCCCGCGGCTCCGCGAGCGCCTGTTCGCCGAGCTGGGGTTGCCGCTCCCCGCGGTCCGGGTGCGCGTCGGGGCGCCGGGGCTCGAGGGCGGGCGGTTCGTGCTCCGCCTGAACGAGGTGCCGCTGGGCCGCGGCGAGATCGCGCGCGCCGACTGGGAGCGCGCGGGCGGCGAGATCGGCGAGGCGGTGCTGGCGCTGCTCCGCCGCTACGGCCACGAGCTGTTCGGGCTCGAGGAGGCGCAGGCGCTGCTCGACGCGCTCGAGCGGACGCACCCCGCGCTGGTGCGCGAGGTCGTCCCCAAGGCGGTCCCGCTGGTCCTCTTCACCGACGTGGCGCGCCGCCTGGTCGAGGAGGGGATCTCGCTGCGCAACCTGCGGGACATCCTGGGCGCGCTGGCCGAGTGGGCGCCGCACGAGCGCGACCCGGTGGCGCTGACCGAGCACGTGCGCGCCGCGCTCCGCCGCGCCATCACCTACCGCTTCGCCGGGGACGGCGGCGCCCTGGCCGCTTACCTGCTCGATCCCATGATCGAGGACGCCATCCGCGAGGCCGTGCACAAGACCGCCAGCGGCAGCTACCTGGCGCTCGAGCCCCAGCTCTCGAGCGACATCGTGGCGGCCGTCGGCCGGGCGCTCGGCCCGGGCGCGCAGGGCGGCGCGGTGCTGTTGACCGGCGCCGAGATCCGCCGCTACGTCCGGCGCCTGATCGAGACCGACCACCCCGACCTGGCCGTGCTCTCGTTCCAGGAGCTGGCCCCGGAGGCCCAGATCCGCCCCATCGCGCGCATCAGCGTCTGACCGCGGAGACCGATCGCCTTCGCCGGGTCGTCCACCGGCCGCTTGGATTTCGACGAGACCGGCGTCGACAGCGGCGGCGTCTGCGACCTCCTCGGGCAGTGAAACCAGCCGGGCGGCGAAGCCCGGGAATCGTTTCCCGCCCGGCGGCGGCCGGCGGCGCCACTAATGAGAATCCGGGCAACGATTTGCGAAGACACGCGCACCCACATTGGTGCAGGTTCACCGAATGTCGCAGCTTTTTGGCCTGCAGCGTGACGTGCAACGACATCTAGATCGGCCCGGGAGATCACTTTCCGGCCGGGTGGGAATGGTGACGGTCATGAACAAAGCTTTCGCAATCCTCGGACTTAGCGTCGGATCCCTGGCGCTCGCCTGCTCGAGCTCGGGCAACATGCCCATCGTGGTGGGCGGCACCGGTGGCGACACTGGCAGCGGCGGAAACACCGGGTCGGGTGGCATCGTCATCACGGGGAACGGTGGAAACACCGGGTCGGGTGGCATCGTCATCACCGGGGACGGCGGCAGCACCGGCAACGGCGGCGACACGGGGAGCGGCGGCTCGGCCAGCGGCGGCAACACCGGCTCCGGCGGCTCGGTCAGCGGGAACGGTGGCAACACCGGCTCCGGCGGCAGCGCGAGCGGCGGCAACACCGGCTCCGGCGGCAGCGCGAGCGGCGGCAACACCGGCTCCGGCGGCAGCGCGAGCGGCGGCAAGGGTGGCTCGGCCAGCGGCGGCAACACCGGCAGCGGCGGCGCGACGGGCGGCTCGACCGGCACCGGGGGCACCGCTCCCGCCCAGCCGCTGGTGGTGACGTCTTACGGCGCGACCGGCGCCAGCACCTACTGGCAGACCGGGACGCTGAGCTCGGCGACCGGCAGCGCGACCGTGACGGTCAACGACACGGGGACCAAGCAGACCTGGGAGGGCTTCGGCGGCGCCTTCAACGAGCTGGGCGCCAAGTATCTGTCGATGCTCAGCCAGAGCGACCAGGGCAAGGCGCTCGACCTGCTGTTCGGCGCGGACGCCGCCCACTTCGCCATCGGGCGCATCCCGATCGGGGCCAGCGACTACGCTACCACGCGCTACAGCGAGGATGAGACGGCGG
>Ga0209060_10001091_pt1 | contig 32947 bp, 27 predicted proteins | sample Coa_R1_8_FD_187155 | JGI IMG/M metagenome (GOLD analysis project Ga0209060, IMG submission 187155) | Surface soil microbial communities from Centralia Pennsylvania, which are recovering from an underground coalmine fire - Coalmine... | ecosystem: Environmental > Terrestrial > Soil >...
AATTCAACTAATGTCTTGCTCAGAGAAGATAAGAATATTTTATTTAGATTAAAAAAGCTTAATCAAAGGGCAGTTTCTATCCTTCAATCCTCCTATCCCGTTTCAGATGAAAGACCTGCGGGCGCGACAGGTGCTGGGAGGGTTCATCCCTTCGTGCGGTGTGGGAACGGGATTTAAGCGCGAGGCCCTGGAGAAGCTGGCGGCCGCGCATTCCAATCGAATTTTCGAGCCGGTGTGCCTGACCGAAGATTACGAGAACGGATTCCGTATGCACCGGCTGGGATGCCCGCAGTTTTTCGTGCCGGTTTACAAGACCGAACGGAGCTTCGTGGCGACGCGGGAGTATTTTCCCCGGAAATTCAAAGCGGCCGTGCGGCAGCGAACCCGGTGGATCACGGGAATCGCGCTGCAATCGTGGCAGAGGCACGGATGGCGCGACACGGCGACGCAGCTGTACTGGTTCTGGCGAGACCGGAAAGGGCTGGTGGGCAATCTGGCGGCGCCGCTGTCGAACATCTTCTTTCTGTACGGCGTGCTGACATGGCTTTGGAGCCGGCATGCGCACACGGCGTGGGGTCTGGCGCACGTGGCCCAAAGCCGCATTCTGCAGATTGCGTTTTTGGGCACGCTGGGGCTGCAACTGTTCCACACGGCGATCCGAGCATTTTGCAGCGCCCGAATCTACGGCTGGGCGTTTGCTCTGGCGGTGCCCATCCGGACGATTTGGGGAAACTGGATCAACTGCCTGGCGACTATTATGGCCTATTACCGCTATTTCTCGGCGGTGTCGCGGGGGCAACCGCTCGTGTGGCTGAAGACCGAGCATGCATATCCGAGCCGCGCTGCGCTGGTGGAGAAGAAGCAGAAGTTGGGGGAGGTGCTGGTGTGGTGCCAGTATCTCGATCCGCAGGATCTGGAAACGGCGCTGGCCGCCAAGCCCCCGAGCGCCAAGATCGGCGAATATCTGGTAGAGCAAGGAAAAGTGACAGAAGCCGATGTCTATGAAGCGCTCAGCCTGCAGCAGAACGTGCCGTTCGGAAAGCCGGCGCCCTCGGCGATTTCGCGGCCGGTAACGCGGTCGCTACCGGCGGAGGTTGCCAAGCGCTGGCGCGTGCTGCCCTACAAAGTGGCGGCAGGACACCTGTTCGTGGCGGGCGCAGAACTGCCCACCGACCAGATGCACGACGAGCTGCGCAAGTTTTCGTCGCTCGAGATCCGCTTTCACCTCGTTACCCCTGCCGAATTCGAAGAGCTGGCGCACGAGTACTTGCCGCAATAGAAACGGAAGGCAGGAGCTCAGGGCGTTGACTTTATAGTGAAAAGTACTTCATAATCTCAGGCATGAGCCTGGCTGTCTCCCTTCCTCCCGTAGTCGCCGCATCGCCGTACGCGCAGTGGCGCCGGCACTTCCTCCAGAACGATGACTCCGCCCGCACCCTGCCCTGGGGCGACGCGGTGCGGCTCACGGCTGCGGAACGGCGCACCGTCGGCAGTTCTATCCAGCAATTCCAGTTAGGCGAGTGGGCGCGCGGAAGAGGGTTCATGCGGCGGGCGGAGACGCATCCCTTACTCGGCCAAGACGCCGAATGGCTAGCCGCGCTCCGCCTGTTCATAGCCGAGGAACAGAGGCACAGCACCATTCTGGGTAAATTCCTGGACCGCGAGGGCATTCCAAGGCTCAGGGAGCACTGGCTCGACGGTATCTTTCGCAAGTTGCGAAAGCTGGCCGGACTGGAGGCCTGCACCGCAGTGCTGGTGACGGCGGAAACGCTGGCCATCCCGTTCTACCAAGCGCTGCGCGATGCCACGGGATCACCTTTGCTACGCGCGATCTGCGTGCGAATTCTGTGCGAAGAAGCAGCGCATCTGAAATTTCAAGCGTTAACTATCGGGCTGATTCGCCGATCGCTGAACAACCGGACGCGGGCAGCGCACGCATGGTGGCACACAGCGCTTTTCCACGGCACAGCCCTCGCGCTTTGGCAACAGCATCATCGTGTGTTCCACGCTGCGAACTGGAGCTTTTGGCGGTTCTGGCGCGATGCGAGGCGAGAGTTCGCAATCCTGGAGCAGCTTATCCGGCAGTCCTGTTCGGCTGACGTGGCATCGTTTGCGGAGCGGCTCGATTAGAGCGGCATCGCGTGCTGCCGCTGCGGTAAACTCGATTTTCCGTCCCATGAGCCAGTTTGCACGCGTCCTATTGCCGTCGATATGTCTCCTGTCGGTATTGCCGGCGGCAGACCCGCCAGCCATCCAGGGATTCTCGCCCGACTCGGCTACCTCGGAGCGAGCATGGGAATCCATGTTCAAAAGCGTCCCCAGCCCGGAACGCATGCGGGAGTATATGCAGCGGCTCTCGGCACAGCCCCACCATGTCGGCTCTCCCTATGACAGGGACAACGCCGAGTGGATTCTGGCACGGTTCAAGGAATGGGGCCTGGACGCGAAAATGGAGACTTTCGATGTCTTGTTCCCCACGCCTCGGGAGCGGGCCGTGGAGCTGGTCGAGCCGAAACACTTCACTGCCAAGCTCGAGGAACCGGCACTGGCCGTAGACCCGACATCCAACCAGCAGGCGGAGCAGTTACCTGTATACAACGCCTATTCCATCGACGGTGACGTGACGGCCCCCCTGGTTTACGTCAACTTCGGCGTGCCGGATGATTATGAGCAGCTAGACCGCCTGGGTGTGTCGGTGAAAGGCGCAATCGTCATCGCGCGTTATGGCGGCTCGTGGCGAGGTATCAAGCCCAAAGTCGCTGCGGAGCAGGGAGCGGTGGGATGCCTCATCTATTCCGATCCTCACGAGGACGGCTACTTTCAAGGCGAAGTGTTTCCCTCAGGCCCATGGCGGTCGCGCGATGGAGCCCAGCGCGGGAGCGTGATGGATATGCCGCTTTATCCCGGTGATCCGCTGACGCCGGGTGTTGGTGCATCCGAAGGAGCCAAGCGGCTTCCCATCAGCGAAGCCAAGACCCTGACGAAGATTCCGGTGCTCCCGATCTCCTACGGCGATGCGCAGCCGCTTTTGGAAGCTCTGAAAGGTGCGGTCGCGCCGGAGCCGTGGCGCGGGTCACTGCCCATTACGTATCACGTGGGGCCGGGGCCGGCGCGAGTCCACCTCAAGGTGAAATCCAATTGGGACACCAAGCGGCTGTACAACGTAATCGCACGCATCCCCGGAACGTCGGAATCCGATATCTGGATCGTACGGGGTAACCATCATGACGCATGGGTGAACGGCGCGGAGGATCCCGTCTCGGGCACGATGGCGGAGATGGAAGAAGCCCGCGGCCTCGCAGCGCTTACCAAGAAAGGATGGCAGCCCAAGCGCACCATCATCTACTGCGTTTGGGATGGCGAGGAAGAAGGGTTGCTCGGATCGACGGAATGGGCCGAGCAGCACGCGGACGAGCTGAAGCAGCACGCAGCGGTTTATATCAATTCCGATGGCAACGGCCGGGGAGTTCTGTTTCTTTCGGGATCCCATACGCTCGAAAAATTTATGAACGGCGTGGCCAAAGACGTGACCGACCCCGAGAAGGACTATCCGGCGTGGCAGCGGGCGCGCCTGGAACGGATCGGCAACGCGCCCAAGGAGCAGCGCGACGAAATTCGCAAACGGGCCGATCTGCGCATGGAGGCGCTGGGCTCCGGGTCGGATTACACGGCTTTTGTGGATCACCTTGGAGTAGCGTCGCTCAACCTGGGATTTGGCGGCGAGGACGGCGGGGGCATTTATCACTCCATCTATGACGATTTCTACTGGTACACGCATTTTTCCGACACCGATTTCCGCTACGGACGGGCGCTCGCTCAGACGATCGGCCTGGCGGCTATGCGCATGGCGGACGCGGACCTGCTGCCCTACGATTTCACGAATTTTGCCGACACCGTCGGCAAGTACGCGGATGAACTGGAGAAGTTGTGGAAAGCGAAAAGCGATGAGATCAAAGAGCGCAACACGGAGTTGGAGGAGGGCGTTTACGTCGCTATTGCCGACCCGAAAAGGACGCTCGTGCCCCCGAATCCGGAGGGCGTTCCACCGTTCCTGAACTTCGCGCCGCTGCGCAACGGTCTGGAAAAGCTGCGGCACAGCGCGGAACACTATGACAAGGCTGCCGGCCGGGCGGGTGTTTGGACCAAGTCGCTGGATGCGGTCAATCGCAAGCTCACGCAGACCGAGCGCGCCCTGACGTTACCGGATGGCCTGCCGGGACGTCCATGGTTCGAGCACCAGATTTACGCACCAGGCTTCTACACGGGCTACGGGGTGAAGACGATTCCCGGCGTGCGCGAAGCCATCGAACAGAAGAACTGGAAGCAGGCGGACGAACAGATCGTGCGCGTGGGTCGGGTGCTGGAGAATGAGGCCAGGCTGATTGACGAGATCGCGGGGGATTTAGAACGGTAGAGGCGGTTGTTCCCGACAGCGGGAATTGCGAAAATAGCAGGCGAATCCTTATGCCCATCTACGAATACAAATGCCAGGATTGCGGCACCAAGTTTGAAAAGCTGTTGCGGCGCTCCTCGGAGGCCGCGGAGCTGGCCTGTCCTTCCTGCGGGAAATCGCACCTCAACCAGGAATTCTCTACGTTTTCGGCGCATGCCAACGGCTCGACCGCACAAGCCGGGCCCGCGCCCATGTGCCCCAGCGGTATGTGCAGCAACCCCGGATTCTGCGGTCGAAACTAGATGGCTACACCGTTGGTTAGCAGCAACCTCACGGTCACCGGACCCTCGAGCGACGCCTACCGCCAAATCCTCACGCCGGAAGCACTGGAGTTTCTTTCGCAGCTGTCGCAGCGCTTCGAATCGAGGCGCGTGGAACTGCTCGCGCGCCGGCAGGCTCGCCAAACCGAACTGGACGCCGGCAAGCTGCCCGACTTCCTGCCCGAGACCGCCGGAGTGCGGCAAGGGAACTGGACCGCCGCGCCCATCCCGGAAGATCTGCAAGATCGCCGTGTCGAGATCACGGGCCCAGTGGATCGCAAGATGATCATCAACGCGCTGAATTCGGGCGCGAGCGTCTTCATGGCCGATTTCGAGGATTCCAATTCTCCAACCTGGGAAAACAACATCGATGGCCAAATTAACCTGCGTGACGCGATCAACGGCACGATTACGTTTGCCAGTCCCGAAGGCAAGCAATACAAGCTCAACGAGCGCATTGCCGTTCTGCTGGTTCGCCCGCGCGGCTGGCACCTGGTGGAGAAACACGTGCTGGTTGACGGCAAGCCGATGTCGGGGTCGTTGTTCGACTTCGGTCTTTACTTCTTCCACAACGCTGCGAAGTTGATTTCTAAAGGGACGGGGCCGTATTTCTATCTCCCGAAAATGGAGAGCCATCTGGAAGCGCGGCTCTGGAATGACGTATTTCTGTTCGCCCAGGAGTATCTGAAAATCCCGCGAGGGACGATTCGCGCCACGGTGCTGATCGAAACCATTCTCGCCGCGTTTGAGATGGACGAAATCCTCTACGAACTGCGCGAGCACTCCGCCGGCCTCAACTGCGGGCGCTGGGACTACATTTTCAGCTTCATCAAGAAATTCCGTAATCGCCCCGAGTTTCTGTTGCCGAATCGCGCGATGGTCACCATGGATCGCGATTTTCTCAAGGCCTACGTGGACCTGCTGATTCAAACCTGCCATCGCCGGGGGATTCATGCGATGGGCGGCATGGCGGCGCAGATCCCGATCAAGAGCGATCCCGAAGCTAACGAGAAGGCGCTCGAAAAAGTGCGGCAAGACAAGCTGCGCGAAGTCAAAGCGGGTCATGACGGGACATGGGTGGCCCACCCGGGCCTGGTACCCATCGCCAAGGAAATCTTCGACCGCTATATGCCAAAGGCGAATCAGATTTCGGTCAAGCGCGAGGATGTTCACATTACGCAAAAAGACTTGTTGCAAGTGCCTGCGGGCGAAATAACCGAACAGGGACTGCACCTGAATGTGGATGTGGGCATTCAGTATCTGGAATCCTGGTTGCGTGGCAACGGCTGCGTACCGATCTACAACCTGATGGAAGATGCCGCTACGGCGGAAATTTCTCGCGCTCAGGTGTGGCAGTGGCTGCGCCACGGCGCGAAGCTCAACGATGGGCGTAACATCACGCGCGAGCTGGTCAGTCAGGCGATCCGCGAAGAAGTCGCCAAGCTCAAAGAAAGGCTTGGCCCGGGTAAATTCGATTCTGCCGCGGAATTGTTTGAAAAAATGATGCTCGGAGGCGAGTTCCCCGATTTTATGACGCTTTCCGCTTACCAGCAATTGGCGTAAAAGGAAAGGCCGGCGTGCAACGGCCGAAATGAGCGGCCTTTACGTGCCACCAGCCAGCGATGCCAGAAACGCTTCGGGTAGCGGCCAGCGGCCCAGCACTCGCCGGCCGGATTGTTCGAAGACGCCAGCCGTCAGGACGCCGCTCAGATCTTTACCGTCCGGCTTCTGATTCCCGCTTGCCAGCATCTGGCGAATGAGCGCAGTAGCGTGCTGTAACTGACTGGCGAGGGCGGCGGCATCCTCCGGGGTGCGACAAGTCACCAGCATCCGCGCCTCCAGGCGATTACCTTCGGGGCCGAGCGAGATCAAAACCTTATCAGCGGACGCCAGAGCGGCAGTGAAAAAGCTCGCGCCCGGCGGCAATTGCCCCGGCGATTTCAAATTTTCCGAGGGAATAGACAGCCAGACAGGATCGCGCGGCGGATCGAGCGGCTGGACGGTCTCGGGCGGCGTTTCCTGCAGGCGATCGGCCGCGGAGCCATCCGCACTCACCGCCAGCGCGAGCAGATTGGAGTCAAGCGCGAGGAACGAAATCCGGCGCGCGGGCGTGCTGCCTGGCATCCGGCACATCCGGCGGTCGCATTCCCCGCCCTGCGATTGAGCATAACCGCGCAGTTTCTGCCAATCGAAGCGGCCTTTGACGACAAAGTATTCGGTATCGCCGCGAAAAGAAACGGCAGCAAGGTCAATATCTTTTTGGTAATCAAAGCCGGTGGCGCGAACGAAAGCCTGGTAATCGGGGTCCTCACCCGTCTTGCCTGCCGAGAGCAGCTTAAGAACACCGCCGCGCCGCAAGGTCGCGAAGTCTACAAACAGGACCGCTGCATTTTCGGAGGGCAGCCGACGCAGCATGCCGGCCGGGCTCGCCGCATGCAAGCGATTGCGCTGCCAGATAGCAAGCCAAACCGCGCCGCCCGCGATCAGGACCAGTGCGATCGCCGCCCAGGCGCGGCCGGAAAGCTTCACGACCCCAGTATCACACGGCCGCCGTAGCGGTCTCAGCTTGGCGAGCTTCTTTCCACAGCTCGATATAGGGCTTCAGGTGCCGCATCATGTCTCCGAACTGCTCGAGCGTCAGCGACTGCGCGCCGTCGCTGACGGCCTTTTCGGGGTACGGATGCACTTCCACGATCAGGCCATCGGCGCCGATGGCGACGCCCGCTCGCGCAACCGCCGGGACCAGGCTGCGCTTGCCGGTGGCATGGCTGGGATCGAGAATCACCGGCAAGTGCGTCAGCTCATTGAGCACGGGCACCGCGGCAATATCGCAGGTGTTACGGGTTGCAGTTTCAAACGTGCGAATGCCCCGTTCGCACAGCAGGACATTGGAGTTTCCGTGGGCCACCAGGTACTCCGCGGACATCAGCAGCTCCTTAATCGTCGAGCTCATGCCGCGTTTTAGCAGCACCGGCCGCCCGCATTTGCCGAGCGACTTCAATAGCGCGAAATTCTGCATGTTGCGCGCGCCGACCTGCATGATGTCGGCGTATTCGGCAACCATCTCGGCTTCGCGATCACTCATGACTTCGGTGATAATGGCAAGCCCGGTGGCCTCCTTGGCCTTGCGCAGCAGCTTGAGGCCTTCCAACTCCAGACCCTGGAAATCGTACGGTGACGTGCGTGGCTTGAAAGCGCCGCCGCGCAAAATACGAGCGCCGCTTTTGCGTACTCCCTCGGCCGTGTCCATGATCTGCTTCTCCGACTCCACCGAGCATGGGCCTGCCATGACGATGAATTCGTCACCGCCAATTTCCAGTCCGTTCACCCGCATCTGCGTGCGATCCTTCTTGAATTCCTTGCTGACAAACTTGTAAGGCGCCGAGATGCGCACTGCCCGTTCAACGCCGGGCGTCGCTTCGAGCGATTCGAGACATGCCGTCACGTCGCCGATCCCGACCACACCGATGACCACGCGTTCCTCGCCCTCGATGGAGTGGACCTTGTAGCCAAACTCGCGGATCCTCTCGCAAACATGGTCGATCTCCTCGCGCGTCGCGTGAGGCCGCATAGAAATAATCATGACTACCCACCTCCTCAGAAAATAAAAAACCCACTCCAACGAGTGGGCTGGTTTCGTTAAACTGCTGTTTTTCCTAAACCAACGCCACTTTTAGCCGATCCCGGTAAGATACCAGGACCGGTAAGTAAACGCGTAGATGGCGAAGGTCCGCAACACTTGAACGGCAGTATATCGTCAATTTGCCGGCGTCTGCAACCGCCACGTACGAATCGAACGCCCTTGCGGCAGCCTGCCAAAAAGAAATCTCAAAGCAACCACTAGTCGGCTACGGGCGGCTTGCCCCCGGGGAACGCTAACTTCTCCGAGATACCCGGCGGCCCCGGCCCACCATATAGTTCTAACCGCGTGAGATCTGTCGAGACAATGCCCGTGCTGGCTGATGCCGCCGACGTTTTGAGCGATCAGCTTCGTCTCCACCTGGAACGCCTTTCGGTGGTTCTGACACCGCACACCCGCGACCTGGACTCGCAATTTCGCTCCCGGCTGCGCAAGGCCCGCTACGACGCCCGGCAGATTAAGGCGCTCTCTGACATTACTCCCGGGGCAGCCGCGCGCATCTTTGTGGAAGGCGGCGCTCCGCACGTATTTTTCGAGCTCGTGGAATACAGCGGCCGGCGCCTGGCCAAACTCAACGTACCTCCGGCTAACGTCCTGCGTGCACTGCGTGAATACGACCGTGTTCTCGATCCGGTGCTGGTGCTATCCCACCCGGACGAATACAAGAATTTTCGTTGGGCGCGCCAGCAGTTGCAGTTCTGCGTCATTCTGACGCTGAACAACGCCTATTATCAGGTTCGCGAAGCGGAAACACAGGCATTTTACGAGTTGTATCGTGCCGAGCTCCAGGCCGACAACCTCGACGATCTGTTGCAGCGTTTCGTGCTCACACTCGGCCGGTTTTGTCACGCCGAAGATGGCCGCATGACGTTATTCGACCCGGACAACCCGCCCGCGCCTCGCCTGTTAAACCGCCTTGCGAAACCGCGTCTGGTTCCGTGTGGAAAACAGGCGGACCTGATTCTCGACCCTCAACTGCGCGCCGGTTTTCCTTGGTTTTGGTCCGTGCCCCTGGCGGACAACGGCCGCGTCGCCGGCGTCCTTCAGCTCGCATTCTCCAGCCAATACCCGTGGTTGCCGCGAGAACTCGAGTTGCTCGACACCGCCGCGGAGCGCTGCATCCGCGTTGCCGAAAAGGCGCGGCTGCTCGACGACCTGGGAAAGCGCGAGCGCCAGGTACGGAAGTTGAGCGAGCACATGATGCAGATTGAAGAGGAGGAACGCCGCCGCATCAGCCGGGAGCTGCACGACGAAGCCGGCCAATCCTTACTCTGCATTCGGTTGAAACTGGAAATGCTGGGCAAATCGGCGCCGGATGAAATGAGCGTTCCCCTTGAAGAAACACGCCGGCTCACGGAGCGCACGATCTCGGAAATCCGCCGCATTATCAGCGCGCTGAGTCCGGCCGTACTCGAGCAGCTTGGCCTGGCGGCCGCTCTGCGGCAGCTGGCGACGCGTTTCCGGGACGTTTATCCCGGACAGGTTCGCCTTCAATTGCCTCGCCGGCTGGGCGCGTTGCCTCGAGAGATCGAAATCGCCACCTTTCGCCTGGTGCAGGAATGCTTCCACAACATCGCCAAGCACTCCCACGCATCTACCGTAAACCTTTCCCTGCATTCCTCCGATGGATTACTGAGGCTGTGCGTGGAAGATAACGGCGCCGGCTTCGACGTGAAGACAGCAAGCGAAAAACCAAGCTCTTTTGGGCTGGCGGGTATGCGGGAGCGTGTCGCGTTGCTTGGCGGGAAACTGGAAATCGCCAGCCGCCCGAGGCACGGTACCAGAATCTCCGTGGAGCTTCCAGCCGCCAAGGTAAGTCAGAAAGGATCTGTCGCGCGAGCGCTCATTGAACGTTAAAAATGGCCAAGATTCGAGTTTTTCTCACCGATGATCACACCTTGTTCCGCCAGGGTATTAAGACGCTCGTCGCCTCCGATCCGGACATGGAAGTGGTGGGCGAGGCATCCAATGCCATCGATGCCATTGCCGAAACCGCCGAACTGAAGCCCGATGTCGTACTTATGGACATTGGCATGCCCGGGTTGAGCAGCTTCGAGGCCACGCGTCAAATCCGCAAAGGGCGTCCCGAGGCCCACGTGCTGTTCTTGACCATGTACGACGATGAAGACTACCTGGTCGAGTGCATGGAATCCGGGGCGTCGGGTTATGTTCTCAAGGACAGTCCCGCCCCACACTTGTTAAATGCCATCCGTGAAGTGCACCGCGGCGGCAGCTTTCTGAGTCCAAGAATGCTGTCCCAGTTGGTCGACGATTTTCGGTCCCGCGTCAAGTCCACGCAGCGGCTCCCCCGTTTTGCCACTCTGACGCAGCGTGAAAAAGAAGTCCTCAAGATGCTGGCAGAAGGCAACTCCGTCAAGGAAATCGCCTGCACATTAAACCTCAGCGTCAAAACTATCGAAGCGCACAAGTTCAACTTGATGCGAAAGTTAGACATCCACAACAAGGCTCAACTCGTGCAGTATGCGGTCCAAAAAAAGATCATCAAGATTCCCGTTGCCGGCTAACCGGGCGTCGACCATTTAAATCTCTAGTTTGGCCCGGTCCCACTTTGCCAGGCGCGCGCCAGCCTCATAGGTGCTTTCGAGGAAATCGTAGAGCGCCTCCTCGGGAGAACCGGCCGTGCGTACATCGTCATACATCAAAATGAATTCGGAGAGTGTCGTATTCCAGCCACCGGCTGCAGGCCGAACCAATTCCTTTTCGATCCCCGGCGGTTTTGGAACGGTATAGGCATAGTACGCAGGTCCGTCCACTGCGCCCCCTCCGGGCCAGAAGCCGGCGCTCGAGACCTCCTCGGAATAGGCGGGCCCGCTAATAGCGCCCTTCCGCTCCGGCGCCTTCTTTCCCGAAAAGCGCGTGCAGGCAAGGTCGAAGCTTCCCCAAAAGAAGTGCACCGGGCTGCACTTGCCGTCGAACTTCGCTCGAAACCGCTGCATCACTTTGCCCGAGGAGATCAGGATCTTCCAGAAGCGGTGCACGTAGTCGGCATCGTAGGAGCCTGGTGCATCGTCCTGATCGAATGGCAGTGCTTCACCAACTTCCTGAGGCTTGGTATCAATCTCCACCACGATCCCCAACGAACCTAGCATCTCGAAAATAGCGGTATAAAAAGCTGCAACCGACTCCGGCCGCAGCGGCCGTGATGCGCGCTCGCCTTGGCTTGTTTCGATCACCAATTCATGTTCTAGAAAATCGAACTCGATTTCGAAGATGCCGCGCGCGTAGGGTATCGGCCCCGTCGTCAGACCGCGACTGCTGACATAGAGAGTCACATGCCACCACTGATTCAAGGGCGGCGCGAGCGTCATGCGAATTTTGCCCACAATCTGCGTCCACATGTGCAAACTGCGGTAAGTATCTTGCCATTCGTGCAGCGGCAAAGCCGGCCAAAGTTCGACGTTGCTCATACGGCCAGTGTGGCAGAAGAGGACGGCAGCGGGAAAGGCCGGCAGCGTGCCGCCCTGATAGAATCGCTACATGACACGGCGTGCGTTTGTCGGCGCGGCAGCGGCCACGCTCGCGGCATCCTCCGCCAGGCCGATCCGGCTCGGCGGCCCCATCTTTCTAAAGAGTGAGGATCCCCGGGAGATGGCACGCGAGCACCGCCGCCTCGGCTACAGCGCGGCCTATTGCCCGGAAGCCAAGGTGCAGGATTCCGCGCGCGTGCGAGAAATTGAAGAGGCATTCGCGGCGGAGAACGTCGTGATCGCCGAGGTCGGAGCGTGGGTCAATATGCTCGACCCCGACGCGGAAAAGCGGGCAAAAAACCTGCATTACGTAACGGAGCGTCTGGCACTCGCGGAAGCCGTGGGTGCGCGATGCTGCCCGGATATCGCGGGTTCGTACAATCCCAAGGTCTGGTACGGGCCGCATCCTAAGAACCTCTCCCAGGAGTTCTTCGATGCCACAGTGGAGAACTGCCGGCGCGTGATCGACGAGGTCAAGCCCAAGCGCACCAAGTTCACCATCGAGATGATGGGCTGGAGCCTTCCCGACGGGCCCGATGCCTATTTGAAGCTGTTGCACGCTGTCGACCGCCCTGCATTCGCCGTCCACATGGATGTTTGCAACGGCATCAACTCGCCCGGGAGGTTCTATCAGAGCGGCGAATTTATTAGCGAATGTTTCCGCAAACTCGGCCCCTGGATCGCCTCGTGCCACGCCAAAGACCTGCAGTGGATTCCCGAAATGAATGTGCATTTCCTCGAGGTGGTTCCCGGCCGCGGCGAGGTGGATTACCGCGCCTATCTCACCGAGCTCTCCCGTCTTCCGGTGGATGCGCCGCTGATGCTCGAACACCTCAAGACCTCCGAGGAATACGATGAAGGAAAGCGCTACATCATGAAGGTAGCCAGCACACAAGGTTTGACTTTCGCCTGAGGGACAAAATGGACAGAAGAACGTTTTTGACGACGACGGCCGCGGCGGCGCTGATGCGCCCGGCCATGAGCGCTGCATCCGGACGCCTGCCGATAAAAAGGGCCGTGGAATTCGAGATGCTGCCAAACAAACTCAGCATCGCCGACCGCCTGCAGACGGCGCGCGACGCTGGCTTCGAGGAGATCGAATGCCCCACCATGCCGGACGAACGCCAGGCCGAAGAAGTCAAAAAGGCGGCGGAAAAATCAGGGCTCCGCATCCACTCGGTAATGAACATGGCGCATTGGGATTATCCGCTCTCGTCAGCCGATCCGGCGGTCGTGGCCAAAAGTGTTGAGGGGATGCATACCAGCCTTCGCAATGCGCACTTCTGGGGCGCGGACACGGTTTTGCTGGTGCCCGCCGTAGTGAACCCGGAAACCTCCTACCGCGATGCCTGGACCCGGTCACAGGAACAGATCCGGAAACTCATCCCTATGGCCGAAGAGCTCAAAGTCATCATCGGAATCGAAGAAGTCTGGAACAAGTTCCTCCTCAGCCCGCTCGAGATGGCGCGTTATGTCGACGAATTTCAGAGCCCGTGGATCCGCGCCTACTTCGATGTCGGCAACGTTGTTTTCTACGGATACCCACAGGATTGGATCCGTACGCTCGGCAAGCGCATCGTCAAACTGCATATCAAGGATTTCAAGTATCAGAAGGACGTCACCAAGTGGACCAACCTGATGGACGGCCAGATCAACTGGAAAGAAGTTTATAAGGCGCTGGGCGAAATTGGATATCAGGGCTCGGCCACGGTCGAGTTGGAAGGCGGCAACGCAACGTATCTGAAAGAAGTGAACCGCCGCTTCGAGATGATCCTCTCCGGAGCCTAAGGAGGCCTGCCATGGCCAAATTCCTCATCGGCGTGCTCACCGGTGTGATTCTCACCGGGCTCATCCTCTTCATAGGCGTGTTCGCCATCGCGCGCATGCGGGAAAAACCGCCTGCGATCGCCGACGGCTCGACTCTCGTTCTCGAATTGGAGGGCTCCATTCCCGAGCGCGCGCCGGTGGAGATCCCGCTCCCGTTCCTTCAACAGCGCACGCCGCCAACCGTGACCGACGTGTGGGCGACCCTTCGCAAAGCCGCCGCCGACAGCCGGATCAAGGCCGTCGTACTCGAGCCGAGGGATCTGCAGATCGGCTGGGGCAAGCTCGAAGAAATCCGCGCCGACTTGGAGAACCTGAAACAATCCGGCAAACCCATTTACGCGTACCTCAAGACGCCGGGCGCCCGTGAGTACTATCTGGCCACGGCGGCGACCCGGGTGTTCATGGGCCCCGAAGACGAGTTGAACCTCAAAGGAATGCGCTTTGAGTTGATGTATTTCAAAAAGACCCTCGACAAACTCGGCGTTGAGGTGGAGGTGGAGCACGCCGGCAAGTACAAGGACTTCGGCGACATGTTCACCCGGGCATCCATGAGCCCGGAAACCAGAGAGGTGCTCACCAGCATTCTCGACGATCTCTACGGCAATCTGCTTCGGCGCATTGGCGAAGCGCGCAAAAGGACGCCGGAGCAGGTTCGCGCCATTATCGACCAGGGGCCGTTTCTGTCGCCGCACGCGAAGGAGCAGGGGCTAATCGATGATCTCCTTTACGAAGATCAGATGTGGGGGCAAGTCAAATCGAAGGTCGGCGGCCTGAAGAAGGTTTCACTTCGTGAATATCTCAAAGTGCCCCCGGTTGGTCCGGAAGGCAAGCAGCACATCGCATTGGTAACGGGTGAGGGTAGCATCTCGCGCGGCGAGAGCGGCTCCGATCTCTCAGGCGACGATGGAATCGAGTCCGAAGGTTTCGATAAACTCCTCGAGCGGGTCGGCAATGACAACTCAGTAAAAGGTGTCATCGTGCGGATTGACTCGCCCGGAGGTGAGGTTTTCGCCTCCGATGCCATCTGGCGTCAGATGAATCTTGTCAGTAAGAAAAAACCCATGGTCATCTCGATGTCGGACACCGCGGCTTCGGGCGGATATTACATTGCGATGACGGGCGACCCGATTGTCGCTTATCCGGGAACCTTTACGGGCTCCATTGGCGTCGTCTTCGGCAAAGCCAATCTGCACGGGCTCTACGACAAACTGGGGGTGAGCAAGGACTTGTTAACTCGGGGACGGTATTCCGATATCGACTCGGATTACGCGCCGCTCTCCGCAGACGGCCGGGCCAAGCTCCGGCAGGCCATCGACGAGGACTACCGCAGCTTCGTAACCAAGGTGGCGGACGCCCGCCGGCGCAAGTTTGATCAGGTCGAGCCGCTCTCGCAAGGCCGCGTCTGGCTGGGATCGCAAGCCAAAGCCAACGGGCTGGTGGACGAGCTCGGCGGGCTCGATCGCGCCCTCGAACTGGTGAAGGAAAAGGCGAAAATTCCAAAATCCGAACATGTCGTCCTGATCACGTACCCGCCCAAACGCAGCATCTTCGATCTCGTCTTCGGGCAGCCCTCGGAAGATGCCCTGGAATCGCGCCTCCGGGGTGTACTGAAGCTCCCTGACCTACGGCTTTGGGCTCACGGCGGGATGATGCGACTGATGCCGTACACGATTGACGTTCGCTAGCATCCACCGGACGAAAAAAATCCGGAAACATATTGCGGCTTCGCACGCCGCTGCGTCATATTGGACTCAGGCGCAGTAACTGCATGTAGAGCGCATCACATCCGGCATTCCAGAATCAACGCCCGTGCCGCGCTCGGGCAAGCTTGTGCGCCCGGGACGTTAGGATGGCGGAGTCGCTCCTCTTCTTCACCGAACTCGTCGGCATGCCGGTGCTGGATGTCAAAGGCCGGCGGATAGGCCGTGTCCGTGACGCCGCCGTCGTTCCTCTCATCCATCCGGCCCGTATTGACCGTTTCCTTGTGGGCGGCGGCTGGGCCTGGCTGACCATCCGCTACGATCAGGTCGCCTCCATTTCACTCGCCGGCATCCACCTCAAGGATGAAGTCCTCACCCCCTATCATTCCGACGAGTACATGCTGCGCATCGGCCGCGACCTGCTCGACCAGCAGATCATCGACGTCAATGGCAGGAAGGTAGTCCGCGTCAACGACGTCACTTTCGAATTTCGAAACGGGAACGGCAACGGTCACGCAGGGAGTGATGGAGCGCACAACTCCCTCTGGATTCTCGAAGTGGACGTTGGCGTCCGCAGCATCTTCCGGCGCCTGCTGCAGGGTGTCCTGCCGGCCACGCTGGTTCGCCGCCTTCAGCGCCCCATTCCGCCTCATTCCATCCGCTGGGAATTCTGCAATATCGTCGAGCCCGATCCCAAGCGCCGCCTGCGCCTCAATATTTCCCACGAAAAGCTGGAGAAAATCCATCCGGCCGACCTTGCCGATATCGTCGAAGAACTCGGTCAGGCCGAGCGCGGCGCCATCTTCGAGAGTCTCGACAGTGAAGTCGCCGCCGACGCCCTTTCCGAGGTCGAGGATCCCAAGATGCAAGCCAGCATCCTGGAATCCATGGAGCCTGAGAAGGCCGCCGAGATCGTGGAGGAAATGGCTCCAGATGAAGCCGCCGACGTGCTCAACGAGCTCGAAGAATCCACTTCCCAGGAGATCCTCGAGGAGATGGAGGTCGCGCCTGAATCCGAAGTCCGCGAGCTCCTTGATTTCAAGGAAGACACCGCGGGCGGCATGATGAACACCGAGTACATCACCCTGCATGAGGCCGCCACCGTGGAAGATGCCATGGCGGCGCTTCGTGGTAACGAAGATCAGTTGGACAACCTCAACTCGCTTTTCCTTGTGGATGGCGAGGGCCGCCTCGTAGCCGCTGTCTCGCTGGCGCGTCTTTTCATCGCCGGCGGGTCTACGCCGCTGCGCCAATTAGCCTCCGAGACCTTGATCTCGGCCAGGGTCAACGACCAACAGGATGACGTGACCGAGCTCTTCGACAAGTACAATCTGCTCGCCCTCCCCGTCGTCGACGAGGAAAACCATCTGGCCGGTGTGATCACCGCCGACGACATCATCTCCGTGCTGAGGCAGAAATGATGGACCCCTACCATGCTGAAAACCTGGCGCACCCGGATCATGGTCTTCCTGGCCGTTCTGGGCCCGGGGTTTATCACTGCCAACGTCGATAACGACGCCGGCGGTATCTACACGTATTCGCAAGCCGGCGCACGTTGGGGCTATCTATCGCTCTGGACTCTCATCCCCATCACCATTGCGCTCATTCTTGTCCAGGAAATGTGCTCGCGCATGGGCGCCGTCACCGGCAAAGGCCTCTCCGACCTCATTCGCGAAGAGTTCGGGCTGCGCGTCACTTTCGCCGTGATGAGTCTGCTCATCCTGGTGAATCTCACCAATGTAATGGCCAACTTCGCGGGCATTGCCAGTTCCCTCGAGATCTTTCACGTTTCGCGCTATTTTTCCGTGCCTATTGGCGCCATCGCCATCTGGTTTCTCATCGTCAAGGGCAATTATCAAAGTGCCGAAAAAATCTTCCTGTTCGCCTGCGTGATCTACATCGCCTACATCGCCTCCGGCATTCTGGTGAAACCGAACTGGACCGAGGCCGCCATCTACAGCTTCAAGCCAACCCTGATGCTCGATCGCGATTACATCGAGATGATCATCGGTCTCGTCGGCACCACCATTGCTCCCTGGATGCAGTTTTATTTGCAGGCGGCCGTCGTGGAAAAGGGCATTACCGCCAAAGAATATGCACAATCGCGCATCGAAGTGATTTTCGGCTGCATCGTGACTGACGTTGTTGCTTTTTTCATCATCGTCGCCTGCGCCGGTGCCATCTGGGCGAACGGGCCTCGGGACATCGAAAGCGCCGCAGAGGCCGCCCAAGGCCTCCTGCCCTTTGGTCCCTACGCGCGTCTTCTCTTTACCGCAGGCCTGCTCAACGCCTCCGTCTTCGCGGCCTGCATTTTGCCGCTTTCCACCGCGTACTCGGTCTGCGAGGGTCTGGGCTTCGAGTCCGGCGTCGACAAGAGCTTCCACGAAGCTCCCATTTTCTATTGGCTCTATACGCTCCTCATCGTTATCGGCGCCGCCGTGGTCCTCATCCCCGGCTTCCCCCTGGTTCGCATGATCCTGTTCTCCCAGGTAATCAATGGCGTATTATTACCTATCGTCCTGATTTTTATGATTCTGCTCGCCAATAACGCCCGCATCATGCAAGAGTGGGTGAATTCCCGCTTTTACAACCTGGCCTCCTGGGTGACCGTCATCGTCATGATCGGCCTCTCACTTGCCCTCGCCGGCATCAGCGTGCGAAGCCTTTAGCCCGAGCCCGCGCCATGATGGACGAACAGGATTTCAAAAAACGGGCCGACGACGCGCTCAACACTTTGCATCGTGAGCTCATCGGAGCAGCGGACGACTACGGTTTCGATGTCGACTTCAATTCCGGAGCGCTCGGCGTCGAGTTCGAAGATCCGCCGGCGAAATTCGTCATCAGCCCCAACACTCCCGTGCGCCAGATCTGGGTCTCCGCCCACGCCAAGAGCTATAAGCTCGATTGGGATAACGTCGAGGCCGCTTTCGTCCACTCCGAATCCGGCGACACCCTCAAGCGGCTTATTGAAAAGGCCATCAGTAAACAGCTCAAAGAAGACGTGAATCTGTAGTGGTGCCGCATCGCTCCGACCAGGAAGACCTCAGCCGCTTCGGTTATGCCCAGGAGTTGTTCCGCTCCATGGGCGGCTTTTCCAATTTCGCCATCTCGTTCTCCATTATTTCGATCCTCACCGGCGCCGTCACCCTCTACGGCTATGGCCTTGAAATGGGCGGCCCGCTCGAAATGAGCCTCGGCTGGCCTCTGGCCACCGTCTTTACCCTCACCGTCGCCGCCAGCATGGCTGAACTCTGCTCCGCCTACCCTACCGCCGGTGCTATGTACCATTGGGCTGCCGATCTCGGCGGTCCCGGCGCAGGCTGGCTCGTCGCCTGGCTCAACATCTTCGGCCTGATTGCCGCGCAGGCCGGCATCAACTACAGTTGCGCTCAATTTATCTTGCCGTTCATCGGCGCCCCTTCCACTTCGCGCAACCTGTTCCTGATGTTTGCGTTTATCCTCGTCACGCAGGGCGCGCTCAATCACTGGGGCGTGAAGCTCGTCGCCATTCTGAACGACCTCAGTGTCACGGTCCACATCGCCGGCGTGGCCGTGCTTGTTGGAGCGCTTCTGTTTTTCGCGCCGCGCCAGCCGGTCGGCTTCCTTTTTCAAGCCGTGAACAGCAACGGGCGTTCTTTCTACTGGTGGGCCTTCGTCTTGGGCTTGCTGCAAGCCCAGTGGACTTACACCGGCTTTGATGCTTCCGCCCACATGGCGGAAGAGACTGCAGATCCCCGCCGCCGCGCACCCTGGGGCATCGTGCTCTCTGTCGCCGTCTCGGGGGTCGCGGGATATCTGCTTCTCATCGCCCTCACACTCGCGATCCGCAGCATTCCCGCCGTGCTTGCGGCAAAAGACTCCGCCGGCAACACCGTTCCCGCAGTGATTGCCATTCTCACTACAGCCCTCGGCGCCAAGGCCGGCAACGCCATGGCCGCGCTTGCGTCGATGGCCATGTGGTTCTGCGGCCTCTCCTGCATTACCTCCGCCTCCCGCGCCCTCTATTCGCTGGCGCGCGATGAAGGCACGCCCATGGCCGCCTTCATGCGATCCGTCAACAAAACGCACGGCACTCCCGCTCCCGCCATCTGGGCCATCGTCCTGGCATCCATCGCTGCCATGCTCTGGACCGCCGCCATTCCCGTCGTCACCTCTTTGAGCACCGTCGCACTTTATCTCGCTTACATCATCCCGGTCGCGCTCGCATTGCGCGCCCGCCGCGCCGGCTCTGATTGGACAACAAACGCCGTCTGGACGCTCGGCCGTTTCGGGCCCGCCGTCAACGTCATCGCCATTGCCTTTGCCGTTTTCATTTCCGTTGTCCTCATCATGCCGCCCAATCAGCTTGCGGGCGAGACGCTTGCCGGTCTCCTCCTTGCCCTCGGTGTGCTTTACTTCGCCATCGTCCGAACACGCTACAAAGGCCCGCGCTGGAGCCATCACGAAACCGCCGTGCGAGAATCGAACCTATGAGCGCCGCCGAGCCGACTCTACTTGCTCAATCCATTAAACGGGCGCTGAAACCGGGAAAGCTCTTCATTAACGGCCGCCCGGAAGACGCTGCCAGCGGCAAGACCATCGATGTCATCAATCCCGCTACGGGCGAGCTCCTCACCACCGTTCCCGATGGCGACGCAGCCGACATTGATCGCGCCGTGGCCGCCGCTCGCCATAGCTTCGAAAAGAAAACCTGGCGCGGCATGGATCCCTCGCGCAAAGAGAAAATCCTGTGGGATCTCTCGGAAATTCTGCTGAAAAACCGCGACGAGCTCTCTGTTCTTGAATCGCTCGAAAACGGCAAGACCGTCCGTGAGGCCGCGGGAGCCGACGTCGACCCTGCCATCGATGCATTTCGCTACTACGCCGGCTGGGTCCGCAAAATCTACGGCGAGACCATTCCCGTCGACGGCCCGTATCTCAATTACACGCTCCGCGAACCCGTCGGCGTAGCCGGCGGTATCGTGCCGTGGAACTACCCGCTTCAGATCGCAGTCTGGAAGGTCGCTCCCGCCCTCGCCTGCGGCTGCTCCGTCGTCCTCAAGCCCTCCGAAATGACGCCGCTCACCGCGCTCAAGCTCGCCGAGTATTGCCTCGAAGCCGGCATTCCCGAAGGCGTGGTCAACGTCGTCACCGGCTACGGCCACACCGCCGGCGAGGCCCTCGGCCGTCACATGGATGTCGATAAAATCAGCTTTACCGGCAGCGTCCGCACTGCCCGCGCGCTCCTGAAAGCTTCGGCCGAATCGAATCTCAAGCGCATCAGTCTCGAGCTCGGCGGCAAGTCTCCCAACATCATTTTTCCCGATTGCGACATGGAGTCCGCGCTCAAATCCGCCTTCTGGGGTATCTTCGCCAACAAAGGCGAGGTTTGCAGCGCCGGCTCGCGCCTTCTGCTGCATGCCGACATTCACGACAAGTTTCTCGATGAGCTCGTGTCCCGTGCCCGCAATCTCAAGTTGGGCGATCCGCTCGACAAATCCACCACCATGGGTTCGCAAATCTCCGGCGCGCAGCTCGAACGCATTTTGACTTATATCCGCTCCGGCAAACAAGAGGGCGCGAAGCTCCTCTGCGGCGGCGAGCGCGACACCGAAGGCGCTAAGGCCAAAGGCTTCTATGTCAAGCCGACTATCTTTTCCGAAGTCAAGCCGCAAATGAAGATCGCCCAGGAGGAGGTCTTCGGCCCGGTGCTCGCCGCCATGCGTTTTCGTAACGCCGGTGAAGCCGTCCAAATCGCCAACTCTACTATTTACGGCCTCGTGTCCGCCGTCTGGACCCGAGATATTCAGCTCGCGCATCGCGTGGTCAACGATATAAAAGCCGGTGTCGTCTGGATCAACACCTATAACGGCTTCGACACATCCACGCCTTTCGGTGGCTACAAGCAATCCGGCTTCGGCCGCGACCTCGGCGCGTATGCTCTCGATCAGTACACCAACGTCAAATCCGTCTGGGTGGCGCTCTGATGACTTTTGAGGAAATCCGCGCTCTTCTCGAACAGCACGAAATCAAACGCATCAAGCTCGGCGCTTACGATGTCGATGGCACGCTCCGCGGGAAATACATCAGCCGTGATAAGTTTGATTCCGCCGCCCAATCAGGCCTCGGTTTTTGCGATGTCATCTTCGGATGGGATATCGCCGATGTGCTTTACGACAACGTGCAGTTCACCGGATGGCATACCGGCTACCCGGACGCGCACTGCCGCGTCGCCCTCGACACTTTCCGTCTAATCCCCTGGGAACCCGGCACCGCGTTTTTTTTGCTGGATTTCGTTACGCGCGACGGGCAGGCTCTATCCATCGCTCCGCGTCAGGTCCTGCAGCGAATCGTTGCTCGCGCCCAGGAACTCGGCTACACGCCGTATTTCTCCGCCGAGTACGAATTCTTCTTTTTCCGCGAAACCCCCGCCAGCTTGCGTGAGAAAAACTTTCGCAATCTCACGCCGCTTACGCCTGGCATGTTCGGCTACAGCATACTGCGCGCTTCCGCCAACTCCGAACTTGTTTTGAAAATGTTCGACCAGTTGCCGGCCTTCGGCTGTCCGCTCGAAGGACTGCACACCGAAACCGGACCCGGCGTGTATGAGGCCGCCATCGCCGTCGATGAAGCCGTCGCCGCCGCAGACAAAGCTGCATTGTTCAAGACCGCGGTGAAGGAAATCGCCTCGCGCCAGCAACTGATTCCCACCTTCATGGCCAAATGGAATCCCGACCTGCCTGGCTCCAGCGGCCACCTGCACCAGAGCCTCTGGGATCGCGAGAAGCACAAGAACCTGTTCCACGCGCCTGACGGCATGTCCGCGCTCATGCAGCACTATATCGGCGGACTTGTCGCCAACATGCCCGAGTTCGCCGCCCTGATCTGCCCCACCATCAACTCTTATAAACGCACGGTGCCCGGCGCCTGGGCGCCCGTCAACGCAACTTGGGGCATCGACAATCGCACCACCGCCATTCGAGCCATTCCCGGCGGCGCGAAATCTACGCGCATCGAGCTCCGTCTCGCGGGCGCCGACATCAATCCGTATCTCGCCATGGCCGCCTCGCTTGCCGCCGGCCTCGACGGCATCGCACGCAAGCTCACCCCGCCCGAGCCCACCGTTAACGCCTACGCCGGCGACACCGCTCCCCTGCCCCGCACCCTGGCTGCTGCGACGAAACTATTTCGTGAAAGCGCCACCGCCCGCCTCTGGCTCGGCGACGAATTCGTCGACCACTACGCCGCCACCCGCGAATGGGAAGTCCGCCAGTTCGAAAAGGCCGTCACCGATTGGGAACTGGCCCGCTACTTCGAGTCGGTCTAGCCTGAAAGCCTTCCTCCGCGTCTCTGCGCTTCTGCGGTGCAAAACCGGGCTTATATGCTATTTTGGCCTTTCTCATGAATCTCTCCACTTTCTCCTTCCCGACCACCATCGTCTTCGGCCCCGGCTCCGTGAACCGTCTTCCTGAAGAGCTGAAGAAGCGCAATGTCGCCCGCCCTCTTCTCGTCACCGATGCCGGCATCCAGCGCACTCCCGTATTTTCACGTGTCCACAAGCTCGTGCCGGAAGCCGTCGTTTTCACCAGCGTTGACCCCAATCCCATCGAGCAAAACGTCCTCGACGGCGTCGCGGCCTACAGGCAATCCTCCTGTGATGGCATAATCGCCCTCGGCGGTGGCTCGCCGCTTGACGCCGCCAAAGCCATTCGGCTCTTGGCTACGCACCAAGGCCCCCTTGCCAACTACGACGACAATCTCGACGGCTCCAGTCGCATTTCGTCCAACGTGCCACCTTACATCGCCATCGCCACAACATCCGGTACCGGAAGCGAAGTGGGACGCTCCGCCGTCATCACCATCAAGGCCACCAACCGAAAAACTGTCATCTTCAGCCCGCACCTGATTCCTTCAGTTGCGCTGGCCGATCCGGAATTGACTCTTGACCTGCCGCCGCACATCACCGCCGGTACCGGCATGGACGCGTTCACGCACAACGTCGAAGCCTATCTGGCCAAGGGCTATCACCCCATGTGCGATGCTATTGCCCTCTCCGGCACCAAGATCGTTTGGGACAACCTGCCGGGTGTCATGCAAAACCCCCACGATCTCGAAGCCCGTTCCCAGATGATGATGGCTGCCATCATGGGCGCCGTAGCCTTTCAAAAGGGCCTCGGCGCCGTCCATTCGCTCGCTCACCCTCTGTCAACCGAGTGTGGCATGCACCACGGCACCACCAACGCCATCCTGCTTCCCGCGGTCCTCGAATACAACCAATACGCGGTGCCCGACCGTATCGCTTGCCTCGCCGCACTGCTGGGCGTAAACGACGCCGCCGAAGGCGTGCGCGATCTGAATCGCCGCATCGGGATCAAGCCCCGCCTTCGCGACTGGGGTGTTCCCGAGTCCATGCTTCCGGCCCTCGCGGACAAAGCGGTGCAGGACGGCTGTCACCAGCTAAACCCACGCCCCTGTACTCGCGAAGACCTGCTGGAACTCTACCGCCGGTCGTTTTAATTGGCGTCCATTCACGGCGGAGCACGACTGGAACTTTGTCCAGGTTGTTACAATGGCTATTCGATGCAGGTTTTGCAGGCAGGCCAGCACAAATTCATCTACCTCGAACTCGATACGGAGACCGTAACCAATGTCGCCAAGCAGGCTGGATTCGAAATCAGAGTCCAGGACGGCGCCCGTAACCTCACCGCGGATTTAATTGCGCCGGGCCGCCAGTCGCCCCTGCTGCTCTTCGATGCCGCTGATCCGGCAAACCTCGGCTGGTTTTCGCGCTGCCAGTTCTACGTCGATGGGCGCAGCGGCGGCATCATGCAAACGCCCATGACACTGGCCAATCAGACCGATCGCGGAGGCAAACCCCACGCCTATGCGATCCGGTTGACCATTGCCAAGGAATTGCCGGCAACGTATCGCCTCCCCGGAAAACAGGCTCTGACCGAGCAAGTGCTCTATGCGTTGCTCTACAATTTTCTGAACGCGCTCACGCGAACGGGTGTCGCCGTCTGCGGTGCGCCAGTGGTCAAAGCTCTGGTGGGAAGAACCGAAGGCTGACGACTAACGCGCGGCTTGCGTGACGGCGGCTTCCATCTCCTTCTGATATTCCGTCAGCAACTCCCGCGTTGATGCTTCAAACCGCAGAACCAGAACAGGTTGCGTGTTCGATGCCCGCACCAATCCCCATCCGTGGGGAAATAGGACCCTTACCCCGTCCACGTCTACCGTCTGATGGGTTTTCTTGTATTTTTCGCTTACCCGCCGGACGACCTCGAACTTTCGCTCGTCCGCGCAGTCGACCCGGATCTCCGGTGTGGCCACAGTTTTCGGCAGATCTGCCAGCTGCGCTGATAGCGGCCGGTCAGAATTAGCCACAATCTCCATGAGCCGGCAGGCGGCGTACAGAGCATCGTCGAAGCCGTAATAGCGATCGGCAAAAAACATATGGCCGCTCATCTCGCCGGCCAGTTCGGCCTTTGTTTCTTTCATTTTGGCTTTAATCAGGGAGTGCCCGGTTTTCCACATGATGGGGTTGCCGCCCCGCGCGCGAATCTCGTCGTACATGGTTTGCGAACACTTCACCTCGCCGATGAATGTTGCCCCCGGCTTCCGCGTCAGAATCTCCCGGGCGTAAATAATCATCAGCTGGTCGCCATAAATGACGGTTCCCTTATCGTCGACGGCACCGATCCGGTCTGAATCCCCGTCGAAGGCGATTCCAATGTCCGCGCCCTGTGCCTTCACCTTTTCAACAAGTTGTGCGAGGTTGTTGGGTACGGTGGGATCGGGATGATGGTTTGGAAAATGACCATCCATTTCGAAAAACAGCTCGCTTGCTTCGCAGTTTAGTTTCTTAAAGATGCGGGTCATCGCCGGGCCCGCTGTCCCATTCCCGGCGTCCGCAACGACTTTAATGCGCCGCGGAAACTGGAACTGCGAACTGATTTCATCAACGTACGGCGCCACGATATCGAACGACTTTTCGGTTCCGTGTCCTTGCGAGAAGTCCTTCGCTTCGATCATCTTGCGGAGTTCCTGGATTTCCTCGCCGTGAATCGTCGAGCCGCCCGAAACCACCTTGAAGCCATTGTATTCAGAAGGGTTATGGCTCCCCGTAATCATGACCGCTCCACCCGCCCGAAGATGAAAAACTGAGTAGTATAACAGCGGGGTAGGTACCACGCCGACATCCGTCACGTCGCAGCCGCTGGCTTTCAGGCCGCGGATCAGTGCGTTCCGCAGGCGCGTGGAGCTGAGCCGGCAATCGCGCCCTAAGTTGATGTTTTTACTACCCTTTCGCTGCAAGTAGGTACCGATCGCCTGTCCGAGCTCGGTGATCCCCGGATCCAGCAGTTCCTCGTCGGCGATACCTCGGATGTCGTACTCGCGAAAAATCGTGGATTTCAGCATTCAGTCGCAGTATAGCGCGCTCGCTGCCGAGGTACTGTATAGTACGATCTGGTACCAAACAAGACGTCGAAGTAAAAGTAAAAAAAGGTCTTAGGTGTATACTAACCCTCTATTCCTGGCGGAGGAATCATGCGTCATTTCTTCAATGCTTTGGCGGTTGGTGCGGCTCTGCTCTTGGCGGCGGCCCCGGTTCGGGCCGATCTGACCGAGGTCAATATCTTCGACAACACGGTATACGAGCAGACCAGCGGGACCGCGCCGACTTCGCCCTCATTTTTCTTCTTCAATGCCGGCGGAAATTTCACCAGCCCGGGAGATTTCACCTCGGCAACCCTCACCGACCCTACCAATACGGTGACAAACCTTCCCGTGAGCGGCACGTCGTTCGGCTTCGGATCCTCGCTGTTTACCAGCTTGAGCGATCTGCACACCACGTATCCATTCGGCACATATACGATCACAGGAAACGGTGGCACAGCCGGCCCGCAGAGCGAGACGTTCTCGTACCTGGCAGATGCCTTCCCAACCGATGTTCCGGCGTTGACGGCCGGCAGTTTCACAGGATTGCAGGGCATGAATGCGGCGGACCCGTTCACGGTCAATTTCAACGCTTTCACACCGAACGCCAGCCTGGGATTCACGTTTTTTTCGATCTTAGAGGGCGGAGTGACCGTATTCACGGACGGCTTCCTGTCGAATTCCACCACAAGCGTGGTCATTCCGGCGAACACTCTCCTGCCCGGCACAGCCTATTCGTTTGAACTGGATTTTTCCGACCGCAACCGCGCGACTGACCCGAATACGGGCATAACTGTGGACCAAGGGTTCGACGTGCGGACCGATGGTGGTTTCACCACCGGCGCCCCTGCTGTTCCAGAGCCGGCTAGCGTTGTGCTATTCGGAACGGTGACCGCAGCGCTGGTGTTTTTCCGCCGGCGGGTGCGGAACTAAAACCAGCGCACCGCGGGTTTAGAATGACTAGTAGTGAAAGGACCTAACCTCACTCAGTCGCCGCCCGCAAAACGTCCCTTTACAACCCTCAGCGGAGTTCCGGTGGAGCCGTATTACGGACCGGAGCACACTGCCGACCTGGATGCCGCGCGGGATCTGGGCGAGCCGGGCCAGTTTCCTTACACGCGGGGCATCCACGAGAGCATGTACCGGGGCAAGCTCTGGACAATGCGGCAGTTCTCCGGCTTCGCGACGCCGGAGGAAACCAACCGGCGGTACCACTACCTGCTCGAGCAGGGTCAGACGGGTTTATCCGTAGCATTCGATTTGCCCACGCTGATGGGCTACGACGCCGACCACATGCTGTCGGAAGGCGAAGTGGGCAAATGCGGCGTGGCGGTCAGTTCGCTCGAAGACATGGAAACGCTGTTCCGGGGAATTCCGCTGGCGGATGTGACGGTTTCGATGACCATCAATTCGCCGGCCGCGGTGCTCTGGGCCATGTACCTGGCAGTGGCGGAGCAGCAGGGAGCGGACTGGGCAAAGCTTTCCGGCACGATCCAGAACGACATTCTCAAGGAATATATCGCGCAGAAGGAGTACATCTATCCGCCGCGGCCGTCGATGCGGCTGGTCACCGACACGATCGAGTTTTCCGCACGGCACACACCGCGCTTCAACCCGATTTCGATCAGCGGGTATCACATACGCGAGGCAGGGTCGACAGCCGTTCAGGAGCTGGCGTTCACGCTGCGGGACGGCATAGAATACGTCGAATGGGCGCTACGGCGGGGTCTCCGGATTGATGAATTCGCGCCGCGGCTCAGCTTCTTCTTCAACGCGCACAGCGACTTTTTCGAGGAAATCGCCAAGTACCGGGCGGCGCGCAAAATCTGGGCATACACGATGCGCGACCGGTTCGGCGCAACGGATGAACGGAGCCTGAAGCTGCGTTTTCATGCGCAGACGGCGGGATGTTCATTGACCTGGCAACAACCATACAACAACGTGGCGCGGACGACCATCCAGGCCTTGGCGGCGGTGCTGGGCGGTTGCCAGTCGCTCCATACCAATTCGCTGGACGAGGCGTACGCTCTGCCGGGCGAACATGCAGTGACCATCGCGCTGCGCACGCAGCAGGTGATTGCACACGAATCCGGAGTTCCAGACGCGCCAGACGCCTTTGGCGGCAGCTATTTCCTGGAGCGCCTGACGCTGGACACCGAATCGGCGGCGCGGGACTATATCCGGCGAATCGATGAGATGGGCGGGATGATTCCAGCCATCGAAAAGAACTTCCCGCAGCGGGAAATCGCTGACGCCAGCTACCAATATCAGCAGGCGGTGGAACGCGGCGAGAAGCTGGTGGTGGGCGTCAACGCATTCGCGGCGGAGGACGAGCAACCCATTGAAATCCTACAAATCGACCAGGGGGCTCAAAGACACCAGGAAGAGAAGCTGGCAGCGCTGCGCAAGAAGCGCGATAATATGCGGGTGAGGGCTTGCCTGGATGCCCTCAAGCGAACCGCCGCAGGCGACGGCAACACAATGCCTGATATATTGGACGCGGTTCGCGCTTATGCAACGCTGGGCGAAATTTGCGACGCGTTGCGCGAGGTCTTTGGCTCGTACCAGGAAACGAGCCTCGTTTGACAAAAAGAAGTCTTGGCCGCTTGTTCTCTCGGACCCGCAACTCTTCCCGCGAACCGATTGCGTAAGGACTTTCCTTCGGTCTGATGGCGTGTGGCGATGGTATGGCAGCGCAAGCTGTGCTGCTCAATTAACCGTTTTATTAGAGCGATCTTCCATCTCGGCGAGGTCTCGGACGCGCAAAACCTGCAGCACCTGACCCGATCGATGGACTCTTTGAGTACAAAGAAAAATCCTACCCGGAAAATGCTATTGCGTTTCGAGGAGGAAGGGTGCTAACTGCAGAGGTGGAAACGGGTATCGGCAAGAGCCAGGCATTGTTTCCAATTCGGTGCGCAGGACTCCCGCCAGTTTGAAGGCGAGAACTCTCCCCGGTTGTGTTTGGTAAAGACGACCTGTTAGGTCGGTGAGCGAATAGTTTAACGCAAGTTCTGCTGGGAAGCGTGCTGAACGAATTCGCTCTATTGGTATGTGCACGGGCGTGCGGATCGCCAGCGTCGCCATCGGTTCAGCACCTTAGGCATCGTGCGGACATCAGAATCTGCCCCCGCCTGCCCCTGGGGAGAAAGAATCGCTCTCTAGGCTTTCGTGCCTTCAAGGGACAACGTCTCCCGTTCGTCATGGCTGGCACGGGCAGATGAACAGGAAACGGAGATGTTTATCATGTGGAATTCGCGGCTTTGGACGCTACTGCTGCCATTGTCTGCCTTGGCTCAGCCACCCAGTGGCCTGATCAGCACGGCCGCCGGAACACCAACAACGGCGGGATTCTACGGTGACGGGGGGCAGGCCACGAGCGCTCAGCTCGATAGGCCCGTCGCCATAGCTTTTAGCGCGTCGGGCAATTTGTACATCGCCGACACGGGCAACAGTGTCATTCGTAGAGTTGCAACGAGCGGAGTCATCACTACGTTTGCGGGAAATAGAACCGAAGGCTACAGCGGTGATGGCGGGCCTGCCACCAGCGCGGCTTTGAATGGGCCGAACAGCATTGCTCTTGATTCGGCCGGAAATCTGTACATCGCTGATACCGGCAACCACGTCATTCGCAAGGTCTCGAACGGGACGATCACGACTGTGGCCGGCACCGGAACCAGCGGCTACAACGGCGACGGCATAGCTGCCAACACGGCTAAGTTGAACATGCCAATTGCGATAGCCGTGGATTCCGCCGGGAATCTCTACATTGCTGACGCCGGGAATTTTCGCATCCGCAAAGTGTCCAACGGTGTCATTACGACTATTGCGGGAACGGGCAAGGAGGGACAAAGCGGAGATAACGGTCCGGCGACCAGCGCCCAAGTCCGTCCAGGCGAAATGGTGTTTGATGCGAACGATAATTTGTTCTTCGCCGGGCTCCCGACGAGTCTCGAACCCTTGACTTGGGGGCCGGCTCTCGTCCGCCAGATCTCGGGCGGAACCATCACCCGTGTTTCAGGGGTTTCGGAGCACTTGAAAAGCGCTTTCGGCTTGACCATTAGCCCCGCCGGAAATCTGGTGATTAGCGACCCCGTAGGCGGCCGAGTCTACGAGCGCCTCACGGATGGAAGCTTCCGAATCCTCGCCGGCAGCGGCACGCCAGGCTTCGCCGGAGACGGCGGAGGGGCAACCAGCGCACAAATTGGCGCCGTCTTGCCCCTATATGACGTCGCAGGCAATCTGTATCTGTCGGATCTTGTCAATTCTTGCGTTCGGGTCGTGCACTTTCCGGGCTCCATGGCGCAAATTGCCTCCGCAGGAACATGGGCCACGACGATTGCGACGGTCAATCTCGGCGCAACCAACGCCGAGGTGGCCACGAGCTTCTTCGACGAAGCGGGTTCCCCGCTGACTTTACCGTTCACCTTCCCGCAGGACGCGAACGCGTCTTATACCGGTTCGACGTTGACAAGCGTTCTAGCACCCTATGCCATCCGGATCGCGGAAACGACCGGGCCGGACGCGCAACCGGCGAACACGGGTTGGGCCGAATTGCGCACAACCGGCAACGTCACCGGTTATGCAATCTTCAATAACCCGTTTTACAAATGGAGTGCACTGGTGCCTTTGGAAACCCGGAATGCGGATTCTTACGTTCTGCTTTTCGACAATACGGCACCGCTTGCCACCGGCGTCGCGATTGCAAATATGTCACCCGAGGCTGTCAGCGTAAACGTGACGGTTCGCGACGACACGGGCGCCACGTTACGTGCATCGACCATTGATCTGCCTGGCTGCGGCCACACGCAAATGATGCTTGACCATGCGTTTCCGGAGACTGCCAACAAACGTGGAATCGTGAAATTCGATACGCCCGCGAATGCACAGATCAGCGTTTTGGGGCTGCGCGCCAACGGTACCATAGCGCTGACAACTCTCCCCGTGCTTGCTAATGTCACGGCCAGCGGCGGCTCGATCAGTCACGCGACCTTCAATGGCGGATTCACATCCATTTTCTATTTGGTGAACATGGATGAGACAGCCGCCGACGCAACGGTGAGCTTTTTTGACGAGTTGGGCAACCCGCTTACCGTGCCTCTATTCTTTCCACAGACGGGCTCCGCGGCGAAGGTTGCGACGGTCACGCACACAATTCAGCCCGATGAATCCTGGCTGCTGGAAACGCAGTCGCAGGACAAACTGGCTTCGGTAGTTGGTTCGGCGCAGATCAGCACCACCGGGAAGATCGCTGGATTTGAAACCTTCCGCTGGACGACCTATGGACAGGAGGCAACGGTTCCGCTCGAGACCCGTGCCGCGGCTCGCTACATTATTGTCTTTGACAACATCGGGGACTTAAGCACGGGAGTCGCACTGGCGAACGTGGATTCCCAGAAAGGGGGGGTCCTGTTGGCAGTTCGCGACGACGCGGGAAAAGTATTAAAAACCGACACTATCAACGTACCCGCGCACGGCCACACTTCGTTCATGTTGCCAGAGAAGTACCCCGAGGCCGCAGGTCATCGGGGCACCATGGAGTTCTTTACGCCTACCGGCGGCAGAATCAGTGTGATCGGGCTCCGCGCGAAGGCCGATGGTACCTTGACCACGATTCCGGTACTAGTGAAGTAATTGACGAAAACCGGTGACGTGACGAAAACGGTGACAGACGGAACATAGTCGCGCGTAAATGAGCGGATCGCCATCGAACCGTGCTGACGCACCCAATGGAGGGCGGATGCGCCACCACGAATGGCCGCTGCAAAAAAGGATTCGGATGCGGCTGGAATGCGAGTTTCGGACTCGTGCGGCACGCGCTACTTGAACGGTTAAGTTCGGCCCTGCAGGCATCAGCCGACGCATCCCCAAGCCGGAACGCCCAGTTCTACCAGCCGGCCCTACTAGCGCCCTTGCCCGAGAAGCGCGATAATATGCGGGTGAGGGCTTGCCTGGATGCCCTCAAGCGAACCGCCGCAGGCGACGGCAACACAATGCCTGATATATTGGACGCGGTTCGCGCTTATGCAACGCTGGGCGAAGTTTGCGACGCGTTGCGCGAGGTCTTTGGCTCGTACCAGGAAACGAGCCTCGTTTGATTCATGGCAGCGCCCATTCGAGTGCTCGTGGCCAAGCCAGGCTTGGACGGCCACGATCGCGGAGCCAAAGTCATCGCCCGAGCTTTGCGCGATGCCGGTATGGAGGTGATCTATACTGGCTTGCGGCAGACTCCCGAGATGATCGTGAGCGCGGCGCTTCAGGAGGATGTGCAGGTAATCGGCCTGTCCATTCTTTCCGGAGCGCATAACGCGATCGTTCCCCGCGTGCTGGAACTTCTGCGGGAAAAAAAGATGGGCGACGTAAGGGTAGTGGTCGGCGGTATCATTCCAGATGAAGATGCCGCCGAATTGAAGCGGAAAGGCGTCGCGGCGGTGTTCCAGCCAGGGGCCTCGCTAGAGGAAATAGTAGGTTTCATTCGTTCGAGCGTGGCCGCATAGGCACGTTCAGGGTCCAAAAATGAGAAGACAGGAAATGGAAGAAAAGTTCAAGATTGCCGTATTCATCGACTTCGATAACATCGAAATCGGCGTCAAGTCCACGCTGCAGCGCGAGTTCGACGTAGCCGCCGTGCTCGACGCGCTAAAAGAGCGCGGAGAGATCGTGACCAAAATCGCCTACGCCAACTGGGGCAGGCAGGACACGTTCACGAGGGAGCTTTCCGAGCACGCGGTGCAAATGGTGCAGCGCGACCCCTCTCCGCGGGGGGATAAGAACGGCGCAGATATCAATCTGGCGCTGGATGCGCTGGAGATGGCGTTCACGCACGATCACATCAACGCGTTCGCGATCGTCAGCGGGGACAGTGATTTCATCGCGCTGGTCAACAAGCTGAAGCAGTACGATAAGCGGGTTTACGTGGTGGGCGGGCGGGCGTTCACCTCCACGATTCTGCAGAAGAACTGCCACGAATTCATCAGCTACGAATCGCTGCTGATGGAGACGCGCCGGCCGCAGATGCAGCAATCGCAGGGGCAAGGGCAGCCGCAGCAGCACCAGCCCCCACAGCAACAACAGCCGCAGAACGGACCGCCCATGGAGCGCCGCAGCGGAGGCCGCAGGCCGCCACCGCTGGAACTCGGCCTGGCAATGCCGTTGGTCGA
>Ga0209060_10001093_pt1 | contig 32854 bp, 20 predicted proteins | sample Coa_R1_8_FD_187155 | JGI IMG/M metagenome (GOLD analysis project Ga0209060, IMG submission 187155) | Surface soil microbial communities from Centralia Pennsylvania, which are recovering from an underground coalmine fire - Coalmine... | ecosystem: Environmental > Terrestrial > Soil >...
GGTAGTGCGGGTCTATCCGGACGATATCCACGTCGACACGCATGAACCCGAATTAACCGCCACAGAGCTTGCGGCAGGAACAGAATACTGGCAGGCGGTCTGGGGCGCGGGTCCGAACCAATCGCGCCTGGACTCGGCGTGGGCCATCCTTCTGGCCCAGCTAAAACCGCGGCGAGCCGCTTGGACGGTAGAGGCACTTATGCCCGCAGTCCCGCGCCCGGCGGAGGAGACCCCCCTCGGCGAGCCCCAGCCCGTACCGCCCTTGCCCACGGTCGCGACGCGTCCCAGCACCTTTAACCGGCCTCCCCGCACCTCCCTGCTGCCGGATCAGTGGCAGTTTATCGGCTTTCGTAACGACCAGGAGTTGTTCAATGTAAGCGGGTCGCCGATTCCGAATCCTCTGAGTGTGAGCTTTGGGCCTCCGGGCACAGGCGCGCTGGACTCTGACTTGCCTTTTGACGCCACCAGCCGCTGGCTCGTGGATCTGGACGCGGCGATCGCCGCGGGCATGGCCGTTCGAATCCCGATGGCCGGCCCGGACTTCAGCGTGGACCAGCTCTTCGTTTTCGGCGTGAGTGCCTCGGTGGCGCCAGCGGATGCCGCCACGCGCCTTCAGTCGGCCCTGACCGCGCATCAATACACTAATGGCTTGGCGTTTCTTCCACCCGGCACGCCCACGAATAATACGGCTGCAACCCGCTCTTCTTGGCAAGCTGCTCCGCAACCGCCTTCGCCCACGGACGTAGCAACCGCGCGCGCCGCTTATCAGGTCACCAGCAACCAGAACGCAGCCGTAGCGGCGGCGGCCTTGGGCATCGACGGATCCGAAGTGCTGTGTATCGCGCCCGAGGGCCTCAACGACCAGCGGTTTGCCATCACTACTGTGATGACGCATCTCTGGCCGTCATTGGCGGACAAGACCTTATCGCTGCTCTACACAACGTGGGTCATTCCACAAGGCGGTGCTCCATCGCAGGGCTCCTGGCAGTTAAATCCCGATCTCTCGCAGGCCCAGGCCTTACAGCAACACGCACTAGGCTGGGTGCGGAGCAGGGGAACTCTACCCGTAATGAGAGTAGGAAATCAGCCTTACAGTTTGTTACCTGCGCTCTCACTGGATGATTGGGTCGTCCCTGCCGGAGATCCGGCAACCGCTCTTGTCACATGGCTCCGCACCTTTCGCGAATATTGGTTCGCTGGCGTGGCCAATGCGCCTCGCGTAATTGTGGGGGCCGATCCCAATGCCGACAGCACCATTGTCAACGTTCTGAGCCGCCTTCCGGTTTCGCCCGCGATTATGCTGCGCGCGGATGGTGATCCGGCCTCGCAGGCTGTAGCCAGCCAGCCGCTGCCGGCCGCCCCGATTCCCGGCTTGCCCCTTAACAGTGAGTTGTATCTTTCTGTGCCCGGCAACACGGCACAATTTCTGCCCGTGGGTGTGGTGGGCAATCCTGTGGCGGATCAGGGTCTGTTGAATGACTTTCTGGGCGTGTTTACCGACGGGGTCGCCGTCCTGGAACAGACCATGACCACCGCGGACTTCCGGACAAAATATAGACAACTGCTGGGAGCCAAAACTTTTCCGGGCGCGCCGCCGCCGGATTTGTTTACCAGCATGATTCAGGATGCTTTCTCGGATCCGCTCCTCAACAATAAGGTTAATTTTGCGGGTTCAATGCCGGAATTCATCATCTGTCTTGCTCTGTTCTTCGATCCGACGAATGCCCAACAGGTGCAAGCTGTGCAGCAGAACCTGCCTTTAGCTAAGGACTATTTGGCTCAGTTCGCCACTCTTTGCACGGTGGATCCTACGCTTTACGAGACCGCCTTGCGCGAGAGTCTCGATGTGTTCTCACACCGCCTCGATGCCTGGATCACCTCGCTGGCGGCCCGCCGCCTCGACAGCATGCGAGCAGCCAAGCCCACGGGAGTGATCCTTGGGGCATATGGATGGGTCGAAGACCTTGCGCCCCGGACGGACCTTACCGCTGTAACGCCACCGCCGAAAGGATTCGACAGCGCGTTCATCAGCCCACGCCAGAAGTTCATTCACGCGCCGTCCCTGCAACATGCCGCAACCGCTGCTGTCCTCAGGGCAGGCTACGAGTCGCACGCGCATCCCGACGCATTGGCGGTCAACCTAATTTCCAGCCGTGTTCGCGTCGCCGATTGGCTGGCCGAGGGCATACGCAACGGCCAGACTCTGGGCGCGCTTCTCGGATACCGCTTCGAGCGCGGGCTCCATGACGTTTCGCTCGATGTTTTTGTTGCGCCGCTGCGGACGGCTTTTCCCCTTCCTCTCCCGTCGGGTCCAAATCCGGACGTCAATGGCGGCGTGGCGTTTACTGCAATCGCGGCAAGGAATGTAGTCGATGGGCTCGCCCTGTTTCGCAACAGCGCCAACGTGATCCCGGCCCTGCAAAAAGACCCCACCGTTGCCGGCCAAGTCAATCCCCAGACCAGCGCCACAATAACCTCGCTGCTCAATGATCTTTCCAACGCAATTGACGCCTTCGGTGACCTTCTTCTTGCCGAAAGCGTGCATCATCTGGTGTGCGGGAATCCATTGCGCGCCGGTCTTGCCGCGGATACGGTCGGCCGGGGCGAGCCCGTCCCGGACCGTTTCGATGTGGTAACCACGCCGCGGAGCGGCCGCCCTGTCACCTGGCGGGTTGGGGCCCTCCTTCCAGCCGGTTTTGTTTCGGCCGCCACGGGGTGGCAGACGAATCGGCCTCGTCGAGCAATGGAGCCGCACGTGGATGCTTGGGTTGCCAGCATGCTTGGGAACGCCAGTTCCTGGCAGATCGCGTACACTGTTACCACAAACGCGGGCACCACCACTCAGATGATCGGCCTCGATGCGCTTAACCTCGCACCTCTCGATCTGGTCGCGGAATCGTCAGGCGACCCGTCCCAACTCGAGCTACGAATCAGAGAGCTGGTTTCGGCCTTACAACCCGTCGGCGCCGGTATCTCGATCGTACGCACGGCCAGCGGCGGGGACTCCCCTGGTTTTGCCGAATTACTTGGACTGCTCGATCGTATCCGTACGGTGCTGGGCAAGGCGACGCCGGTTGGCCCTCAGCAACTTCAGGGCGCCAACAGCTCACCTGCGCTGGGCCTCGATATCGCCGAACTTGACGCACGTACTGCCGCCCTGGAAACGTCTTTCGCGGCCGCAACTCAGGCTCTCGCCACTGCGGCACAGAATCTGCTGAGTGCGGCCGGCGCGGACCCGGGGACCGTGTTGGCCGCTGTCCAGGCGCTGCGGGCCGCATTAATCGATCTGGCCGACCATGGTGTACCAGCTTCGTGGCCGGCCGCTCCGGCTGACAGCACATCTGCAACGGTCTCCGCATTGAGCGCCCAGGCGGCTTCGCTATTAGCTACCGTCCAGCCTCTGGCCGCCGTCGGGCGGCCTCCGGCCCCCGCTTGGAGCGCGAGTTCGCCGGATGTAATGACCTGGGTCTCGGCGCTGAACCGATATGTGCATGGCATTGTGGGATCCGCGTTTCCGATCATCCCGGCATTTCTGCTTCCAGCCAACTCCGATTACGCCGCCGCATTCGCCCCCGGCGCGGCTCCGGTGGGAGCAGATGGCATGTCAATCATGCTGTGGCTTCGAAGAGTCGCGCGCGTGCGCTCCAACGCGGCAAACTTGCATGACATTCTCTTAGCAGCCGAACGGTTACAAGGCAATCCCGTCAGCTTGACCGCGGCGCAGTTACCGGTGGCCGCGGGCGCGCAATGGGCCGGCCTGGATTTCGCCAGCACTACGGCGCCTGCCGCCAGGCTCGCGCACGTCTTTTGGACGCCTGCCCCAATCGATCCCTCAGCCGAATTCTGCGGCTTCATTTGTGACACTTGGACTGAACAGGTGCCCGGCCTCACTACCATAGCCGGCGGCACGCGAGGATACGAGCCTGCCGAAGTGACCGGCATGGCATTTACGGTTGAAGCCCCGTCTGCCTTTGCGCCGCAATCCATTCTGCTGGCCATCGCTCCCGATCCCAAACAGGGGTGGTCCACTGACATTCTGTTCGATACGTTGAAGGAGACTCTCGACTTGGCGAAAATTCGAACCGTGGATCTCGGCGATCTGCCGCGGCTCGGCCGCGTGTTGCCGGCGATCCACAGCGGGTTCAATGTCGATCAGATGATACAGGGCGCGGGCGTAAGCGTATGACCTGGCGACTAGAACCATCGCCGCGGAATTCCGGTATCGAGCAGGGGCTGGCCGCACGGATTCACGACCCGCTCTGGTTATTAGCGCGCCAGTGGCAAGTGGGCGAGTTCCATGGACAGGATGCGGGCACTCCGGCCATTGTGAACGTGGCGGGCAGCACGTCTCCCGTGAATGCCTGGCGTGGCGCGCAACAGACCACGTGGACCCCATTCGATGGAAGCTCGGCGCCGCTAGACGCGCTAATTGAAGCCGAAGATGAAGCGGCGCCGGATCTGAGAGAGAGGCTGGAAGCGGGAGCACACTTTCTGAGATTGTTGAACACAGCGGGGCTCGGGAGCCTTGCAGCCGCATTCGTCAGTGCCCACCGGTTCGCGCCGGGCGACCTCACGGGCCCTGATTTTTCGGCGGATCCCCTTCTGGCCGCGGTCGCCCGGCTAACTCCCGACGGTCTGCCCTTGCAGGGTACTGCCGCCGCGCTTGTTGCCGGCGAGCCGCAGCCGGTCGTGATCGACCCTGGGGTGCTCGCGGCAGTTGTCGGGGTCGCTAAGACCTGGCTTGCATGGTATGCAAGTGAGATTCAATCAACGCCCGGCAGCGGCACGGCGGTGACCTGGCAGGAGCATAGGCTCGAATATGGCTTCGCCATGTCGAGTCCCGGGGCCGGTGGAACCGTTCTGGTTGCCGAACAATATCTCGGCGATGGACTCGACTGGTTCGACTTCGATATCGATCCTGCGGCTGCAGTAGGTCCGGCGGCCCCGCCAACGCCGCTCGCAGCCAAAGCAGTCCCTACGCCGCTTCGTTATGGCGGCATGCCGCTCCCGCGCTTTTGGGCGATGGAAGACTCCAGCTATGACTTCGGTTCGGTGGATGCGGCTCCGAACGACATCGGGCGGCTATTGCTGGTAGAGTTCGTCACGGTTTTCGGCAATGATTGGTACGTGCTTCCCATCAAGCTCCCGGTGGGAAGCTTAACAATGCTCGACACGGTTGTCGTCTCCGATGTCTTTGGCCGCAACCTGCTGCTGGCCCGGGCCGGAGAGGGTGAACCGCAGTGGAATTTGTTCTCCCTCGACACTTTGGGGGCGGCGCATCCGGCGCAGGACGCACTGCTTCTACCACCAGCGGCTGCTTATCTGGCCGAAAGCGCCCCGGCGGAAACGGTCCTGTTCCTTCGTGATCAGATGGCAGACTTGGCGTGGGCCGTCGAAACGCTGGTCGAGAACGGGTTGGAGAAAGTCATCGATCGGCACGCTACCTGGACAGCGCCGGGCAAATTGCCACCGGGTACGCGTGATTTGCCGGCCTATCGCGTCGAGACAGTCGTACCGGATTATTGGATTCCACTCGCGCCCGAACAGACTGGCATACAGTCGATTCGCCTCCGGCTAGTACCGATGGAAGTGGACCAAGGTGGTACACCGGCCGCAGTTGAACCCAAAGGGCAGTTATTGATCGCCAACGATTCCGGCGGGCGCTTGTGGCTGTTCGAAGAGGAGGTCCCTCGGGAGGGGACGCTCGTCGACCGGCTATACCGGTATGCGCGCTGGCAGGATGGGCGTACCTCCTTATGGTCGGCGAGGCGCCGCGGTGCAGGGCGTGGTGAAGGATCGAGCGGCCTCCGATTCGACATCCTCGATCCTGCTTGAGCCTCACGAAGCTTTCCCCGCCTCGACCGTTTGACTTGCGCGGTCGCGGGATGTATTGTCATACGACGTTGGGGATGAAACGAACGTGCCTGTCTTTGATGTTCGCCTGGCCGCTGCTGCTGCGCGCGGCGCCAGCAGCCCTGAACGTCTGCGCCGATCCCGATTACCTGCCTTACTCGAACCGGGCCGGCGAAGGTTTCGAAAACAAGGTTGCGGAGATCGTCGCCAAGGCACTGGGCCAAACTGTCGCCTACGCGTGGGCTAGCTACCGCGGCCACGGGGGTTTCCCGCAGTTCCTCTCGTCCACGCTGGATGCCCGGAAGTGCGACGTGGTGATGAGCCTTCCCTACGGCAGCCGGGAAGAGCTCACTACCAAGCCCTATTACATTTCCTCCTACGTGTTCGTTTTTCCCAAGAGTAAGAACTACAGCATCTCCGGGATGGATTCGCCCGCATTAAAGGGGTTGCGCATCGGGTTCGAACGCGACACGCCCGCGGAGGAAGCGATGAAACTGCGGGGCCTGCTTTCCAAAGGGGTGGGGTTCGATGTGGCCGACAATCCCGAAGAGTCGCCATTAATCATGTTGAAGGCGGTGGCTAGCGGCAAGATCGACGTGCTGATCACTTGGGAGCCTTCCATCGGAGCTTTCCTCCGCAACTACCCGAGTCTCGAAGTGGTCCCGGTCCCGAATTCGCGGGCCTTGGGCAGCCCGGAGCAATTTTCGTTTCCGATGTCGATGGCTGTGCGGGCGGCCGACCAGGCGCTGAAAGCACGGCTGGATAGCGTGATCGACAGACACGGGACCGAAATCGCTTCCGTGTTAAGCCGAAGCGGCGTGCGCTTGTTCACGCCACAGGAGAAGTAGCGTGCGGCCTCTGATTTTCGTGCTGGGGTTCGTCGCGGCCTTGATGGCGCAGACGGCGGAGCCTGGCGAAAAGCTGGTAACCGACAACGATTGCTCCTCCTGCCACGCCGCCAATCGGCAGGTAGTGGGGCCTTCCTATACCGCAATCGCCAAGCGCTACTCCGGGCAGGCTGTGGCCGCGAGTAAGCTGGCGGCGCGCATTCGGGAGGGTGGCTCTGGCAATTGGGGCGATGTGGGCATGACGCCGCACCCTAAATTGACAGACGCGCAGGCCCGTCAGATGGTGAGCTGGATACTGACCATGAAAGAGAGGGCGCCCGAGCCAGCAAAGGGCGGCGCCGGGGTTTACACCTACAAGCTCAAGAATGGCACTACCCGCCAACTGGATTTCCCTGTGTACGCGGAAGGCAAAGCTCCCAAGGTCACCAAAGACATTTTCAAAGGCTACGCCCTGTACAACTCCTACTGCTATCGCTGCCACGGCACCGATGCAACCGGCGGCGAACTGGCGCCGGACCTGCGAACGTCGCTCAATTCCGGGATGAAACAGCAGGCGTTCCTTTCGGTAGCAATGGCGGGCCGGGTGGCCAAAGGCATGCCAAGTTGGGCCGGATTCCTGAGCCAGGAAGACATGGTTAAGGTTTACCGCTACGTGAAAGCGCGAAGTCTCGATTTGGCGCCTGCCGGCAGGCCGCCATCCGAGCAGGACTAACTGAGACGAAAAGGAGATTGCAAATGATGCCCCGTCGCGATTTGCTTCTATGCGGGCTGGCTGCTGGCTGCCTTTCCGCCGTTCTATCCGGGTGTGGAACCCAAGCCGCTGCCGAGCCCACCGAGTGGACGATCCCGCTGGGCAGCTACAGCGCGATCCGCCACAGCTCTCTCAAGCAGATTGACAAGAGCAATGCCGCCAAGATGCGGATGGATTGGTCGATGTCCACGGGCACTCTCCGCGGCCAGGAAGGGCAGCCGCTGGTGGTGGGGAACATCATGTACTTTGAAAGTTCCTACCCGAACTACGTCTACGCGGTCAATCTTGACAACATCGGCAAGATCATTTGGAAGTTCGCGCCAGAGCAGGACAAGTTTGCGCCATCGGTGGCGTGCTGCGACGTGGTGAACCGCGGCGTGGCTTACGGCGATGGCAAGATCCTGGCAGCCGCGCTGGACACGAAGCTGTACGCGCTCGACGCCAAGACGGGCAAGGTGTTGTGGATGGCCCAGAACGGCGACCCGCAACTGGGGCAGACGATGACGGCCGCACCCCTCGTGGTGAAGGACAAAGTGATCGTGGGAATCGCGGGTGGGGAGTACGGCGTGCGCGGCTACATGACCGCGTACGACCTCAGTACGGGGAAGCAGGTGTGGCGCGCCTACAATGTGGGACCTGACACTGACATCCTGTTTGACCCGCAAAAGACGCTAGATGGCGCGACTGGGCAGCCGGTGGGGCAAGACTCCAGCGTGAAAACCTGGCGCGGCGATGAATGGAAGCTCGGCGGTGGCACGACGTGGGGCTGGTACACCTACGATCCGCAGCTTAACCTGATCTACTACGGCAGCGGCAATCCGGGGACGTGGAACCCCACACAGCGGCCCGGCGACAATAAGTGGTCCACCACGATCCTGGCGCGCAATCCCGATACAGGCCTGGCCGCGTGGGCGTACCAGATGACGCCGCACGATGAGTGGGACTATGACGGGATCAACGAAGGCGTCCTCTCCGATAGCTCAGTCGACGGCCAGACAGTCCCGACCATTACGCACTTCGATCGCAACGGTTTCGCCTATGTGCTGGACCGGCGCACGGGCAAACTGTTGCGGGCGAATAAATTCGATCCGTCGGTGAACTGGGCCAAGGAGATCGATCTGAAGAGCGGCCGTCCCGTGCTCAACCCGGAGAAGGAGACGCACGAGGACGTGAACGTGAAGGACATCTGCCCGGCCGCGCAGGGCGCCAAGAATCACCAGCCGGCCTCTTACGATCCGCGTACCAAGCTCTTCTACGTGGGCACCAACCACATTTGCATGGACTACCAGGCATTCGGAGTGAAGTACAAGGGCGGGTTCCCGTACGTGGGCGCGATTCTGAGCATGTTTCCGGCGGATCACGGCAACACACGCGGCCGGCTGATTGCGTTCGATCCGATCTCAGGGCAGACCAAGTGGTCCGTGGACGATACGTTCCAGGTGTACAGCGGGCCGCTGACGACGGATGGAGATGTGATTTTCTACGGAACACTGGATGGCTGGTTCAAGGCCGTGGACGAAGCGTCGGGCAAAGACCTGTACAAGTTCCACGCACCTTCCGGCATTATCGGCAACCCGATTACCTATACCTATAAAGGAAAGCAGTACGTCGCCGTGCTGTCGGGAGTAGGCGGATGGGCGGCCATCGGCCTGGCGGAGGGATTGACCAAGGGAACCGAGGGGCTGGGCGCGGTGGGACTGACTACGTCTCTTGCGGACTACACCAACCTTGGCGGAACACTGATGGTGTTCTCACTGGAGTAACTATGAGACATGCTCGATTAAGCCTGTTGATGGCGCTCACGGCGGCGGTGGTTATGGCGGCCAACGTGGACGCTCCGAAGACGAAAAAGTTCCTGACCAAACCGCTGGTTCTGGAAGACCAGGGAAGTTTTTTCATCGGCGGGGTGCCGAAGGTAACCAACTACGCGTCCACGCCCCCGCCGAATAACCCCAACGCCGCGCCGGTGCCGGCCCAGATCACCATCGGCCAGATGTATGTGCAGTTCGAGATTCCAGTGACGAAGAAGCGCGGAATGGTGCCGGTGATCATGGTGCATGGCTCGACGCACACGGCGGCGTGCCTGGAATCCACACCGGACGGCCGGGAAGGCTGGTATCCCTACTTCGTACGCAAGGGGATCTCCACATATCTTGTGGATCAAGCCGGACGCGGGCGCTCAGGGTTCGACGAATCGGTAATCCATGAAGCGGCGGCGATGATCCGCGCTGGGGACGTGCAGAACGGGTTGAAGCTGTTGCCGGGCTTTCAGCGGATCACGGATAACGGCGCGTGGACAGCCTGGTTCGGGCACCTGATTCCACAGGGCTCCAACATCCTTACTGGCAAGCTGATCCGCCATGGAGATCCGGGAGATCCACCGGATGACGACGCGCTGCACACGAACGATTATTTCCCGGCGTATCCGATTGGATCAACGGATCCCAGCATTGCGGCGCGCAACGGCGCGATCGGCGGCGCGCCGGCGGGGCCGAGCGATTACTATGCGCTCGATTACTACAAGGAGCTGGTGCCCAACGCGGAATCGACTCTGCCGGGCTCGATTTGCAACACCTGCGATCCCAAAGAAATTGCACCCGCGAACACGTGGACGCCGCTCGACCTGGCGTTGCTAGTGGAGAAGCTGGGCGGCGCCGTGGTCGCGACCCATTCGCAATCGGGGATCATGGGCCACCACATGGCGCGAATTCTCAAGGAACGTGGCCACCTCGACCTGCTGAAGGGGTTGATCACCATCGAGGGCTCCTGCTCGTTGCCCAACAGCGGGCTCCAACCGGACGACTTCGATAACATTCCATACCTGGCGCTGAAGGGCGACTATACGGCTACCAGCGAAGTGTGCCAGACAACGGTAAATCAGATCAATGCCCGCCGGGCCGCGGGTCACGGGGCTGCAAAGGCGGAATACCTCAAACTGGATGAAACGGGCAACCCGGTCTTCAAAGGCACGACCCACATGATGATGGACGGGACCAATAACCTCGAAGTGGCGGACGTGATCCTGAAGTGGACGGACGAGAATATTCCGCCGAAGCAGGGGAGCGGGAAGGCCAGGAAGTAAACGCAATCCTGCGTGCCCGCGGAAGGTGTTCTCTTATGAACACCGCGGATGAAGCGAACGTTCTTCTATTTAATGTTCGCGCGGCGGGTCGCGCTGGGGGCAGCCCTCAAGCGCTGAAGGTCTGCGAGCCAATAAATTCGATCGGTCGGTGAACTGGTTCTACGGAGCCCTCTATGGCTGGTTCAAGCCTGTGGACGAAGCGTCCGGCGGCAGAGACCTGTACGCCACTCGGCCGGAGAGATGGTCATAATGGCGCGCCCAGCTCACGGAGGATCTCATATTGCGAGAGGGTTTGTACCGTCGTGGGTCCTAAGAGGAAAGAAAAACCCCGCCCGCGCCTAAGGAAGCGCGAGCGGGGTGCACTGCCTGCTCGCTTAGAAGTTAGCCTTCAGGCCGAGCTGGAATACTCTCGGGTCGAAAGCCGCCGTGATTTGGCCGAAGTTGCTGGCCGTAAAGGTGTTGCTGATACCACCCTGGTTGCTGCCCTGGAACTGCGTGTGATTGAAGATGTTGAAACCTTCGGCGCGCAATTCGAGGTAGCTGCCGCGCTTCTCGCTGAGCATGAAGCTCTTGAATAGAGACAGGTTCCAGTTGTGGCGCCCAGGGCCTTCCACTGCGTCGTAGCCCAGGTTGCCCCACTGTCCAATCGCCGGCGCGCAGAAGGGCCCCTTGCAGTTCCCCTGCGCCGTGGTGGCGAACCACTGGTTTACTGTATGCGGATAGCTGATCGCTCCATTCAGGTTGGGCCGGTTTCCTCCCTGGCTTCCGAAGCCGGTCCAGTTCGGCAAGCCGTTGTATCCGGCCGCTCCGCCCAGGAAGATATTCACGGGCAGACCCGACTCGGCAGTCACATAGCCTGCCAATTGCCAGCCGCCTGCTATGCTACGCACCGCCCGGCTTGTGGCATGCCGGAATGCCGGAATGTTGTAGACGAAGTTGGCGACGAAGATGTGATCCCGGTTGAACCATGCCGGTCCGACTCCATATGAGCGGTCGTACGGATCGGGGAGTGACTGGAGATCATTCCCGCTACCGGCTCCGGCGGCGGAATCGATGGCTTTCGAATAGGTATAGGAAGCCTGGATGCTCAGATCCTTGAGCTTCGAGTTGATACTAGTCTGTAGCGAGTTGTAGTGGCTGTTGGCCGCATTCTCGTATAGATTCAGCGAGCCGAAGCCCAGGTACGGAACCACGTTGTTGAACTGCACCGTGTTGTTAATCAGCCCCGGCAGGAGGCTTTGTGGCGGCAGGTTGGTCTCATTGCGATAGCTTTGGTGGCGGTTCTGGTTGCCCACATAAGCCACCGTCATAACCGTCTTTTCGCCCAACGCCTGCTGGACGCCCAGGCTGAACTGATAGCTGGTCGGGTTCTTATAATCCGTGTAGCTCAAACCCACGATGCTGGCCGGCAGAATCGGGTTCACCGCCTTCTGGCCCGTGGACAGGAGCATACCCGGATTCGACAGGGAAACGCCATTGTTTGTAACGGAGGCGCTGAACGGGATGTCGCCACCGCCGTTGTAAACGTCATTACCCTGAATGCGCTCGTACATGATGCCGAATCCGCCCCGGACGATGGTCTTGGAGCGGCCCGTGACATCATAGGCGAAACCCACGCGCGGACCCCAATTGTTCCAGTGGTTTTCCACTAAACCATTAGGAATCCCATTTTTCCCGGCAATCCCTATCCCGTTGCAGTAGAATTGCACTCCCGCCAGAATGGAATTCGGGCTCGTGCACAATCCGGGACTCGCCGGGCTGATCGAGCCATCCAGCAGAAACATGGGCCGTTTGTTCGGATCGTACAGATTGGGATAGAAGCTGGACATACGGTCGTTGAGCTCATACGTATGCGGAATTCCGTCCCACCGCACGCCGAGGTTTAGAGTCAGGCGTTTGTTCACGCGCCAGTTGTCCTGTGCATAGATCCCATAGGACTTGCTGTTCCAGTAGCCGCTGTCCTGAACCGCCTGCTCGGTATACGAGTTGGCATATCCCAGCAGAAAATCGGCGAAATCATTTCCGGTGTACGTACCGTTGAAGTGATAATCCCCGTTGGTATTGCCGAACGTATCCTGCACCTTCGTGTACCACAGCAGACTGAATCCGAACTTCAACTGATGGCTGCCTCTAACCCATGAGAGGTCGTCACTCCATTGGTATGAATTGGCTGTGTTGCTCCATGGCCAGCTCGCGGTTTGATAGTTGGAGCCAGTAGCACCCTGCAGTTGGATTTGCGGATTGCGGTTCAGATTGTTGGGCCCCGAGAACAACCGCGGAATAGCCAAACCGGCGGGCTGCGCAAATATCCCGTCTGGCTGAATATTGATCCGGTTACCATTGAAGTTGAACGCCGTCTCGTTCAGCAGCGAAGGGCTGATCGTGTAGATCATATGGCCCACGGCGCTATAGGTCGGGTTGGTGAAAGTATTGCCGATGCTCGGCACGTTACTGCCGCTCCACATCGTGTTCACATACCCTTGGTTGATCTGTTCCGCAATGAAGTGGCCGAAGACCACCAACTTATCGCTGAAATGGTGATCGATGCGCGTCGTTTCATCCCGGAAGTTGGTGGGCGCCGTCACCCCTTTAATGAATTGCGTGCCGCTGGTTGGCGCCGGGAAGATCCCCTCTTTCAACAGCAGTTGCGCGTTCGGATCCAGCAGCGAGGCTGGAATGGTGTTGTTGGGGAAAGCCTGCCCCGGCTGAAGTCCGACGGCGGTGAATTTTTGCAGGAGCGACGGCGCCAACTGAGCTGCCGTCGGCACATGGATCGCCGGCCCCCCCGCCATATTGCCGCTGTACCAACTGGTCAGCGGTACCGTCTGGTTAATCGGACTGCCTCCCTGGACGTACTTCCGCCATTCCATGTTGTAGAAGAAGAACGTCTTGTTCTTGTCTTTGTTGTAGTGCTTGCCGAACGTGACGGGGCCTCCCACGTTGAACCCGAACTCGTTGAAGCGAAGTTCCGGTTTCTGCTGCGCCGCAGCGTTCGTAAAGTAGTTGCTCGCGCCCAGCCAGTCGTTTCGAACGAATTCCCAGGCCGAAGCGTGCAGTTGCTGGGTGCCCGACTTCAGCACCATCGTGGTCGTCCCTGCCGAGGAGAGCCCGTATTCCGCTGTGTAATTCGAAGTCAAGGCCCGGAATTCCGCGATGGATTCAAGGGAGGGCATCACACTCATACGGCCCTCACCACCACGGTCGTAAACCTCGGCGCCATCCACTGTGAACAGGTTGTGGCCGCTGCGCAGCCCGTTGAAACTAACGTTGGCATCCGCGCTCACCGGGAGTTGCAACTGGAAATCCCCGTTCATGGCGTTGGAAACACCCGGAAGCAAGGTCGCCAATAGATAAATGTTGCGTCCATTGGTGGCAATCTGCGCCACCTGCAGTCCGTTAATCATGGCGCTGACTTCGCTCGTATCCGCCTGCACCGCGACGGGCGTGGCTTCTACGGTGATTTGTTCGCTTGCGGCGCCGACTTCCAGACTAAAGTCAATCCGGATGCGGTCGCCCACCTGCAGCACCACCTCCGTCCGTTCTATCGGCTTGAAGCCTGCCGCTTCCGCGCGAACCAGGTAACGGCCGATCTGCAAACTAGGGGCTACATACTCGCCCACAGCGTTGCTCGTGAACGGGCTGACCTTCCCTGTATTGATATTTGTAATCCGAATAGTTGCGTTAGGGACTGCGGCCCCCGTCGGGTCCGTCACGGTTCCCACGATAGTGGCTTCCTGGGCTGACACCTGGAAGACGAATCCCAACAAGAGCAAAAGCAGTACCAGTAGTCGGTACGCACTGCGTTGGTTCATATTACTCTCCCTGAGCGTTGAAGCTCACCCACCCGAAGAAACATGCTCCGGGTGTCAAAAAGGTTGACGACACCTCGCACACGTCGATAACTAACCACGTTGCTACGCAGAATAGTAGGACGGAGCAGCAATTGTTCCAAGTAGCGTACGGTAGTATTACAAATATTAAGAGTTGATTATCTAGTTTCAGCTATTTGGAGAAGAGAGGATTGTGGTGAAATTCGACGTAAGCTACGGCCTCTTACGTGCTCCTGGGAAAGGCAATGCTGTTCCACAACTCCGACGTCGTGGCGCCGGCACCCCCGAAAGCGGATGAGCCGGATGAACTCGAGATCCGCAGCCAGGTCGAGCGCGTCCTGGGCAGTTCGTTTTTTCGAACCAGCCAACGCTGCCAGGCGCTCCTACGGTACGTCACGGATCGGGCACTCACCGGAGATGCTGCCAACCTCAAAGAACGCGCGCTCGGGATCGACGTCTTTGGACGAACTCCCGATTATGATACCAATGCGGACCCGATTGTCCGTGGAACAGCGTGGGAAATCCGGAAGAAGCTGGCCCAATATTATCAGGACCCGGACCATGCGCTTGAAGTCCGCATCGAACTCCGGCGTGGAAACTACGTCCCGGTGTTTCACCCGGCGACAGCTAACCACACGAGGGCCGCCCCACGGTCGTCTCGGAGGCTGCTCATAGCTCTGTGTGTTTTGGCCCTTCTGGCAGGTCCCGCGGTCCTGATCTTCGGCCACTGGGAAAACTCCGATGTTGACCGCTTCTGGCGTCCCATGTTCGACGCTCCAGGAGGGGTCCTGTTTTGCGTGGCGCAACCCCGGGTGTACAATTTCCGCTCCGATGCCCGGCAGCGGGAGATCGAAAACCTGGTCGAGGGCGAGTCCGCCGCGGCTTTCGAGAATTCGGGCGAACTCATCCCGCTGAGCCAGTTGGTACCTATGTGGAATCGGTATCTCGCTATGGGAGACGCCACTTGTCTTCTACGCCTTGCCGCCCTGTTCGAAAAACGGGGAAAGTCCTATCATATTCGGACTGACCCGGTTACCAGCTTCTCGGACCTCCGCGAGCGCCCCACCGTCCTTATCGGGGCGTTCGATAACGAGTGGACCCTGCGCACGATCGGGGAGATGCGCTTCACGTTCTACAAGGACTTCCACGGCCTGGAACTAGTGCGCGACCGGGATAATCCCGCAAACACCGCTTGGAAACTCGTGAACTCCTGGCCTTACTGGAACATTCCCGAAGACTATGCCATCGTCTCGCGAGTCCTCGATGTGCATACCGATCGCATGGTCGTCATTGCCGCGGGGATTACCCACTTCGGGACGGAAGGAGCTGGTGAATTCCTGAGCAATCCGCAATATTTCTCGGAAGCCGTCCCCAAACTGCCGCGCGATTGGCAGCGCCGCAACCTGCAGATCGTGCTCCGAATCCCGGTGATGCAGGGGGTCTCCGGCCATCCGCAGGTGCTCGCCACGCACGTTTGGTGATGCGAGTCCTGGACATGCGGCGGCAGCCGCGTCTTCCCTGGCCCATGATGCGAATATCGCCTATTCCGTGGCTCAGAACACCCGGCGCTTCAATCGCTCCACATTGAACTTCGCCGTATCGGCGACGGCCATCACCGCCATCACTCCCGCTTGCACCGGATCGCTCACCACTAGATCGGCCGCTTCCGGTACGCTGCCCGCCATGTTCAGGCTGATCACGAGCAGGCCTGTTTGGCGCACCTCTTTCACCGCAGTTTCGATCTCGCCGCCCATGAGCGCGCCGGCCATCACCAGCGCTTTGGCGCGCGGCAATCGCGCCACCGCGCGCACCGCATCTGCCAGTTTCTGCTCGCCCACCAACGGAATGGTATCGACCGAGATGTGCTCGCCGCGAATGTTATGCCGGTCCGCTTCCGAAACCGCCCCGATAGCCACTTGCCCCACTTGTGCGCCACCACCCATAATGATGATCCGCTTGCCGTAAATCTTGTCCAGGGTTTTGACGAGCTCCACGTGCCGGACGATTGGCAACTGCCGCAAATCGGCTAGCAAGGCGTCGCTCTCCGACGGTAATACCACCTCGAAGTACGTGCGTGCCGGGTTAGGCCAGTTATCCAGAATCTCAACCGAGGTGATGTCTCCTTCATGATTCGCAATCACACCGGTCAATTGGTGGAGCACGCCGGTCTTACCCACGGCGTGCACCACTAGACCGATTGGTTCGTTATCCATAAGCGTTTCCAATAGAATAGTTATTATGCCGCGATCCGAGGCAAGCGCCGCGGTTTCGATCGAGCGTTTCTTTCAGTACTCGCTGTTGGGACTGGTGGCCAGCGGCTATCTGGCCGTGGCCGGATCGGGTTATCTCGATACCCCGACCATCATTCTGACGGCGGCTGGATTGCTGTTGCGCGCCCTGTTGATCGGCGGCTTTTTGTCCTTTCAGATTTCGGAAAGGATGGCCACCATCCTCGCCGTCTCTTACATCGGTTTCTTCGGCATCGATTACCTGGCGCTCTCGCGCGATTTCCTCGCTTCCACTGTCCACCTGGTCTTCTTTCTGGCGGTGATGAAAATCCTCACCGCCCACACCAATCGCGACTACCTCTATACAGCCGCCATCGCATTTCTGGAACTTCTGGCCGCGGCCATCCTATCGGTAGATCTCAACTTCTTCCTTTTCCTGGCACTTTATCTCCTCTTCGCTATGGCGGCCATGACCAGCGCCGAGATCCGCCGCTCGCTGCACAAGTGGCCCGCCACGGCCCGCGGCCGTCTGCGCCGCTTCCACCCGCGCCTGGCGCTGCTCTCTACCTCGATAACCATTGGAATCCTCGGCCTCACGGCGGGACTGTTTTTCCTATTGCCACGGACCGCGGAAGCGGCCTTTTCCCGTCTGATTTCGCACCGCGTCTATCTCCCCGGTTTTTCCGATCAGGTCACCCTGGGCGAAATCGGCGATTTCAAAACCACTTCACGCCCGGTCATGCACGTAGCGATTTTCAGCCGGGAAGTGCCGCGCGGCCTGAAATGGCGCGGCGCCGCGCTGACTGAGTTTGATGGCCGGCGATGGTCGAATCCCAATCCCTCCGAACAACCGGTTCCCATGGAGAGCGGCCAGGCGATCCTGCAAACGGCGCCGCCCATGGCGGGCCGGGGCCTCAACTACCATATCGACCTGAATTCGATCGATACGGACGCCTTGTTTTTCGCTGGAATCCCGGAGAAGTTGAATATCCGGCAGCGGTACGAGATCTATCGCAACGACACCGGCAGCTACCGGCTCAACCGCGTTCCCCCGCAGGGATTCAGTTACGACGCGTATAGCTTGCTGGAAGAGCCGCCCGAGTTTGCGCCCGCGGCCGATCCGTATAGGGTGCTCACATCCACCGACCGTGGGCGTTATCTCCAGTTGCCCGGCCACTTGGACCCCCGCATCGGCCAACTGGCCTCCAGCATGGCCCGGGGTGCGACCAGCGATCTCGAACGTGCCCGGGCCCTCGAACGCCACCTGCGCGCCGATTACGGTTACACTCTGGAACTACCCGACCGCGAGGTCGCCGATCCGCTGGCCTATTTCCTGTTCACCCGCAAGAAGGGTTACTGCGAGTATTTCGCGTCGGCCATGACCGTCATGCTGCGCACCCTGGATATCCCATCGCGCCTTGCCACAGGGTTTCAGAACGGCGTCTACAACCCGCTCTCGGATTTATGGCTGGTGCGCGCCTCCGATGCCCACACCTGGGTGGAGGCTTGGATTCCGGGGCACGGTTGGACCACCTTCGATCCCACACCGCCCGACCCCGATCCGGGCGGGCTCGCTTTCGTCACCAAACTGGGGCTCTACCTCGATGCCGCGCAGACGTTTTGGCAGGAGTGGGTGGTGAGCTACGATCTGGGACATCAGGGCACGCTTTCCTACCGCTTCGAGATGGGTGCGCGCCGCCTGGGACTGCGCTGGTTCGATTCCATGTCGGGAATCCAGACCGACTGGCGGGCCACTTCTCTGGCATGGCTGCGCCGGTATGGAGCAGCCGCACTCATCATCTTCGCAGCCGCAGCCTTCCTGTGGATGTTCGGCCCGCGGTTGGTGCGGCTGGCGTTGGTCGAGCGCCGCGTGCGGCGCGTGCGGCGCGGCCACGCCGGTTCCGGCGACGCCACCCTGCTCTACGAACGTCTGCTCCACCTGCTGAAGCGGCGCGGCTATCAGAAACCCGCCTGGTTTACTCCCGCCGAGTTCGCCGCTTCGCTGCAGCCTTCGAGCCTGCGCGGGGCGGTGAGCGAATTCACCTCGATCTATAACGAATGGCGCTTCGGCGGCCGTACCGATGTGGCGCCGCGGCTCTCCATTCTGCTCGATCAGGTCGAGCGGCAGGAACTGTGAGCCCCGAGGAGAGGCAACGGCTGGAAGCCATCGAGGAGCGGCTGGCGCGCCTGGAGGCGCTGGTAACAGCGTCCCGCGAAAAGGCTCCTTCCGCCAAGGCAGTCCGGCACGCGCCGGTCCAGCCCACTTTAGAAGCAGCTTTCGGCTTGACGTGGATCAGCCGCATCGGTGTGATCACGCTGGTGCTGGCCCTGGCGTTCTTTTTCGAATACGCCTTCGAGAACCACTGGATTACCGAGTGGGGCCGCATCGCGTTGGGCTGGGGTTGCGGCGCGGCTTCTCTCTTTTTCGGCGAGCGCTTCTGGCGGGGCGGGCAGAGGAGCTTTGCGCAGGCGCTCACCGCAGCCGGCATTGCCTTCTTCTTTCTATCGTTTTGGGCCGGTTTTGCCCTGTATCACTTATTACTGCAAGGGGCCGCGTTCGGGCTGATGCTGTTGACCGCGGTGGCGGCCGGCGTGCTCGCACTTCGGTATGACGGCGCGGCTATCGCGGGAATGGCACTGGCTAGCGCCTATTCCACGCCATTCCTTCTGGGAAACCACGATCAGCCTTGGTCAGTCCTGGCATATTCGCTGGCCGTGGCGGCCCTGGGAATGGCGCTGGCGGATCGCCGCGGCTGGTCGAGTACGGCGGGTCTCGCGTTCCTCGGTTTTTGGGCAGCGTACTGGGGCTGGTCTTCGCCAGACCGGGTGTTGGCTCCAACTCTGGTTGTGTTATCGGTGAGCCTGTTGCTGTTTCTGGCCTGGCCCGCATGGCGCGCGCGCTTCCGCGGCCAGACGCTGCGCCTTCCCGATCTCGGCATCATCGCGCTGGCTGCCGGATTCTACTTCGGTGCGGGATACGCACTCCTCTCCCCCGCCTATGGGTCTTATGAAGGATTGTTCGCGGTCGCGGTGGCGATGATCCAAATGGCCGCGGCCCGCTTGCTTTGGCGCAAGGATGCGCGCGGCTCGACGCTGGCGGCGGCGGTGGCTTGGGTGCTGCTGCTGCTCGCGGTGCCTGTCCAGTTTGCCGGCTATCGCATTACCGTTGGTTGGGCTCTGGAAGCGGCGGCGGTTGCCTGGATGGGCACGCGGCTCGGAGATATCCGCGCGGTTTACGCCTCTGCGGCAGCCTTCGTTCTTGTAGTAGCTCGATTGGCTTTTCTGGACAGCGGGATGTACCCGAGCGCCGCCGCCTACAGCGCTCTGTTCAATGCCCGCTTCTTCACCTTCGCCGTGGCTGCATTGGCATTCTGGACTGTGGCCTGGTGGTCGCACCCAGGCAGGTACCCCCGCATCTTGCAGGTGGCCGGACACGCGGTGCTGCTTTGGGGCCTTTCGCTCGAAGCCGTAGGTTGGGCTGCGCGTACGGCCTCTCCGGCGAATGTCCGGAGTGTCGCCAGCACTGCGATTTCGGTGCTGATCGCCGCCTATGCGGTCCTGCTGGTTGGCGGCGGAGTGGTACAGCGGAATGCTGCCGCCCGTCTGCTCGGCGTGGCGCTGATCGCGCTCGTGGTGTTGAAGCTGTACCTGTACGATGTCTGGTTCCTGGGACAGTTCTACCGCATGGCCGCCTTCGCCATTCTGGGGGTTTTGCTTCTGATAATGTCCTATCTTTACTCGCGATTCCGCCATTCGGTCGAGAGCTGGTGGCATCCCTAGTACCGAGATCATTTCGCGCACGGGGGAAGCGCATTAGAGTTATAAAGGGAGAGGGGACCAAAGTCACCGGCCCCATGGAGAACCCATGAAAATCACGTATACCGGGAGGCAAGTCGAACTGGCTCCGGCCCAGTTGAAGAAGCTCGAAGCGCGCTTCGCCAAGGTCGGGAAGCTGCTGGATGGCAGGCGCGAGTGCGAAGCCCACGTGATTCTGTCTTTGGAGCGTCACCTGCACCATGCGGAAGTGACGGTCAACTATTTCAACCATCAGCTCGCCGGCTTGGGATCGAGCGCCGACCTGTTTACTGCGATCCACGAGGCCATCGAGAAACTTGAAAAGCAGGCTTTGAAGCAGCGCACCAAGTGGCGCGATACCAAGAGGACGCCGCGCAAGGCATCGGAACCCGGGGAAGCCGCACCCGCCCGCGAACCGGAACCGGAGGCGGAGCCCGAGCGGACGGTGCACCGCGTGAATCACCACCAGAAGCGCAAGCCGATGACGCTGGAAGAGGCCATGCTGGAGATGGACAAGAACCAGAACTACCTGGTTTACCGGGATTCCGAAACCGATAAGGTGTCGGTCCTGGTACGGCGGCGCGACGGCAATTTCGATCTCGTAGAAGGATAACGGCAGCGGATGGCGAAGAAGAAACCCCGCGGGGGACGCCGTCCGAAGGAGAAGTCTACCTCCAAACCGGAACTGGTGGCCATCACCGGGCTCAGCGGCTCGGGAAAGGCATCCGTGTTGAAAGCCCTGGAAGATCTGGGCTTTTACTCGGTCGACAACCTGCCGGTCGAACTGATTCCTAAGTTCGCCGAGTTGATCCGCGATAACCCAGCGGTGAAATCGGCGGCCATCGTGGTTGATATCCGGGAAGGCAAGGGACTGAGCCGGTTTCCGGAAGTGTTCGCCAGCATCCGCCGGCTGGTAAACGCCAAGCTGATCTTCCTGGAAGCGGAGCCCGACATCCTGGTACGCCGCTTCAGCGAGACGCGGCGCCCCCACCCGTTGGGAACGGATCGCTCCGTCTTCAAAAGCATCAAGGAAGAGCGGGCACACCTGGCACCCATCCGCGCGGCGGCAGACCTCATTATCAACACCTCCAAGTTCACGGTCCACGAGCTGCGCGAGTTTATCGGCGAGCGCTTCCGGGGCCAGCGGGATGAGTCGAACCTCATGATCTACGTGACCAGTTTTGGCTATCGCTACGGCATCCCGTCCGATAGCGACCTGGTGTTCGACGTCCGCTTCCTGCCGAATCCTAATTACATTCCGCGATTCAAAAACCAGACCGGTAAAAATGCCGGAGTGGTGCGCTACATCCGGTCTTTTCCCCAGACGCACGAGTTCATCTCGCGCATTTCGGACCTGCTGATCTATCTGCTCCCGCACTACATTCGGGAAGGGAAGAGCTATTTGACCATTGCCTTCGGCTGCACGGGCGGGCAGCACCGCTCGGTGATGATCGCGGACGAGATCCGGAAGAACCTGGCGGCGGCGGGCTTCACCGCCAAGGTGAGCCATCGCGACATCGTGCACCGCAGCCGGTAAGATGGTTAACTTTGGGGGGAAGACATGCCCACGATGCGGACGCGCCGCGACTTTCTGACGGATGTGGCTCTCGGATCGGGCCTGGTGTTGGCGGGGTGTAGCAGCCAGCAGCCGGCAAGTGAGGCTTCCGCGCCATCCGGTCCAGCCGACGTGACGCTGCGAATCGGGCCGGTGCTCGCCGACATCGCCAAGGAACACACCATCAGCACCGTCGGATATAACGGATCGGTTCCGGGACCGCTGGTTCGGCTCAAGGAAGGGGTTCCGGTTACGGTGGACTTGTTCAACGACACGGATACCGTCGAACTGGTGCATTGGCACGGCCAGATCATTCCGGCGGAGGTGGATGGAGCGGCGGAAGAGAAGAGCCTCGCGGTGCCGGCTCACGGTCACATCCGCTATCGTTTCACCCCGCAGCCCGCCGGCGCTCGCTGGGTGCATACCCATGTGATGCCGATGTCCGATCTCCACCGCGGGACGTATACCGGGCAGTTCGCGTTCGTCTACATCGAGCCGAAGAACAATCCCGGCCAGTACGATCAGGAGATCTTCCTGGCCACGCACGAATGGGAACCGATCTACACGGCGGAAGAAGAGGAAGACGACGAAGACATTACACCCGAGGAAAAGCACCGTAAAGAGGAGGAGGACCGCAAGGCGGCGAAACCGAACGGATGGGAGATCGGATACCAGAAGTTCACCATTAACGGGAAGTGCCTCGGCTACGGCGAGCCTCTGCGCGTGAAGGAAGGACAGCGGGTGCTCTTCCACATCCTGAATGCCAGCGCCACGGAGAATATTCAGCTCGCGCTGCCAGGACATCAGTTCCAGGTGGTCGCGCTGGATGGCAATCCGGTTCCGCGGCCACAGCTTGTGGATGTGCTCGAACTGGGAACGGCCGAGCGCATCTCGGCGGTGGTCGAAATGAAGATGCCAGGCGTTTGGATCCTCGGCACGCCCAAGGACGACGACCGCATGAACGGGATGGGGATCGTGGTCGAATACGCCAACAAGACAGGCGCGCCGCGCTGGGTCAAGCCAAAACACAAAGCGTGGGACTACACGATGTTCGGCGACAGCCGCACGGCGCCGGCGCCGATCGAAACCATTCCTCTGGCCTTCGGCAAGATCAACGGCGGAAAAGGCGGATTCAATCATTGGACGGTTAACGGGAAGGAATTCGATGAAAAGGCCGAACCGCGCATGCTTCAGAAAGGCAAGCGATACCGGCTGGTCTTCGACAACCAGACGGATGATCCGCATCCCGTGCACCTGCACCGCAACAGCTTCGAACTGACCAATGTCTACGGGAAACCAACTGGCGGAGTACTGAAAGATGTAGTGCTGGTGAAAGGTTTTCGGAAAATCGAAGCAGATGTGACTCCTGCGATGGACGGGCTGACGCTATTTCATTGCCACCAGCAGCTTCACATGGACTACGGGTTCAAGCTGCTCTTCAACGTAGTGTGAATTACTGCCGAAAAATCTCATCGCGAGTGAGCTCGAGGCGGGGATTGCCGGTGGCGATCATGTCCTCGCGGACCTCACGGAGGTTACCGCTGGAATAGACGGAGATCGTTTTGAGCCGGGGATCGATGAGCCAGATATTGGGCACGCCCTTCTGATCGTACTCTTCGAGCTTTTCCATCATCTTGCTCATCCGGTCGTCTTCTGAGAGGATTTCAATCGCGACGAAGGCGGCATCCAAAAGGTACTTTGTGCCGGGCGCGGATAGAAGCACACAGACATCCGGGAGGCGGTAACGGGTGCTGCGTGTCTGAGATCTGAGTTCCGGTACGGCATAGACATGAGGGTATTTCCGGAATGCGACGATGAGATTGCTCTGCACCAGGCTATGCAGCCAGTCGCCCACGTTGCGCTCCTCCAGAACACCGTCCACGTATTCCACATCCGGGTCGTAGGAGGTATTCAGGTACTCTTCGAGGGAGACCAGCGTCTCGACGCTCATAGGCTTAACATAGCACCGGCTCAGCTTCCGAGCTGGAACTGGACGGTGAGAGAGCAACTTGCGGGCGGAAAAGCGGCGAAATTGGGGATTGATACAACGCTCCCTACCGCTGGTAATCCCGGGGTAACGATGCTGGTGAAATTGCCGGCCCGGAAAGTTGGCGTGGCTATCTGGACCGCGCCGGGGCCGGAACTCAGGCCGAGGATCGGGCCTATGGAGACACCGGCGGCGGCGCCTAGCTTTTGGGCGTAAAGCGTGGCATCCGAGACTAGGCCGGCTTCGGGGCAGGATGGCTGCGATTGCGTCGAACTCTGCGCGCCTTCCAGGCGGAACGCCAAGTTGAACGTGGAGTTTTGTTTGTTGAACGACTGCTGGGCGATTACGATCTGCGACAGGGTGTCTTTGAGCGCGGAAAGCGGAACGGTGATCGTGAAGGACCACGCTAAGACGTCTTGCGGCTGCGTCTGGTTGCCGGTAGTGACATAAGTCGTCTGCGTGTTGACACCCTGGAAGGTGGTTCCGTTGATGCCGGCTGCGGAAAGCGCGCCGGTGATGTCGTCCAAGCCGGCGGTCACAGGGGATGTGATCGTCAGTCCGATGGTGGCTTGGTCCGGCGCTGCGGAGGGGACAGGCCGGGAAACGGTGACTGTGATCGCTTTGGGCGGCGCCGAAGGCTGGGTGCTGTTGCCGAATTGGACCGTCAGCGAGCAAGTCGTAGCGGCGCCGGTAATCCTCGAGATAGGGCCTAATGTAGTGGCGGCTCCATTAGCAATGCTCTGGGCTTGAGTCCGCGCGTTGGCGATCAGGCCGGCCAAATCGCAGGTCTGTGCCTGTGGCGAGAGCTGCGTTCCTTGTACGGAGAACGAAAGTGACAGGCCGCTGTTGTTCTGCCCAATCGTCTTGACCAAGGCTGCCAGCGATGCCGTGGTGGTCTTTACTTGCGGAACAGGAACGACTAATTGAAAAGTCCATTGCAGCATGGGCGGTTGGGACTGGGGTGGTGATGAGGGGTCGAATATGTTGCTTATGGTGTTTGTCGTGCCGAGACTCACCAGGTTCACGGCGGTGAGTCCCACGCTCGCCACTGCGGCGGTTACGTGATCCAGCGTCTCCCCAATTCCCGAGGTCACGGATACCGAAAAAATCGCCTGGTCGGGTACGGCGGTCGAACTGTTGTATGCAGTAACCGTAATCGGATTGGAAGTGGCCTGTGCGGATAGAAGAGCCGGCGCGAGAACCGCCATCAAGAAACGGACGTACATATCTGAATTATACCCTCTCCTACTTCAGGATCTCCCGAAGGCCGAGGGTGCGCACCAGGCGGAGCAGCGAGTTGGGGTGAATCGCCAGCTTCGCGGCCGCGAGTTTGTAATCGCCGCCACAATCTTCCCAAGCACGGATGATGAGCTGGCGCTTGGTGTCTGTCACCGAGCCCAGCAAGGCCCCAGGCGGCTGCGCGGCGGAGGCCGAGGCGTCCAGCACGGTTTCCGGCAGGTCCTCCAAAAGCAGCGTTTCCGAATCACCGAGGACTACCGCGCGCTCGATAGCGTTTTCCAACTCGCGCACGTTGCCGGGCCACGGGTAGGCGGCCATCTGCGCGAGCGCCTCCGGCGCGATCCCCTGCAGGCGCCTGCGGCAACGGATTGCGGCGCGCTCCAGAAAGTGCCGAGCCAGCGCGGGAATGTCCTCGCGGCGGTCGCGCAATGCAGGAACATGCAGTGCAACGACGTTCAATCGATGGTAGAGGTCTTCCCGAAAGGCGCCGCGGCGGACTTCGGCCAGCAGATCGCGGTTGGTGGCGGCAATGATGCGGACATTGAGCTTGTGGGTGCGGGTGCCCCCTACGCGTTCGAACTCGCGCTGCTGGAGGACGCGCAGGAGCTTGGCCTGGAGCGGGGCTGCCAGTTCGCCGATCTCATCGAGGAAGACTGTGCCGCCTTCGGCCAATTCCAGTTTGCCTTGCTTTTGCGCCACCGCGCCTGTAAATGCGCCCTTTTCATGTCCGAACAGCTCGCTTTCGAGCAGAGTTTCGGTGATGGCGGCGCAGTTGATGGCCACAAACGGGCGCGCCGCGCGCTGGCTCTGTCGGTGGAGCGCGTTGGCCACCATTTCCTTGCCGGTGCCGCTTTCGCCGAGGATGAGAACGGAAGTGTCGGTCACGGCCACCCGCGCCACCATCTGCATGAGCTTGCGGATAGCGGCACTTTCGCCCACCATGCCATGATCGGCCGCAGCATCCAGACGCTCCTGCAGCAGCGCTTTCTCGGCGTTCAGCGTGCGGACCTCGCGGACGGCTTCCAGGGCGACCGCGCCGAGGGTGGCAATGGCCGCCAATGTGTCGCAGTGTTCGGGCAGATGAACTGCTTCTTCGGGCGGGAACTGAGCGGCGACGATGCCGGCCATTTCGCCGCGAACGTAAAGCGGGACCGCGACGTCTCCGGTTTCGGCGGCAACGACCGAACCGTCGCGGCAGACGCGGCCGGCGATGGCCTGCAGTTCGGGAGTGGCGGCGACAGCGTGCAATTCGGCGGGGTCCGCTCCGAGCAGCAGACGCCCCTTGCTCATCGGCACCAGATCGGCGATCAATTGCAGGAGCTGAGTTTCGAGAACGGCGCGCAAGGAATCGCTCTCCGCGCTGGCGAGGGCGCGGAACAGAAATAATAACGAACAGGCCCGGAGCAGCACTTGGGGTGGCGACGACGGGGCCGCCACGCCAGCGTCTTCGCGGTAAACGAAAACGGTCTCACCAACGACGACCTGATCTCCCGGTTCCAACCAGTGTTCCGCGGCGCGCATGCCATTAACGTAGGTCCCCGTGCCGCTGCGGCGGTCGGCCACGCGGTAGCGGCCTCCGGAGAAGGTGACGGTACAGTGCTCCCACGCCACCCCGGGTTCCTCGAGCCGGATGGTGGCGGTAGGGGCGCGACCAATGCGCACTTCGCCCGTGCCCAGCGCAAACCGCTCGCTCAGGCGGGGCCCGTTCACCACCAGCAGCTCTGCTTCCATGGGGAATCGACAGTTTAACAAAGCCTCGTGAACCGCTGGGTTAGCGGATGGGAACCGCCGGGTTTGGGAAAGTGCCGCGGCCGGTCTCGCGCGACGAGTTTTCAATCGCTTACGCGTTGGCCGGCGAAATGCTTCTGGAGAGCCCGTTCCCGCAAAGAACAAAAGGAGGATGAGACAATGAACAGCCTGCATACGACACTCTTGACGGTAGCGGCCACCCTGGCAATCACGGCCATGACGGCTTCGGCACAAGTCACTTTGAAAGCTTCGGTTCCGTTCGCGTTCACCGCCGGATCGGACAGGGTCCTGGCGCCGGGCGACTACGAGATCCGGGCGAACCCCGGCGCCGCCTGGGTGATCACGAATCGCGAGACGAGCGCCAAAACGATGATCGTGAAGGGCAACCGCACGGAGTCGAAGCAGGCCGACCGCCCACAGTTGGTGTTCGCATGCCGTGTGAATCGCTGCGACCTGCGACAAGTCAATGTGGGCGGCGGCGAACCGGGCTACCAGTTCCACGCGCCGCGGCATAAAGGCTCCGATGGCGAGGAGGACGCTCGCCTGGTGGTGGTGCCCATCGTAGGCACGAACGCGGACTAGGGGTTCGGCGGGCTCGTGGGGGACTAGCCCGTTTGAACGGAGCGGCGCCGCCGGATCCACAGGCGGCGCCGCGAGGCCGGATGAAATCCGACCGCCAGGCTGGAAGCCTGACCCACCACAGGCGAGAATGCCTGTGCCACCTTTTTTTGTGATATCCCAGAGAGTATGCTTCCCATCAGTCGAAGAGAGTTTGGCGGACTGGCGTTGGTGTTGGGTAGCCAGGCGCGGCAGCTTTTTGGAGCCGGCAGCATTGGCGATACGCTGCGCGAAGGCCTGGAGCGGCGTAAGATTCCGGCCGCGACGGCGATGGTGGCCACCGCGGACAAGACGATCTATACCGGCGCTTTCGGCAAAAGGGATTCGTCGGGGCGCGTGCCGGTGAAGCCCGATGCGATCTTCCGGATTGCTTCGATGACCAAAGCGATCACCACCACGGCCGCGATGCAGCTTGTGGAGCAGGGGAAGCTGTCGCTGGAGAAGCCAGCGGCGGAGCATCTGCCGGAATTGGGCAAGCTGGAGGTTTTGGATGGGTTCGACCAGGCGGGTAAGCCGATTCTGCGGCCCGCGCGGACACCTGTTACCCTCCATCATCTGATGACGCATACCTCGGGTTTCGTCTATCCGAACTGGGACCCGATGCTGGCGAAGTACAACCAGGTGATGCACATCGCCAACGCGCCGGGAGCGGTGGCGCCGCTCACTCCGCTGCGCTTCGAGCCGGGGACGCGGTGGCAGTACGGGACCGGGATCGACTGGACGGGGAAGCTGGTGGAGAAAGTCAGCGGGCTTACGCTGGAACAGTATTTCCAGCAAAACATTCTGGGACCGCTGGGGATGAAGGACACGAGTTTCCTGATGCCGGAGGAGAAGTTCGATCGGATGGTCAGCTCCTACCGCCGGCAGAAGGACGGATCGCTCAAAGAAGATCCGCGCACGCTGCCGCCCGCGCCCAAAGCATTCAACGGAGGGGGCGGGCTGTATTCGACCGCGGGGGATTATGTGCGGTTCATGCAGATGATCCTGCATAAAGGGCGCGGACCGAGCGGGCAGATTCTGGCCCCGAAAACAGTCGAGATGATGTCGGCGAACCAGATCGGGAACGTCAACGTGGCGAAGCTGACCAGCACCGATCACTCCGTTTCGGAAGACGTGGATATGCACCCGGGCGCGGCGGACAAATACACGTTCGGGTTCCTGCTGAACCAGACGGCGTATCCGGGCGGGCGTTCGGCGGGGAGCCTGGCATGGGCCGGCGTGGAGAACACGTTTTATTGGATCGACCCGCAGCGGCAGGTGTGCGCGGTGATCATGATGCAGTTCTTCCCGTTCGTGGATAAGGACGCGGTGAGCATGCTGGGAGATTTCGAACGGACGGTGTACGCGAACGTATAACGGTTCACCGCCGAGACGCTGAGACGCGGAGTAAGACGGAAGGTCAAGACCTGAGAGCGCGGAGAGGGCAGAGGAAGCTAGCACGGGTCTGACCTTGCGCCGGCCGGAAGGCCGGCGGCAGCCCAGAAGGGCTGACCCCACATTACTTCGGGAAGCGGAGGACGAAGCGCGTGCCGGGGGTTAATTGCTGTTCGAGGGCGCCATCGAGTTGCGTGGTGAGGATGCGGATGATGCGCAATCCTAGAGAGTTTGTCTGGGCTTCCGCGAGGCACTGAGGCGCTCCGGCGCCATCGTCTTCTACGATCAATTCCAGACGATCCGGTTCATACTCGCGGAAGGCAACCCGGATTTCGCCGGCGCGTCCAGCAGGGAATGCGTGCTTGAAGGAATTCGATACCAGTTCATTCAGGATCAGGGCACAGGGGACTGCGCGACCGATGTCTAATTCAATGGGCTCGGTCTCCAGGCGGACGGCGATGCGTTGCGATTCGCCCTCGAATGCGGCGCAGAGTTCGGCGGCGACGCGCTGCGCGTAATCGGCGAAGTTGACGCGATCGAAATGGTCGGTGCAGTAGAGGTGCTCGTGGATGAGGGCGATGGAGCGGACGCGCCGCTGGCTCTCCTGCAAGGCTTCCCGCGCCTCCCAGGAAGGAGTGGCATCGGCTTTCAAACTGAGCAGGCTCGAGATGACGGCCAGGTTGTTCTTGACGCGGTGATGAATTTCCTGCAGCAAAACGGTCTTTTCCTCCAGCGCGGCCTGCAGGCAGCACACGAGATGGCGCAGCGCCTCCTCGGCCTGCTTCCGGGCGGTGATGTCGAGGGCACAGACCAGGGTGCGGCCCTTGCCGTTGGCCTGCACGGCAGTCGTCGAAATCAGGAAACAGCGCCTATGGGGCTGGGAGAGGCAGAATTCCACGTTATGATGGCTCGTCCCGGTGGACATGGTATCGAGGACGGAGCGACGGATGGCACACTCCGGGCAGGAAACGGCGTGGCCGCATCCTTCCGGAGCAGTGGCTGCCTCCAAGCATCCAAGCGCATCGCCGGTGCGACAGCCGAGTAAATCCTCTTTGTTCCTACCGGTGAGGGCGACGGCGCATTCGTTGATTTTGCGGATGCGCATCGACTCATCGATGAGCAGCAGCGCCACAGGGGCGTTGGCATGGATGGCCTCCAATTCGGCATAGGCGGAGCTCAGGGCGCGGGCCGTTTTGGCTTCGGTCCTCTGGATGCGCTTCAACCGGTCAAACAAAATGGCGATCACGAGGCCGGTGAAGGCCAGCAGGGCTACCGATTCCCAATCGTCGGGATCACGGATGGCGAACGAGTGTAGCGGTTCGGTGGCAAAATACATGCACTTCAGCGTGCAAACAGCGGTGGCGAGGAGACCGGGACCGAGCCCGGCGGTGGCGGCGACGACCATGAACGGCACGTAGGTGATGCGCGCGATTGAGGTGGGGGCGGCGAGGGGCAGGCGCACCAATTGCGCCAAAGCTGCCAGCAGGAGCGCAGCGCCGTACCGGCGCATCGAAGGCACCTCTCTCGAAAACCACATGGCAGAACCGGGACCTACTGGACGGAGTGAGGCTGCTGGCGCAAGAGCAGGCGAATGCGGCGCAGAAGTTCGGGGCCCGGAAACGGTTTCGCGAGCAGTTCGGCATGCCGGGCAACGCCATTATCCTCGAGGGTGTCGTGGCGATATCCGGAGACGAACAGGACCTGCATTTCGGGCCGCAGGGGCGCTAGTTTTTGGGCCAAGTCCGGGCCTTTCATGCCCGGCAGGATCACATCGGTTACGAGGAGATGGATGGGCCCGCGGTAGACGTTGGCGATCGACTCGGCCTCCTCAGCATCGCGGGCTGCGAGGAGCTGATACCCTTCGCGTTCGAGGTGGCTGTGCATGAGACGGCGGACGCTGTCCTCGTCCTCGACGAGCAAGACGGTGGGCGTATCTTCTCCCATAGGGGAGCCGAGGAAGGTCCCGGCACAGGGGAGCAGGATCTCGAAGCGAGTGCCCCGGCCGGGTTCGCTGTGGGCGGTGATGGAGCCGCCACTCTGGGTCACGATGCTATGGACAATGGACAATCCCAGGCCGGTGCCAAGTCCGGGCTTCTTCGTGGTGAAGAACGGCTCGAAGATGCGGGCGAGGATGTCTGGATCGATGCCGTGGCCGGTATCGACCACCGACAAGCGAACATAGGGACCAGGCTTTGGGAGGGGCGCGGCAGGGCTGCCCGGGCCCACTTCCACGGTAGCCGTCTCGATGCGAAGCTCGCCGCCGCCGGGCATCGCGTCGCGCGCGTTGAGCGCGAGGTTCACTAAGATCTGCTTGAACTGATTGCGATCGGCGCGGACGAATCCTGCCGGCGAGCCGAAAGCGGTTTCGAGTGTACGGCTGTTGCCCAAGGTATGGGAGAGGAGCGGCTGGATCTCACAAATTACTTCGTTGAGGTTGAGGATCTCGTAACGCGCCACCTGGCGGCGGCTAAGGGTGAGTAACTGGCTGGTAATGGAGCCGGCGATCTCGGCGGCCTGCTTGATCTCCAACGCGTCCTGCCGGCCGGCGCCCGTCAGATGGCGGCTCAACTCGTCGGCATAGCCAAGGATCACCATGAGCTGGTTGTTGAAATCATGCGACAGGCCGCCGGCCATGTTGGCAACGGCTTCCATGCGCTGCGACTGCATAAGACTAGCTTCCAGGGCGCGACGCGCGCCAATGTCCCGTATGACCAGAATGGCGCCCAGCACCTCGTCGCCGGCGCGATTCTCGAAACAGGCGACCTCGACGGTTTTGTGGCCGGCCTTGGAAACGAGGGTGTACGGCCGCGTCTCACCGGGGAGCAGATCGAACACGGGATCCTTGGCCGGACGCTGGGCGTGCTCCTCCCACAGGTCGAGAACTTCCATGAGCAGGCGGCCATTCGCATGCGTGGCAGAGCATCCCAGCAACTGCTCGGCGACGGGATTCATAAAAACGATTTCCCCGGTTGGATTGGTGGCGACGATGCCCTCTCCGACGCTGCGCAGAGTAGTGGAAAGCCAGGCTTCGCTTTCCCGCAGACGGCGCTCCATTTCGCTTTTGTAGAGGGCCATTTGCAGAGTGCTGTGCAGGTTTCCGTCGCCGATGGGCTTGAGCACGTAACCCAGGGGTTCGGTCAGCTTGGCGCGGTTCAGGGTTTCCTGATCGGAATGGGCCGTGACGTAGACGACCGGCATTTCCAATTCGTCCTTGAGTGCCTGGGCGGTGGCGATGCCGTCCATTTCGCCTTTGAGCCGGATATCCATGAGCACCAGGTCGATGCGCCTGGAGCGGGCACAGCGGATGGCCTCCTCACCGGAATGCGCCACGGCCGGCACGGCATAGCCCATGCGCTCCAGCCGCGTTTGAATATCGGCAGCGATCAGTCCTTCGTCTTCCACGACGAGGATTTGTTTTGGTTCCTGTACAGTCTGCATAACTCTATGGCCGTTAATTAGTGTTGGCGGCACGTGCAATTCTCAAGACGCTGGGCACGCCCGCCAGCCCCCCTCTGGCAACCGTTATAGCAGGCGGACTCGCGGGGACTTCTCGGGCGGCGGGGGAATGTGCTTTGGAATGAAGGGGAAAGGAGGAATGGAAGTGGCGTGACTGGAGTTCACCGCGGAGGCGCGGAGGCGCAGAGGGAAGGCAAAAGGTAAGAGGAGGCATCGTGAAAAAACCAAAAGGCAAAGGTCAAAAGTCAAAAGTCAAAAGTGATGAGGTACACCTCGCCTGACGGCTCGGTTCCCTTTAGTGCCTTCGGCGCTACGCGGCGGGGGTCTCCTGGGAGTTTTGGGCCTGTTTTTGGCGCCAGGCGCGGAATTCGGAGAGTTTGAAGCGGAGTTTTTGAGCGACTTTCGCCTCTTCGAGGCGCTGGCGTCTCGCCGCTTCGCGGCTCACTTCTTCACTTGAATAAACGAACTCGTCGTCTTTGGGGTCCCAGG
>Ga0209060_10001094_pt1 | contig 32854 bp, 30 predicted proteins | sample Coa_R1_8_FD_187155 | JGI IMG/M metagenome (GOLD analysis project Ga0209060, IMG submission 187155) | Surface soil microbial communities from Centralia Pennsylvania, which are recovering from an underground coalmine fire - Coalmine... | ecosystem: Environmental > Terrestrial > Soil >...
AGATCGTCTTGCGGACGGCTCTCTTGCATCCGCTTCATCAAGTCGCGAAACTTGGTAAGCGTAAGAGCAGTCGTAGCGATCTGTTGGCGCAAGCTCGCCATGAAGGATTATAGCCCGCGAACAGCCCGGGGGCTGGCTCTGGAACCGGAGGAAGGGTACGCGGCTGAATTTATTATAGCTTTCTCGGTGGGTCTTGGAGGGGCAGAGGCCTATGATCATCGAGCCGCTAGCAGTTGAATTTGGCACGCCCGGCTAGATGCGGGTCAATCCTTTCAAAAATACCGAAACAGATTTTCCCTTCAGTAAATTGCTGTTTTTCTTTTTTCTTGAAAGAGCTTCGCCGCCGGTCTTGTCTGCTAGAGTGTTGGCCGATGGTCAGTCTCAACATGTCCCGAATTCTGGTCAGTGGAATGTCCGGGCCGATTGGCGCCGCTCTGCTTCCGACGCTGAAGTCCAACGGAGCCCGCGTTTCGCGAATGACGCGCAAAGCTGGGAAATACTCTTCGTCAGACGAGCAGCAAATTCCGTGGGATCCCGCGCAGCCGATTACGCCAGAATCGGTGTCCGGTTTTGATGCAGTGATCCATCTTGCTGGGGAAGGCATCGTCGGGCGCTGGGCTGATGCGAAGAAGAAAGAGATTCGCGACAGCAGGGTCAAAGGCACCACTCATCTGGCGCGGGCTCTTGCGCAGTCAAAACACAAGCCGCAAGTCTTCGTTTGCAGTTCAGCGATTGGCTACTACGGAGATCGCGGCGACGAAGTGCTGAATGAACAGAGCACACCTGGCACGGGATTTCTTGCAGAAGTATGTCGCGACTGGGAGGCGGCGGCTCAACCGGCGGCTGATGCTGGAATTCGAACCATCTCGATACGGACCGGCATCGTCTTAACGGCAAAGGGTGGAGCACTGGGAAAGATGCTGCTGCCTTTCAAAATGGGGTTGGGCGGACGAATCGGGAATGGACGGCAGTGGATGAGTTGGATCGACGTCCGGGACATGGTGGGTGCGATTCATCACCTGCTCAAGAACGATCTGCTGCATGGGCCGGTAAATATGGTGGCTCCCAAGCCAGTGATGAATGCCGAGTTCGTTCGGACTCTGGCTAGCGTGTTATCGCGGCCAGCGATATTCCCGATGCCCGCATTTGTGGTCAAGGTGGCCTTTGGCGAGATGGGAGAGACCGCCCTTCTCGGAAGCCAGCGGGTGGAACCCGCGCAACTGTTGGGCAGCGGCTATCCCTTCCGCTTCAATGAATTACACGCATCGCTCACGTCGCTTCTGCAGGGCTGACCACGAAAGACTGCTCACGATTGATTGTGATTCCCGTCACAGACCATGTGGGCTCTTCCTGCGACACTCGATCCCGACAGACTGGTATGAAGAACAAGACCTTGGCCGCGGTGCTTTTCGCTTGCGTACTCTGCTGGAGCCTGCCCCCAATGACAGTGGCGGCTTTGACATTGCGCACGATGCAGGCGAGCACAACGCCGGCAGCACAGCAACACTCTTGCTGTCCCGGGGTGCACTCTCCGGCGAGGCCGTTCGTTTTCTCGACGATTCCCCCTGCAATGATGCCGTGCGATAGCCGGCATCCGTGTTGCGCGCAGGCACCAGAGAACTCCCCCGCCCTCCCCGCTCTGAGAATTGACTCACGGCCAGATCTGCACCTGCTGCATTTTGGCGGTAGCCACGCGGAGGACAATCCTTCGCAACCAGTTGTGGCAGAACCTTTCCCACTCAATCTCTCCGAGCTTTCACTGTTGCGAAGTACGGTTCTGCGGATCTGAGTCTTCGCGCGCGCCAGAGGCGCAATCCCTTACAGGCAGATTTCTATTGTTTCGGTGCTCGACCTCTGAACCATAGGACGGGCGCCCCAAACGAATTCGAATTCATCTAGGAGATTTGATTTTATGAAACACAGACTATTCGCAGTGATCCTGGCTCTGACGGTGATGTCATGGGCCCAAACGTCAACGCAGACTACGCCCTCTCCAACTCCGGCGCCAACAGACAAGGCAAAGCCGTCATGCTGCGAAAAGATGGCAAACGGCTCGAAAGACGCGGGCGCAGCATGCATGCGTCACAAAGACGGCAAGGAAATGGCTTCCTGCTGCGGTGGGAAGGATGCGGCCTCCTGCTGTGGCGGGAAGGATGCTAAGGTTTGCATGAAGGACGGCAAGTGCCCAACAGACTGCTGCAAAGAAGGATCCGGGACGGGGAAGACTGCGTCCTGCTGCGACTGCAAGGCAGGAAAAGACTGCGGAAAAGGATGCTGCGGCTCGAATAAGGCTGACAAACCAGCCTAGTTTCGGTTCTTCTTAATCGTGGCCCCAGCATATCGCTGGGGCCTTTTTTTGTTTATGCGCCGCGAAGGATGCGCGATAGAAACTGGTGAGCCATTGCAACCACCTTCCTATGCGTTACTTCTTTCCAAGTCTCGGTCCCGAACTGGCATGGCGCACACCGCACCTTCACTGAAATTCTCTCCTTCGATTCCGACAGCATGATCGAAGCGGGCGCGATAGTTCTCCCACGCGATGGTGGAAGTCAGCTCAACCAACTGCGCATCGGTGAAGCGTTCGCGAAGCCTGGCGAAGAATGCATCCGACACCTCGACCGGAGTCTGCGTCATCGCATCGGCGTATTCAAGGACAAGGCGCTCCAGTTCAGAAAAATTTAGGTTGGTCCTGTAGCTGCCGAGGTTGGCAATCTGTTCTTCAGAAATCCCGCTCTTTCTGCCGACGGCAGAACCGATGTCAATTCAAAATGGGCATCCGACGAGCGTGGCAACACGCAGTTCGGCGAGACCTTTCAGTTTGTGATCGATGAGATTGCTGCTCATCTGGGATTGCTCCATCTGAAGGTATCCCCAGAAAAGCTTGGAGTGATGAGCGGTTACCTGAATCGGCATGATGACGCGTCCAAGACGGCGACGAGTCAGGTAGTAAACGACTGAAACAAAGAAGCGGCGAAGCGGCCCGCCCTGGTTTGCGGCTGCACCTGGGATTCGTGACATGAGAGATTCTCCCAGGATTGTGATTCACTGCTGATCGGAACGATTCATTTCGTCGTGCAGCTTCTGCAGCAGCTCTGCCCGCTGCTCGGTAGTGAGCTCACGCTTAAGCTCCTCGAGAGCCAAGGCCACGATGTGGTAGTGATGCGCGCCTGCAAACTTAGGGTCGGTGGTGATGTCCAGCCAAAGCTTGTGCATTAGTTCCACGTCCTGCGGGCGCATTCGCGGCGTGTGCGGGCCGAGCGCGTATTCGCGGACCGAACCGTCGGGAGCGCAGACTTCCAGCGTCAGCCGGGGGCGAGGTTCCGGCAGACGCTCCCAAGCGTCGCCCGTAAGCTTTGCTTGCTCGTCGGAGGTCAGTTTATTGGAGAGGCCGCAGATAACACGGCTGGAATCCAGGCGCTGTGCCGTCACCATGATGGCTTCGAAGACGTCGGTCGCCGGGACGACCAGCAGCGAGATTGGCTTGCCCTCTTTTTCGGCGACGGCAACGGCTGCAGTAAATAGTTCTTGCTCGTAGTGATCGAAAACCTGAGTGGCGTCGAAGACGGTGCTGCCGCTGAACGTGTGCTCTCGATGATAGAGGCGCGCGCTCATGACGACCACATCCTGCTTCACTGTGTTCGTGTGTCCGAGAATGTGACGGAGGTAGTAAAGATTGCGCGGATCGCGCACGGCAACGAGGATATTGCCCGGCCGAACTCCCATAGCGCCGCTGCCGAGTTCCTGATTGCCGTAGACGCGGAATTGGTCGAGTTGTTCGGGCTTGCCGTGACGTTCCTTGGTGACGTGGTGCTCCGACACCGTGAAAATGGTGAAAAAGACTCCGCTGAAGATAAGGCCGGCGATCGTCGCTTCGTACTTGGTGAATAGATTCACCACGGCGGTAATAAACAGCACTGCGGAGATTGCGATCAGTCCAATCGGGATCTCTGTTTTGCCGATCTGCAGGTTACCGGGGACCTTCCACTCGCGATTGCCGGGCTCAGTGAAGCGCAGCACGAGCACGGCCAGCGACTTCATCGCGAAGCTCCAGATCACGCCGAAGGCGTACAAAGCAGCGAGGACATATACGTTGCCGAGGCTCAGAAAGATCACGCACAACTGCATACCGACGATCAGATTGATAATGCGGAAGCTGGTGCCGTAACGGTTGTGTGGCTTCTGAAACCAACTGGTGAGCACTCCGTCTTCTGCAACACGATTGAGGACGCCGTTGGCGCCGACAATCGAAGTATTCTGGGCACCCGCCAGAATCAGTACGCCAACCAGAACCACAAAGCCGTGGAATAAAAGCTTGAGGCTCGTCGGCCCGACCAGATACATTGCGATACCGCCGATGAGATTGGCAAAGAAATTTGGCCGGACGTCATCCGGAATGATCATCACCGCGAAGAAAGAAACCAACGACGTGAACAACAGACTGTAGATAAAGATTACGAGGCCGGTCTTTTCCAGGTTCTTCAGCTTGGGGTGCTCGATCTCGCGGTTGACTTGGGCGAGGGTCTCTTCGCCGCTCATGGCGAGGACCGAGTGTCCAAAACCAACAAACAAAAGAATCCACGTCATGTGCGCAAAGAAGGTCCCGTTGAGCCAACCGAGGGAGTCCTTGTTCAACGGAATTGCGCCTGCTGGGCTGAATGGGCTCGGTGGCAACTGTACCGGAGCGCGCAGCACCGTGATTGTGCACCAGGCAATGAGGATCACCACCATTACGGTGGTGATAATCATGATCTGTAAGGCTTTCTGGCTGGATTCGTGGATGCCCTGAGTGTTCTTCCACCAGAAATAGATCACCACGATGATCGCAAGTCCTGCGGCAAAATGATCGTCAGAAAAGTTCAGGGGCCGGTGCAGGTAGACGCCTATGTCTTTTATGAAGCCCGCGAGGTACTGTCCGGCGGAGACGGCGCTGATCGGACCCGTGAGGACGTAGTCGAATAGCAGAGCCGACACCGAAAACTTGGCCAACGTTCCGCCCATCGCCTCTTTGACGACTCGATAGACGCCCCCACGCACGAACATGCTGCTGGACTCGATGTAAAGAGCCCGCACGGCGTAGCTGAACAGCATCACCCCGAGAATGAACCAGGGAGCGCTTTTGCCGATGACTTTTTCAGCATCGCCGCCAGCGTAATACGCGGAAGAAGCGAGGTCGGAGAGAACGATGGCGGAGGCACGCCAGAAGGAAATGAAGGTCAGCATCACCGTAGTGGCGACAAAGACCTTTACTGCTGGTTTAGTTCCTTCAGCGGATGTTGCCATGCTCGAGACTGGGTGCCAAAACGTTATGGGACAAGCTTAGAAGATAGCACAGGGGGGATCAGAGGGTTAAAGCCGAATTCCCCGTTTTATGAGCTCCCGACGCCCAAGTGCCCTGAACCCATGGCGTTGCGCCATCACTGGGAGCATGACGGGCCGGGAAACGGTTGCAGAACAATCTGAAATGGCTACTTTGCCTTTTGCTCAGCAATCCACTTGTTCGTGCGGGCATCGAGCATGTCGAGCGGCAGCGTGCCGCCGTCGAGCATGGCATCGTGGAACTTCCGGATGTCGAACTTGGGCCCGAGCTCTTTCTGGGCACGATCGCGGAGTTCCCGGAACTTCAATTGCCCGAGCTTGTAGCTGAGCGCCTGAGCCGGCCATGAGATGTAGCGGTCGGTCTCGGACTGAATTGTCGGTTCGTCGACGGCACCGGTCTTGCGCATGAAGTCCACTACCTGATCACGGCTCCATCCTTTGGCGTGAATTCCCGTGTCGACGACCAGGCGGACCGCGCGAAAGAGTTCCGACGAGAGGCGCCCGTAGTCGGAAACTGGATCCTGATAGAAACCAACTACTTTCCCAAGTTGCTCGGCATAGAGAGCCCAACCTTCCACGAAAGCGTTAAAGCCGAGACCATGCTGGCGGAACTTTGGCAAGCTCTGAAGCTGTTGCTGGACGGAGAGCTGCAAGTGATGGCCGGGTACGCCTTCGTGGTAGGCAATGGCTTCGTCGTCAATCAGTGAGCGCTTCGCGAAATCGGAGGTGGCCACGACGACTCGTCCGGGGCGCTTTCCATCGGGGGTACCGGTCATATAGTGAGTGGCGGCAGCCGCGTCGAAATCCGGGATCGCTTCCACGGTGACGGGAGATTTCGGAAGCAGGGTGAAGAGATCCGGCAGCTTCGCCTGCATTTGCGAGATGTAATGGCGGAAGTCGTCGAGAATCTGCTCGGAAGAAGTTGGGATGTACTTGGGGTTCGTCTTTAGCGATTCGCGGAACGAGGCTAGATCGGCAAAGCCTTCTTTTTTCGCAATCGTCAGCATCTCAGCCTGAATGCGATCGATCTCGCGCAGGCCTAGCTGGTGAATTTCGTCCGGCGACATGTGGGTCGTCGTGCGGCCATAGATATCGTTCTCGTAACGTTTCTCACCATCGGCCAAGGAGGTGACCGCCAGTGTCGTGCGTCCCTGGGGGGCATATTCATTGCGGACGAACTCGGCGAACTTTTTGTAAGCGGGAATCACGTCGGTATTGACGGCTTCGGTAATCTCCAGCGTGAGGCGAGCTTGATCATCGGCAGAAATGGCCGCAGGGTACTTCTTGGTGGGCTGCAGAAACGGGTCGGCTTTAACAATGCCTTCGCACTGACCTGGGATTTTCTCGGCGAGGAATCGGACCGGCATGAGTTTGTCTTTCATGCCGATGCGGAGGACCTCTGTGACCTGGTCGAGGGCTCGGGGAATCTGGTGCAAGCGCGAGATGTAATCTTCGTAGTGCTTGACGGAATCGAACGGAACGGCGAGGGGCAAATCGGCGAGGCTAGTATGGATGCCGTTCTGCTGGTTGATAGGCATCTCGTATTCTTTGAGATTGAAGTCGGCGATGCGCTGCTGAAGTACACGAATCAGCAAATCGTGTGAAAGCTGATCCTGATCTGAAAAACCGTCGGTGGAGATCTCCTGAACGTGGCGAAGAAAGTCCTCGTTGTTCTTTTCTCGCGCGGCAATCGCCTGGAGCGAGTAGTCGCTCAGCTTGTCGTTATAGCGGTAGTCGCCAAAAGCGGTCGCCATCTCGGGCCGGTTGCGTAGCTCCGTTTCGTAGTAGTTGTCGAAAAGAACATTCTGGGCGGCGACGCGGTCTGCTGCCGGTTTTGGACTCTGCGCGAATGCAACAGAGGCGAGAAAAACTGGAAGAATCCTGGGGAGGCGCATAGGCCGTAGCGTATCAGAGGAACTCTCGGTCAGGCTAGAAAGCTGAGCGATAGCGGCGGGCAGTCCCCTCTATTTACTACGTGTTTTCCTTGGCGCCAGATATGTATGGGTGATGCGATCGTGCCAGCACAGGGCGTCTTCGTCGAGGAAAAGCCATGCGTATCCCATGCCCAACGAGGCGAACGAAAGGTAGGACGCCAACACTCGCCAGCGGCGCAGAGACCGTCGGGTAGGGCTTCCGTCGAAACGGGTCAATTCGAGGCGAGCCACCCGCAGACCCGGTGTGCCCCCCGAGTAGACAATCAACAAATATTGGTAGGCGGCCCAAAGTGTGCAGGCAATTCCCGAAGCGAAGGCAATGATTTGCAAACGCGGTGGACGAAGGCTCGTGATCTTCCAAAAGATATATCCGAACAAAGCGGAAGCGGCCGCAACGATTATGCCGTCGATCAGAGAAGCTACTAATCGCAGCCGAAGCGGCGCGCTCTGCAGAGGGATATCGATGCCGGGACGCTTTTCCAACTCCTGTTTCTGGGCGGGCTCAATCAGAATTCCGCCGAGCGCAGGAGGCGGCGGGGCCACTTCCGGAACTTCCAGAATCCGCGGACGGTCCATGACCGGCTCGGCTAATTGATCCGGCGGAGGAGAAGGTGGTCCCCAGGCAAAACGAGGAAACTCGATGATCTTGGCACCGACATGGGGAGTCTCGTGCCGGACCGGCAACTCCGTCTGCACGAACGAATATGGCGCGGGAGGTTCTTGAATGCGCGTGGCGGGGTGAATCTCGTCCAACGCGAGAGCATGGTTGGCGACCGATTCAAACACCGGTGCTTCTGGAGCAGGCGCTCGCGCGGAAGATTCCGACGGACCGAATGGCAGCTTGAGTGACGGATACCGGGGTGGCGGCGCTTTTCTGCGCGCGCGGTAACGATTCAGCTTTGCCGATAGTTCATCGCGCCAGGCAGAACTTTCTTGCTGGGCACACTCCAACTCGGAGCACGCCGCAGATCCCGCGTCTTCAACCGAGTCCGCATCAGGAATCGGAAACTCGGAGGGAAGGGGCTCCATCCGGCAACCAGAAACGTCAGACTTCTCGCAATCCATGAAAAAGAATCCGTATCAATCTACTGCTCGTGCAACCGGGAGGGAACCAACGGCAATCCTAGCCCTTGTCGCCACTTTTCCTTGCTGGCAATGGCATGTTAAGTTCACGTTGCCACGACAAGTACGCGAAAGGCAGGCAGCTTTCGATGGAAATCATCTTCCGTCGATTTTCTTCCGATGACTCTGCGCACTAGATTCCTTATCACGGCGCTGTTTCTTTGTCATCAGCTTCTCGCGCAGGGACTAGTAACCAGACAGTTGCTTGCGGAGTCCGATCAGATTTCGAAGTCCTCTGCGCAAGAACAGAAATCCAACCTACAGGAAAGTGATGAAGACAATCCCTGTCCTGGCCGCGCAGTGACTCGGTTGAAGAACGGAACTGTGATTTGCGCGGTACAGCAGGAGAAGGACGGAGATGTCTATAAACTTCACGGCGATGGCGAGATTCATTACCGCGGGTATGTGATTCACGCGGACGAGGTTACTTACGATTCAAACACGGGAGAGGCCACCGCTTCCGGTCATTTCACGATCGATGGTGGTCCCAACGATGATCACATCAAGGCTAGCCACGGAAATTACAATCTGGTGTCGGAAACCGGGCGGTTCTACGACGTTACCGCAACAACCGGCTTCCGCTTTCAAGGCAATCAAGCCATTCTGACATCGACTGCGCCGTTCGCTTTTCGCGGCAGAGTGGTCGAGAAAACGAGTCCGGACCATTACCGCGTTTACGACGGCAGTGTCACGACCTGCGAACTGCCGCATCCCGCCTGGAGGTTCCAGGCTCGTAGAATTGTGGTAGATGTCGGCGGCAATGCCAGCATTTACCACAGCGACTTCCTGCTGCACGGATTCCCGATCTTCTACTTTCCGTATGCGACACATCCGGTGGCACGGGAGACGAGGCACTCGGGGTTTCTGGTACCAACGGCTGGGCGATCCTCCAGCAAGGGCACCATCATTGGCGACGCATTCTACTGGGTTATCAATCGCAGCCTCGACGGGACGGTCGGAGCGGAATACCTGTCTCTTCGGGGTTCGTCGCAGCGGGGAGAGTTCCGGGCGCGGCCAAGCGATACGTCATATGTCGATCTGAACTATTTCGGCGTCATTGACCGCGGAATTGAAATTGGCACCAACACGGGCCCGCAGGTTTTAAAGGAGGGTGGCGAGGAAGCACGGCTCGTATCCGATGGAAACTTTCACGGATTTCGCGCAGTCACGAACATCGACTACCTCAGTTCGTTCATCTTCCGGCTCGCCTTCAACGACGTATTCACACAGGCCATCAACTCTGAAGTAAAGTCCCAAGCCTTTCTGACGAAAGACTACAACGGGTTCACTTTTGCTGGCATGATCGAGCGTTATCAGAATTTTTTTCAAACGAGTTCGAACGGGGAGCTGCCGGCGTACGATTCGATCCGCATTCTACACACCCCCAGCTTTGATGCCTCAAGTGTGGATCGTCCCATCGCAAAATCACCCGTCTTTTGGTCTCTGGACAGCTCTCTGGCAGGACTCTCGCGGAGCGAGCCAGGTTTTAGCACCAATAGTCCGGTGGGGCGCTTCGACCTGAATCCAGAGATCTCGCTGCATTGGCACTTGCACGGCTGGGACTTTCGGCCATCCCTGATTGCTCATGAGACCTATTACTCGCAAAGCTTGGACTTGAAAACGGGAGAAGCCGTCAAGAATGCGATCAATCGGCAGGCTGTCGACGCGTCCATCGAAATACGCCCACCTGTTCTCGAAAAAGTCTTCGACAAAGAGTTTCTGGGAAGAAAGTGGAAACATGTCATCGAACCCAAAATTCAGTATCGATATGTCAATGGGGTTAATAATTTTTCCAATGTGCTGCGCTTCGATGAGCGGGACATCCTCAGTGACACCAACGAAATTTGGTACGGTTTCGTAACGCGGTTGTACTCCAGGCGCAAGGCGTCTTCCGTGCAGGAATGCCAGACGCCCATGACTGGGTTGGCTGTGGGCGCGGCTGCTCTAGAACAGACGGTGCCTTGGGGCCGCGTCACGAATTTGGAGAACCGATCGTGTGTTATGGCGCCTGAGGTCAAAGAAGAACTGACGTGGGAGCTCTCACAAAAATACTTCTTCGATCCGAACTTTGGCGGGGCGTTGGTACCTGGCCAGCGGAATGTGTTTACGACGACCGAAGAGCTCACTGGAATCGCGTTCCTCACTCAGCCCCGAAATCTGTCTCCACTAGTCTCACGCCTGAGAGCCGCGACCGGCACTCACACCGATACTGAGTGGGACTTGGACTACGATTTTCAGCTTTCGCGCATTAATGCGAGCACGCTGCTTGTCAATTACAACTGGGGACCTTTCACCATCGGCGGCGGGCATGCATACCTGGAGATTCCGCAGGCGAATTCTCAAAACACTTTGAGTGAAGGCCAGTGCGGCCCGACCGAAGGGACGGCGCAAATTACCTGCAAATTCCAGCAGTTTCGAGCGGCTCTTGGATATGGTGGACTCAACCGCCGGGGATTCAGTGCGGCTGCCAGTTTGGGGTTCGACGTGGAGACGCAACAGCTGCAGTTTGCCACCGCCCAGACCACCTACAACTGGAACTGCTGTGGCATTACGCTGGAGTACCGGCGCTACGCGATCGCGAACGTGCGAAACGAGAATCTGTACCGGTTCACCTTCAGCCTGGCGAACATCGCCTCATTCGGCAATCTGAGGCGCCAGGAACGGCTGTATTAACCTGCGGTGGAGATCCGCCTGATACCATAGGGCGATGCAGTCTTCCGATTCCAGAATCGCTGCAAAGTCATCCCGACTCGAAAGCGAGTTGCTTCGAATTGGGCGTCTGTTAGTCGCATATTCGGGAGGCGTGGATTCCGCATATCTCGCCTGGGCCGCGCATCGTGCTCTCGGTGACAAGATGCTGGCCGTCATCGCAGATTCCGCTAGCCTGGCTCGCACGCAGCTGGCCGATGCCATTGCATTTGCAAACGAGCAAGGCTTTCCACTGGATGTAATCAATACCTCGGAGCTGGATCGTCCCGACTATGTTCGTAACGACGGCCAACGCTGTTTTCAATGCAAGGATGAACTGTTTGCGGTAATGGAAAAACTGCGCGCGGATCGTGGCTATGATGCGATTGCTTACGGCGTAAATCTCGATGATCAGGGAGACTTCCGTCCTGGGCAGCAAGCAGCCAAGCTGCATCACGTGGCCGCACCTTTGTTAAGCGCGGGATTGACCAAGCAAGACATCCGAGAGATGGCTCGTGAGGCCGGACTGCGCGTGTGGGATAAGCCGGCGTCGGCGTGCCTTTCTTCCCGAATCGAATATGGGCGTCCGGTTACGCGCCAAGCTCTTGATGTGGTCGAACGCGGCGAGGATGCGATTCGGGCTCTGGGTTTTCGGCAGTTCCGCGTGCGTCACCATGGGGAGATCGTCCGGATCGAGATCGACCGCGAGGAATTGGAGCGGGCTTTGACCCCTGCAATGGCTGCACAGTTCACCGCGATCTTCAAGCAGCTTGGCTTCAAGTTTGTCACTCTCGACCTCGAGGGTTTTCGCTCTGGTTCGATGAATGCACTCCTTCCCGCCGATCAACTCCACCGCGCAGGTTAGGCTGTGCCGGTTGCCCAGCCGCAACCGGTTCCGGCGCTATGCTGTGAGATAATCAAACATCTAGCGAAATGCTATTTAGGCAGGTTGTAGTGACACTGATTCGTCGTTCCTTGTTCGTGTTGTTGTTGATTTGCCTGGGCTGTGTAGCCCAGTCGGCTCCTCCGGATTTAACTCGTAAGATTGAGCACCAGGTACGCTCGTTTTATAGCCTCCCATCGGACGTAAAAGTCACGATCGGAACCATCACGCCCAGCAGTGAAATGCCCGGATATGACACCGTCCCCATAAAACTAGATGGTGACGGCAAGCAAAAGGACTATACGTTCTTACTTTCGAAGGACCGTACAACCTTGTTCCGGCTGACGAAGTTCGATCTCAACAAAGACCCGTATGCCGAAGTCATGAACAAGATCGACGTGAAAGGGCTGCCGACTCGCGGGGCGAAGGACGGTAAGGTCGTTGCAGTCAATTTCGACGACTTCGAATGCCCCTACTGCGCGGCCATGCACCGCACGCTGTTTCCGGAACTTTTGAAGGAATACGGTGATCGCGTCACCTTCATCTACAAAGATGATCCCCTGGTCGAGATACACCCATGGGCACTTCATGCCGCTGTGGACGCCAATTGCCTGGCAACACAAAACGTGGACGCCTATTGGGATTTCGCCGATTACATCCACGCGAATAAGCAGGAAGTCGACAAGGAAAAGTCTCTCTCCGCGCGGTTCGACACTGTCGACAAGATCACAACGCTGCAGGGGCAGAAACACAATGTAGACACGGCCAAGCTGCAAGCCTGCATGAAGGCACAAAACGAAGACGCGGTCAGGGCCTCAATGAAACTGGCTGACGAGCTTGGTGTCAACGGGACGCCTGCGCTTTTCATCAACGGCCGAAAGATCGATGGCGCTGTTCCAATCGACGAGGTCCGGGCAACCCTGGATGCTGCGTTGCGCGATGCCGGGCTGCCCGTCCCCGAACACACGCCGTCTGCGCCTGCGACTGCATCCAAGTAGAATGGGCAGACATATTTAGCGCTCTCGCGCTGATCTTCTATTTTGCGGTTGTGTTGTAGTTGCCGAAAAGCGACTGGAGAAAGACCCTTGGAAAAACCTGGATTCCGCTTGCAGGCTGCCGCAGGGCTGCTGGTTACGCTCTTGCTTGCGATGTCATCCGCGTGCAACTCGAAGCCCGGAGGCGACGTGATGGCAACCGTCGATGGCCGCAAGATTTTTCGTTCGGACGTGGACAAGTATTACGAAAACAGCGTTGCTTCTTCGCAACAGGCTCCCGCCGGCGAGCAAGCGACCGCACTGCGTTTGAACATTCTGCACCAGATGATTGACGACGAGATTCTGATGCGCCGCGCGGAAAAACTGGGGCTATTAGCCACCGACGACGAAGTCGACAAGAAATACAACGACGCCAAGTCGCCTTTCACGCAAGAAGAGTTCGACAAACGTCTCCAGGAAAAGAAGATTACCTCTGCTGATTTCAAGCGCGATATACGGCGGTCGATTACCGTCGAGAAAGTGCTGAACAAGGAGGTGTCTTCCAAGATCGAGGTTTCAGACAAGGACATCTCGGACTACTACAATGCGCACAAGGGAGAATTCAATCTGATTGAGCCGATGTACCATCTTGCGCAGATCATGGTGACACCGGCGCCGAACCCTCAGGCTCCCAATCAAAATGACAAAGCACAGAACGAAGCCGATGCGCGGAAAAAGATCCAGATGATTGCGAATCGCCTGGAGAGCGGCGACGATTTTGCGACACTGGCCATGAGATATTCCGAAGATCCGGAGACCTCCGGCAATGGCGGCGATCTGGGAACGATACAGGAATCCGGGCTAAAGGGAACAGATCCAACCACGAGGGATGCGGTCCTTAAACTCAAGCCGGGAATGTTCAGCCCGATCATCACTGTCGTGAACCCAGCGACAAAGCAGGTTGTAGGGTTCCGGATCGTCCGGCTGGTTGCGAAGGAGCCGGCAGGACAGCGTGAGTTCTCCGATCCGCGAGTGCAGCAGGCAATCCGGTCCCAACTGCATGACCGCCGCGAGCAACTGCTCAAAGCTGCGTACTACGAGGTTCTGCGGGATTCCGCCAAGGTCGAGAACTATTACGCAAAGCGGGTACTCGACAGCAACGGAGTCGAGAAGTAGCGGGCCAGGGAGTGTTTGTTTGGGGTGGGTTCGAGCTGTGGGCCGCCCGCCATCTAGCCAGGCTTACTCTACGATCGCCAGCACATCGCCTGCACTTACTGCGGCGCCTTCCGACACGAGAATCTTCTGAATAGTGCCTTTCTTGGGCGACTTGACCTCATTCTGCATCTTCATCGCTTCGACCACGACGACGCCTGCGCCGGCTTCGACCTCGGCGCCTTGAGCCAGTAATACGCGGACGACTTTGCCAGGCATGGGAGCCGTCAACTTCTTCGGGCCATGGTCATCTTTCGCATGGCTCCGGCTGCGCAACGATCGCGGGTCGCGAACCTCTGGCGCGAAACGCCGGCTACCAACCCAGATGTGAACGTCACTGGCTACGCGCTCGCATTTCACCTCGTACGCTTTGTTGCCGATGCGCAGCGACAGCACATTGGGCCGCGCCAGCACGGCGTCGGCTTCGATTTCCCGACCATTGAGGCGGCAGAACCACCGACCCTCGGACTGACTCAGTTCGAGCCGATAACTCTTGCCGTCGATGGAAATCTCGTAAGTCATGGAAATCGGTGATGCGTGATCGTCGCTCCTGTTTTCGACTTTCGAGAGGACGGGACCCCAGTTTTGGGGCTACCGCAGCGCCTCTCGACGAGCGGCCGTCTTCCAGTTCGATGCCACTTCTACTTTATTCGAAGATCCGTCTGTCACCGCCCGCTCCCCTGCGTTTGCAGCGGATGCGCCCAATGTGGCGAACATCCCGGCGGCAATCACCGCTACTTCGGTTGCTTCAGCTTCGGCCTGTGAATCAAGTTCCTCGTCCTTTTGCTTAAGCATGCGATCGAGAAAGCCGGTATCGATCTTTCCGGCGCGGAAATCGGGATGCTTCAGAATGCGGCGAAACAGTGAAATATTCGTCTTGATTCCGCCCACAAAATACTCATTGAGAGCACGCGTTAGGCGGCCAATCGCCTGGTCGCGATCGGTGCCGTAGCCGATCAGTTTGGCAAGCAGAGGGTCGTAGTCCATGGGCACTGTCCAGCCCTCGTACATGCCGCTATCGCGCCGAATCCCCGGACCCGAGGGTAGCAGGAGAAGCGTAATCTTCCCCGGGCTCGGAAAGTAGTTATTGTCGGGATCTTCAGCATAGATACGACATTCGATCGCATGGCCGCGAACCTTCACATCGTCTTGCGAAAAAGGTAAGCGCTCGCCATTCGCAATGTGAATCTGCAGGTGAACCAGATCGAGGCCAGTAATTAGTTCCGTCACCGGATGTTCCACCTGCAATCGAGTGTTCATCTCGAGGAAGTAGAAATTCCTCTGCTGGTCGACGAGGAATTCGACGGTCCCGGCATTGGTATATCCGGCTGATTGGGCCACCCGGACGGCGACTTCTCCCATCCGGTGTCGCATGTCGGAGTCGACAATCGGCGAGGGGGCCTCTTCGACTACCTTCTGGTGGCGGCGCTGTAAAGAGCACTCGCGCTCACCGAGGTAGACAGTGTTGCCATGCTCGTCTGCGAGTACCTGCATCTCGATATGACGCGGGTTGATGATCGCCTTTTCGATGTAAACTTCGCCATCGCCGAACGCCCGCTCGGCTTCGCTACGGGCGCTGTCTAATGCGGACTTCAGGTCAGAGAGTCCATGCACCAGACGCATGCCCTTTCCGCCACCACCCGCGGCAGCTTTCAGCATCACGGGATAACCGATTTGTTCCGCCACCTGCTGCGCTTGCTCGAATGATTCTAGGCCGCGAGACGTCCCCGGAACGAAGGGAACTCCGACGCGCTCCATCGTTTGTCGGGCGCGTGTCTTCGAACCCATCGCATCCATGGCTGCGGCGGTGGGCCCGATGAACTTAAGGCCAGCCTCCGCGCAGGCCCTGGCAAACTTCGCATTCTCAGAAAGAAAGCCGTAGCCGGGATGAATTGCGTCGGCTCCCGAGCGGGCAGCCACATCAAGGATCTTCTGAATATTGAGATAGGATTCCGCCGCTGCAGGCGCTCCAATCGGATAAGCCTCGTCGGCCTTGCGGACGTGCAGTGCGGCTCGATCCACATCGGAGTAAACGGCGACGGCGGCGATGCCCAGTTCGTGGCATGCGCGGATCACCCGGACAGCGATCTCTCCGCGATTCGCAATGAGGATCTTTTTGAACATCGAAAGTCCTGAGCAATCGAACGCAATATTGTACTGGATGGCGCGCGGCGGGGCTGCACATGCCGAATGCAAAAGCGATAAACACCAAGGGCACGAAGGTACACAAAGGAAACCATGTTGTCTCCCTTCGTGGAACTTCGTGTCCTTCGCGGTTGCGGGGTTTAGTATGATCGACGGCGATTCAAGGCACACATGCAGCCAGTCGAGGTGAACCAAAGCGCAGGACATCCATCGATTCGGACATCGACGGAAGGGATTCATTGGCTAACATTGCTGCTACTGCTTGTCGCAGGCACGACGGCCCGATTTTTGTATCTCGCGGGAAAGCCTTTCTGGTTTGACGAAACCTTCAGCGTAGAAGTCGCGCGGCTTGACTGGCGGAACTTTCTGCATTTGCTGTGGTGGCGCGAAGCGAATATGTCGCTCTATTACGTGCTGCTGCGAATTTGGCTGCACTTCGGACAGAGCCCTTTCTTCATTCGGAGCCTTTCAGCACTCATCGCGACTGGCACGATTCCCGCGATTTATTGGTTGGGAAGCATACTTTACAACCGACGCGTGGGGCTCATCGCCGCCGCACTGCTGGCATTCAACGGATATGACATCCGTTACGCGCAGGAAGCGCGCAGCTACTCCCTTTTCATCCTCCTCGCGACACTCTCGTCAGGATTTCTGATTGCGACATTGAAACAACCAACACGCCGGAATCGAAATGGCTATGTAGTGTCCAGCATCCTTGCGACCTACGCGCATTTCTACGCACTCTTACTGATCGTTGCCCAGTACCTTGCAATGTGGTTGAGAAACAGACGCAAAAGTGTGGAGCAATCTAAGTCTGAGGATTCAGATGCGGCGCAGCTGCGGCGCTCATGGATTGCGATTGGGATTGCGGCGGTGCCCCTGTTGATCTTCGTCGCGAAGACTGGAGCGGGGCCGATCAAATGGATTAAGCGCCCCGGGCTCGGAGATTTAGTGAGGTTCAGCGCTTACTTCACAAATGGAAAGCCCCTCATTTACCTGGCGGCGTGTCTGCTGGCCTTGCTCCCAGTCCGAAAGAAGGTGTTCGAGCGCGGTCCTGACTGGGAGAAATGGCGAGTTCAGTTTCTCTTCATCTGGCTGCTCTTCCCGATTGTGCTGACCGTCTTGCTGTCGTTTGCGCGACCAGTGTTTCTGGCACGCTACATGATCTTCTGCATCCCTGCGCTCCTGCTGCTGACAGCGGCAGGCCTTGGGAACATTCGACCGGTTTGGCTAAGCGCTGTGCTGACTGCAGCGATTTTGCTTCTCTCGGTGAGGTTCGTGCCTTTCGTCTATTCTCACGACTTTGACGACGAGCGCGATGGGGCAGTGGCGGCGGCGAACCTTATCCTTGATCAGTCCAGACCGGGCGATGCGGTCGTCTTCCACATCGCCGAGGCGCGGATCCCTTACGAGTTCGTTCGGTCCGAACGCTCTGGACAAAACACAGCAAGCCCCAACTTCTCAGTTACCCTAGGGCCTGAAATTGTCTTTCCGCATCACGGCCGAGGCCTTGACTATCGGGACTTCACAGGCAAACCCACGGCGCAACTCCTTCAGGATGAGTTACCCCGATTTTCACGAGTTTGGGTGATGCTAATGAACAACGGCAGTGCAGAAAAACCTGATCCGACGACCGTTATGCTGGCGCAGGTGCTGCCAGAGATGTTCCCGAAGATGCAGCGCTGGCAGTTACCGCGAGTTGAGGTGCGCCTTTATAGCAAAGACTGACGGCTGACGCAGTCAAAACAGAAAAGCCTTCCGCATGACGCGGAAGGCTGATCTACGAGAATTGCAGTCTATTTCGAGGAGTCCATGGTGATGCCGCCACCCTGCACCTGCGCGGCCTTTTCTGCCTTGGCCTTCTTGACGCGCATGGTCTCGTCGACCCAATGATCGGCAGTCTTCAAGTCCTCGGCGCGGGCTGCTTCGTCATCGCATTCTACGTCGGCGCGCTCACGGTACATCAAGTTCATGTAGGCCATCGCGTCGTCGTAATCTGGCCGCAGATCAATGGCTTTCTTTAGGCTATCGATACCTTCCTGTATCGCGGCGGCGTTTAGCGTCTTGAGCTCTTCGCAGACCTTCTTCTGGTCCTTGTTCTTGGCGCTCAGGTGCTCATCCGGCTTCATGCCCAAGCCAGCACGTTTTTCCATGCGCGGTTGATAAGCGGCAGTCCAATCGATTACACCGACGGAATAATACGGCTCAGGATCGTTCGGATCGAGGTCCGATGCCATGCGGTAATACTTCTTGGCATCATCCCACTTCTTCTGGTTCAGATAGAGATAAGCGATGCCCTTCGCGCTGTTCACTTTTTGCTCGCGCGAAGGATTCATGTCAATCACCGTTTGATATTCCTTGATCGCTTCGTCAGCAGTGCGGAGGTTGTCCGGTGAATCCACGCCTGGAATGTACTGAGATACGTAAGCGGTGGCAAGGTACATGCGGGCGTTGATTAGACTTGGATCCAACTGAACCGCCTGTTGGAAATGATCGATGGCTTGCTCGTAGTGATTGTCTTTATAGGCTTTCACGCCCTTGTTGAGCTGGTCGCGTGCCTTCAGCTTCTCGCATCCCACAGAGGAGAACAACGCCAGCCCTACTGCCGCTAGCGTCAGCAGTCTAAGAGTTTTATTCATTGCGGTATAAGTCTCCCTCGCCACAGCATCCTAGGCCCAGAGACATCGGTTTGACAAGCGAGCCCTGGGCAGCACGGAAGCAGGAGGCTTCCGTGCCACGGGCCAATGAAGAAAGCTTACGACACCGGGCCGTCTGGAAGAGGCAGTTTAGTTTCCTGCCTCGATCTTCGCGGTAATCAGACCGACTTTGTCCACTCCTGAGGCGTGGGCGATATCGATCACGTTGGCGACGTTCACGAACGGGATAGAATCATCCCCCTTCACGAACATCACCTTCTCCGCACGTTGTTTGTAAACATCGGTAAGCCGACCCTGCAGGTTGTCCCAAGTCGCATCTTCGTTGTTGATTTTTACGCCCGGCTCCTGGCCTGCGCCGCGATCGATCAACTGCACGACGATCGTACGGTCAGGCGTGTTGTTCTTGGGAGCATTCGGCGGCGGCGGCTGGGGTACCAGAGCATCTAGCCCCTTCGGGGTCACGGGCGAGATCACCATAAAGATGATCAGCAATACCAGAAGCACGTCGATGAGAGGCGTAACGTTGATGTTCGCGCTCTGACCTCCGTGTGAACCAAGACTCATTCCCATAGTAGTAGCTCTCCTCTATTGCCCTGCCTGCCCCTGGCCAGTGGCTCCGGCGGGCGGCGGGGTGGTTGGAGATGTCTTGCGTTGATCGGTCAGAAGCCCGAGATCGTCCACTCCGGCGGCGCGGACCGCATCCACAACCTGCACTACGTTTCCGAAACGCGCCCGCATGTCGGATTTCACATACACGCGCTTATCGGCACGGTTCGCCAGACGGTCCTTCACTTTCGTCGTCAGGTTATCGGCGGTCGTCTGTTCGCTGCCGAAATAAACTTTCCCGTCACGCGTGATGGACACCAGAAGGGCGTCTTCTTTATCCGCGTCCGGCATCTGCTCGGGGTTGTTCACTTTGGCCATGTCCACGCTGATACCTTTTTGCAGCATGGGCGTGACCACCATGAAGATGATCAGCAGAACGAGCATCACGTCCACCATCGGTGTCACGTTGATCTCTGAGCTGACCTTCGATCCTTCGTCTCTTTTTGCTAATGCCATAGCCTGATTTCTCCCGTGCTTCCGCTGCACTCATCCCAATTCAGTTTGGGAAGGCCGGCGCTGGAGCCAATCTCCAGCGCCGACAAGCAACTCACCTGCGGAAAGCCCGACTGAGCCTACCGACGAACGTCGCCGCGCTTCTTGAGGAAGTAATCGATCAGTTCGCTCGACGAGTTATCCATCTCGACGTCGAACGCTTCCACGCGACCGGTGAGGTAGTTGAACATCATGACGGCGGGGATGGCGACGAGCAGTCCGATGGCTGTCGTGACCAGCGCTTCCGCGATACCGCCGGCGACGGCGGCCAGACCGGTAGCCTTCGAGTTATTGATGCCGATGAAGGCGTTCAGAATGCCCATGACCGTGCCGAACAGTCCAACGAATGGAGCTGTCGAACCGATCGTGGCGAGGCCGCCCAATCCGCGCTTCAGTTCCGCGTGGACGATGGCTTCGGTGCGCTCCAGAGCGCGCTTCGAAGCTTCGATGGTTTCGCCGGGAATTGCGCCCGGGCTGTCCTGGTGAGCCTTGAATTCCATGAGGCCAGCGGTGACAACCTTGGCCAGGTGGCTCTTCTTGTTGCGCTCAGCAACCTTAATGGCTTCATCGATACGGCCATCGCGCAGAGCTCCCGCCACGGCAGGGGCGAAAGCGCGTGACTGCTTACGAGCTGCGCTGTACGCCATCCAGCGGTCGATCATGACGCCGATTGACCAGCCGGACATGATGAACAGGATGATAACCACCGTACGAGCAACCCACCCCATTGCCTTCCACAGGCCAAGGGGATCGGTCGCCATTGCGCCGCCACCTTCCTGGACGATCCAGGTGGCTGCGGCAGGAATATGGTGCAGCATGCTTGCTACATGAGTTGCGAACATGAGTTGCTTTTCCCTCCTCGGAAACTACTCTTGTGTTGCCAGGAACCTTTGATGCGCTTTTTCGTGCTACCCGCTGGCTCAGAATCAACTATTGGCGGGCCGTACGCCTCTTGTCGCGCTGGCGCAAACTTCGCTGACGACGTATCTCATTTCAGTGGCGAAGCTTGGCCTTTTCAAAAATGCCCCCTTCCCGATGCCAACCAAACAGGGAAGGGGAGAATCAGTACACACTTCCACAAACCAACCCAAAACTTCGCTGACTCCGGGCGTCTAGCCTCCAGCCAGCGTGAAGTTCACCTGCACCTGCGTCTCAACTTCGACCGGCTCGCCGTTCAGCAGGTAGGGCTTATATTTCCACTGCTTCACAGCTTCAATCGCGGCCGGAGCCAGCATCGGGTGCCCGCTGATCAACTGCAGGTTCTCAATATCGCCCGTTTTGCTGATCTGTGCCTGCAAAATCACTGTGCCCTGAATACGCGCCTGGCGCGCCAGCGGCGGATATGTCGGTGGAACCTTGCGGATCAGAAGACCCGAGGTTACACCAGCCGATACGCGTACACGTTGCGGTGTGGCAATCTTAGGAACGGCGACGGGCGTGGAACTAAGCACGCTGCCGATGACTCCGCCCATCGATCCACCCGGGACACCGCCCGGAACGCCGCCAACCACACCCGCCGAAGCCATGACCGGCGGTGGCGCCTCTTCTTCCTTAATCATCTGTACTTTTTGTGGAATCTTGGTGGGCGTGCGCAGCTCACCGTTGATGATATCGGTCTGGATAACTTTCACGATCTTCACCGGGGCTGCGGCCGGTGGTGGCGGTGGCGGCGGTGGCGGGGGGGCCACCAGGAATCCCAGAGTTACTGTCTTTGGCAAGGCTTCGGTGAAGATCAGTGGAATCAATACCATGACTCCGATGATCATGAACTGGATGGCGAAAGAGACGATCGACGTCCATCCTCGCTTCGTCTTTAGCTTGCCGCCTGACTCGATAAGGCTGTCTTCAAACATAAGATTCTCCCCAAACGAAAGACCCCTACGGATACTTTAGACACCGACCACTTCTCCTTTGCTCCCAGAATCTGTCGAAACGCCAGGGATCTTTTGAGTCTACCGACGTGGCGTCGAGCAAACCTTCTACCGCGTGCTTTAAGAAGGCGTAAACCAATGATTCCGCGAATACTATCAGGTATGTTACTTACCCTTGCCAACCGGCATACCGACCGGTCGCTTGCCTTTTTCTACCCGCCAATCCTGATAGGCAACGAGGATGGGGGCGGCAATCGCAATGGACGAATACGTTCCGATCAAAATGCCTATTACCAGCGCGAGGCTGAAACCACGCAGCACCTCGCCGCCGAATAAGAAGAGAGCAAGTACAGTAAGGAAGGTTAAGCCCGCTGTCAAGATGGTTCTGCTAAGGGTCTGATTGATGGCGCGATTAACGATATCCCCCAGCTTTTCCCGCCGCATGAGTTTAATGTTTTCGCGGATGCGGTCAAATACCACGATCGTGTCATTATTAGAGTAACCAATCAGGGTAAGGATGGCGGCGATGACCGTCAGGGAGATCTCGGTATTCGTCAAGGAAAAGACGCCTACGGTGATCAGCGTATCGTGGAACACCGTAACCACGGCAGCGATACCGTAGATCCACTCGAACCGGAAGCCCAAGTACACCAGCATTCCCAGCAGGGAGTAGAGCGTGGCCAGCCCGGCCTGGGTGCGCAACTGACTGCCGACTTGCGGCCCTACGATGGCAACGTTCTGAACATGGAAATCGGAGAGGTAGAACCCATCCGGGATCGCAGCCGCGGCGGCGGGGTCGACCCCAGGGGCGCTCTTCAGCTGGTCCAGTGAATTCAGAACACCGCCATGGATCTTATCGCGGAAATCAGCGACGGCCTGGGCTTGAGCCCCGTACTTGGCATCGGCGTCTGTCCCCAGGTGCATGGGATCTTTTTCCATCAGGAAATTCTTGAGGGAAAGAACGCTCGCATTGTTCAGGTCTACTTTGCCGGCGGGAGCATTCGTTTCCAGCGCATTGATAATTTTGTTCTTGCCCACATCCAGGGCTTGTTCGCTGGTCTCGCGAATATCGAGATCGATCAGCACTTCATTCAGCGAAGGGATATCGTAGGGCTGAATCTTGGGATCCTTGATGCCAGCGCGGTCCATGGCGGAGCGGACCTCTTTCAGGTCCGGTGTATGGGAGAATTTCACGTAGACCAGCGTGCCGCCGCGGAAGTCGACGCCCCACGGAAGCGGAGTCCCGGTCTTCGCCCACCGGACTCCCATGGAAATGACACCCGCGACGCTGAAGATCAGCGAGAAGGCAAGGAAGTACCACTTCTTCCCTAAGAAATCTATGTTGACGTTACGAAAGAACTCCACCGTTCTAGCCCCTTATCTCAAAATTGAGTAATTTTGTAATTTCGTAATTGTGTAATTTGAAAACCTCCCAACGATCCGCCGGATTTCAAATTGCCAAATTACTCAATTTCCCAATTACCAAATTTTCCTAAATGCTCAGCGCATCTCCGCGCTGTTTGCGGCTCAGGACCCAATCAAAAATCACTCGTGAAACGAAGACCGCGGTGAACAGATTCGCAAGCAGACCAAAAGTCAGCGTCGTTGCAAATCCTTTAACCGGCCCAGTGCCGAAGATGAACAGAATCGCGGCTGACACGATAGTCGTGACGTGCGTATCGACGATGGTGATCCAGGCATGGCTGAAGCCTTGGTCTACAGCTGAAGGCGGCGTCTTGCCATTCCGCAACTCTTCGCGGATACGCTCAAAAATCAGCACGTTCGAATCGACACCCATACCAACCGTCAGGATGACTCCCGCAATTCCGGGTAAAGTTAAAGCCACGTTCACACCAGCGATCGTCGACCACCCCAAAAAGCCAAGCAGGATGATCAGATTCATGATCAACGCTATATCTGCATTGACACCGGCACCGCGATAGTAGATCAACATAAAGATCAGCACGGCCACCATGCCGATCACAGCGGCGCGGACTCCGGAACGAATAGAATCAGCTCCGAGCGATGGACCGACAGTCCGCTCTTCCAGATAGCGAATGCTGGCCGGCAACGCGCCCGAGTTCAGAATCATCGCCAAGTCTTTTGCGGCCTGAGCGTCCATGTGCCCACGAATCTGGACCTGATCGCGAATGGGCTCGTCGATCGTGGCGACTTCACGAACCTTGCCGTCGAGTACGACGCCTAGGCTGTCTTTTACGTGAGCCGAAGTGAAGTTGAAGAAACGCTGGCCGCCGTCGCTAGTCAGCTGAAAATCTACATCCGCCTGACCGTTCTGATCGGTGCTGGGATCCGCATGACGAAGATCCTTGCCGCTGATCGCGGAAACGCGAGAAACCAGGAACCACTGCTCGCCTTCGGCGTGGCCTCCAAGGGTGTTGCCGGGCAGCAAAAGCTGATCGACCGGCAAAACTCCACCGGATTGTTGCAGCGCCGCCGCCTGGCTTGGATATGGCCCGCTCATGACTTGCTTAATCTCAAGCATGGCGGTGTTCTGCATAATGTCTTTCACGCGGCCGGGATCGTCAATACCGGGCAACTGCACCAGAATCTGGTACGCGCCGAGACCGTGCTCCTGAATCGTTGGCTCACTCACGCCGAGCTGGTCAATGCGGTTGCGAATCGTTGAGATGGCCTGCGTGACCGTCCGGCTTTTCAAGTCACTCAGATTGGAAGGCTTCATCGACAGCGTCCAGTTGTTGTCCGCTCCGCTGGCGATGTCGTACTCCGGCAAGCGGTCCTGCACAATATTGCGCAGGTTGCTGCGCGCATCTGGCGGAATTCCCTTCAGCACGATGTGATCGGGATTGTTCTGCGGGTCAGGCTGGACAATGTCGGTGTACTGAATCTTTTGGGTGCGGAACTGGTCTTTCAGGACTTCGATCGCGTTCTGCGCATCGACGTTGACCGCATCATTGACCTGCACCTGTAGAATCAGGTGCGTGCCACCCTTCAGATCGAGGCCGAGGTGGATGTGATCGGTCAAGGCGGTAAGCAACCCATCGCCGGACATGCTCTTTGGAATTCCAAAGATGCCGTACAGGCAAAAGATCATGAAGCCCAAGATCGCTACCAGCTTCCAGAGAAGATTCTTGTTCATAAAATCAGTCCCGAGTTCTGAGTCTTGAGTCCCGAGCTCTAGTCCCGACGGTGCGAGCCTTCTACTCGCGACTCGGGACTCGCAACTCAGGACTATTTTTTCGGTTCTTCGTCGATCGTGCTCACCTGCGTCACCGAGGCCTTGGTCACTTCCACAACCAGGTTGTTCGGTGGAACGCGGAGGTGGATGGCATCATCCTTCAATGCCATAATCGTACCCCGCAGGCCGCCGCTGGTGGTGACTTTGTCGCCCGTCTTGAGTTGGTCCAGCATGCCCTGCCATTTCTTCTGGCGGCGTTGCTGGGAATAGAACATATAGAAAATCAGGAGAACGAGCGGCAGAAACATCACCATGCCACCTAGTGCTCCTCCGCCGGGTAATTGCAAAATTAGAGATAACGGCATATCAATCAGGCTCGAAACGCACCTACACGAAAAACTGCTCGCGCCCACTAGCGCCGCGTCGTCTTTATGTCACCGCGGGGTTTGGATCGGACTTCGGCCGGGTTAAGGCCTCAGGCTTGAATCCGGGGAGGTTTTCCCATTGAGCCTACGATTTCGATCGAGACCAGATATCAGATAGAAAACGGGACTCTTCCCCAAGTGAAATAGCATGCCGGACTCGCCGCATAGTGTCAAGGTAGAAGCTCAGGTTGTGAACAGAATTCAAGACCTGAGCCAATACTTCGTTAGATGCATAAAGATGCCGTAAATAGGCCCGGGAGTACCGGCGGCACACCCGGCACGCGCAATTCGGATCGAGCGGACCTTGATCTTGCGCAAAACGGGCCTGCTTGATTGAGAGTTTGCCCTCGGACGTGAAAAGTAGGCCATGCCGGGCGGCACGGGTCGGCAGCACGCAGTCCATCATGTCGACGCCCAGACTGGCGTATTCGACGATCTCTTCCGGCGTGCCCACTCCCATCAGGTAGCGTGGCATGTCTTTAGGGAGATGCTCCAGAGTGGATTCGACGATCTCACGGGTCAATTCACGGGGTTCGCCGACGCTGAGCCCTCCTATGGCATAGCCTGGGAAGCCGATTTCGATAGTGCGTTCGGCGGACTCTTTACGGAGGCTCCGGTCCATCCCGCCCTGCAGGATGCCGAAGAGGGACTGGGTGGCACTTGTTCCTTCGAAGTTTCGAGTTTCAGGTTTCGAGCTTCGGGGGTTACCGCCAGAAACTTGAAACTCGAAACTCGAAACCGCATTCCAAGGCACTTCTTGCTTATGATCTTCAAAATACTTCTTGCTCCGCGCTGCCCAGCGCGCCGTTAATTCCATCGACTCTCGCACACGGGCTTGATCGGCTGGGTACTCGGTGCACTCGTCGAACGCCATGATGATGTCGGCGCCGAGCCCGATCTGGGCCTCCATTGCACTTTCGGGGCTGAAGAAGTGGGAAGAACCGTCAAGATGCGAGCGGAAGGTCACTCCTTCTTCATTGAGCTTCCGCAACTCGCTGAGGCTGAAGACCTGGAATCCACCAGAGTCGGTGAGGATCGCCCGGTTCCACGACATGAATCCATGGAGGCCGCCCATGCGCCTCACGGTGTCGACCCCGGGCCGCAAGTAAAGGTGATAGGTGTTCCCTAGGATGATCTGGGCGCCGAGATCTTCAAGGATGTCTTGTGATACCGCTTTCACCGATGCCACAGTGCCGACCGGCATGAACACAGGCGTTTCGATCTCGGCGTGCGGAGTGAGAAGGTGTCCTCGGCGCGCGGTGCCGACAGTCTTTTCTATTTGGAAAGATAAAGACATTCAGTGGGATTGTAGCAACCGAGAAAGTTCTAGATCCTGATAGTGCTCTATGTTCCGCGGTGCAAGCGGCTTGAATTCTGCAACCTGGAAGTCTTCTATTATTCTGCAATCGTCACGATTTCTCCGTGAACGGTTCCATTCTTGATCGTCAACTTTCCAACGCAGATCGGCAGTTTGAATCTTCTTGGTCCAGCGCTGCCGGGATTGAAGTAGAGCACTCCGCCACGAACCTCCTGCTTGGGATTGTGACTGTGCCCCGAGACCACGACCTTGAATCCGGCCGCTTCGGGCTTCAGATCCAACTGTGCCAGATCGTGCAGGATGTAAATCGACACACCGCCGGCCTCGACAACTTCGGTCTCCGGCAGTTTGCGAGCCCAGGCACCTTTATCAATGTTTCCGCGAATCGCGGTGAGCCGCGCGAGAGTTGAAAGCTGATCGAGAATGGTTGGCTCGCCGACATCACCAGCGTGAATGATGTGGTCCGAGCCGCGTAGCGCCACAACGGCTTCCGGCCGAAGCAGACCGTGGGTGTCGGAGATGACGCCGATAAGGATGGAAGTCCTCAGTTGTTTCGCTTCTTGCCCATCAGTTGATTCATTTCGGCATGGGGCGGGGCGCCGCTCATGTTGGAATAGGTGCCTTCGGCCTTTACCTCCTGCCCGAGGCGACGAAGTGTCCCCAGAGCCGCTCTCATCGGTCCCGAACCCAGACTGATTCTCTTTACACCCAGGGCAGTCAATTGGGCGATTGACGGAGAACCGGGCACAGCGAGAATGTTCAGCGGACACCGAAGGTCAGAAACGATTCGGCCAATCGTCTTTGCGTCGAGAAGGCCGGGAACAAAGACACAATCGGCTCCAGCATCACGATAGCCCTGAAGCCGCTTTACGGCCTCATCATAGCGTTTCGCCGGATCTCCAACCTGCAACAGGTAAACATCGGTCCGGGCGTTCAATACCAGCGGCACGGACACTTCTGCTGCACATTCGCGGATGGCATGGATTCTTTCTACCTGAAGCTCGAGGTCAACCAGTGGTCGTTCGGAGCGCCCCGTCGCGTCTTCAAAGTTCATCCCGACAGCTCCGGCCGTGATCACACTGCGCGCAGTTTGCGCGGCATGTTCCGGGCCATCTCCGTATCCGGCTTCGGCGTCGGCTGTGACAGGTACATTCACCGCCTGCACAATCTCGGCAACGGCCGCCATCATTCGCTCGGCAGAAATCTTCTGTCCGTCGGGGAGACCCTTTGAGAATGCGATGCCAGCACTCGTAGTGGCGATGGCTGGGAATCCCAGGTCTTCGACGATGCGCGCACTCCCAGCGTCCCAAGCGTTCACCAATACCAGTGGCTCGGGACCGGAATGCAACGCGCGAAGAGCGTCCGCTTTCTTTTTCTGTTCATCACTCACAGTCCGCACGTCACTTACCCCTGCCCTGCATTCTTTCCAAGAACTTGCCAACGCTAACCACGGCGCGGCCAACGGTACCTCTCCCGATCTCCTGTACATCATCATGCGCTGTGACGCGGACCGTGTAGAAGCGTCCATCAAAGGACTCGAGCACGGCCTCCGCTTGGATGTGCGAACCCATGCCGCTGGCTGCTCGATGTTCGATGTTGATCGACGTGCCGACGGTGATCTCGTCACCTTCACAATAAGGCTGCAAAGCGCGAAAGGCCGCAGTCTCCATAAGACGGATCATATCGGGAGTCGAGTAGACGGGCGGCAATTCAGGATGATACGAAGTCAGCGTGTGCTTGAACTCCACGGTTTCGGAGGCCTCGCCGCGGGCACCGATTGGGATGTCTTTCGCCAAGCTTTTCTCCAAAAACAAAATGAGCCAACGATTCTATCGAATCATTGGCTCACACTTGGGAACAACAGCGGCTACGCAATCGCCGTTGCATTGCGGCGCGCATCGATTCCGTCCAGCGCTTGCCAGAGCACCTTGGCTGCGTTCTCGGCAGCGTCCAACGCAGATGCAACAGTTTCTGGATGAGCTTCGATACGTTTTTCGAGTTGCTTGCGCCATACCTTCGAATGGTAGACATCAGCAGTCGAGTGCAGAGCGAAATAGCCACAGGTCTTGTCGTCGGCACCGTACATATCGCGGAGACCGCGCTCCTTTTCGCCGGCGATCTTCGGAACCTGCGACTCATATGCATAGAAAGCGGCCAGGGCTTCTTCGAGGGTGCCCTCGCTGGCCACCTGATGAAAGTGACGAATTAACTGCCGGATTTCGGGCACGGGGCTATGCCACTCGAGATTACGCGTCGATCCCATGCCTTCGGCGAAGTCGAGCCAAAGGTCGGAATGTGGCGCCGCTTCCTTACCTTGCCCGTCCGAACCTTTCTCGTCACACATATTCGCCAGCACGGCGCGGCGAAGTTCGCCGTCCTCAAGACGAAGCCCGAGGGCAGCGAGATAAGAGGGAAATGCTTCTACGTGGTGATAATAGTCCTGGGCGTATTCACGGAGATCTTCACGCGCGAGTCGTCCGGCGGACCAGGCTTTGTAAAAGGGATGGCAGAGCAGGTCAAATTTGGCGATGCGGGTATCCAGTTGCTGGAAAAACTCGGCGGTCGTCATACACTCCTCGTAAGGCTGGGAGCCTGCCAACCCACTATACGGGCGAGAAGCATGATCGGCAAGTGATTCAGGTCACCGGTTCTATGTAAGTTGTTAGAATGAATGCAGAAGTGGGGAGTCAGCCAGAGCCGTGAGCCAGGTTTCAACGTTTCAAGGTTTCAAAGTGAAAACCGTGCGAGTTTCAGTGAGCTTTAACTTTGAAACTCTGAAACCTTGAAACTTTGAAACCTTTCTTTTAAATGCCCTTTACAGAACAATTCGACGTCGTAGTAGTCGGCGCAGGCCATGCGGGATGCGAGGCTGCGATGGCGGCTGCCCGGATGGGCTTGAAGACTGCGCTCTACACCTTGAACGTCGACTTGATCGCGCAGATGTCGTGCAATCCTGCGGTCGGCGGAATCGCCAAGGGACACCTCGTCCGGGAAGTCGATGCGCTCGGCGGCATCATGGGCGAGATAACGGACGCGGTAGGCATCCAATTCCGGCTGCTGAACACGTCGCGTGGACCGGCGGTGTGGTCGCCGCGCGCGCAATGCGACAAGCAAGCGTACAGACTGAAGATGCGCGAGGTACTCGAGGCGCAATCCAATCTCAAGATTAAGCAGGCGGAAGTCGCGGCTTTAATCGTGGAACCGGCTCCCGGCTCTCGGCTTTCGGCTTCCGAGGACTCCGCTGCTGAGCAGTCAGCGCTCAGTGCTCAACTTGATGAGTCGCCGGAAGCCGAACGCCGGGCCGAACGCCGGGTTCTCGGCATCAAGTTGCGAGATGGCCGCACTGTCGGTGCCCAGGCTGTCATTATCACAACCGGCACTTTCCTTAACGGCCTGATTCACTGCGGCGAGCAGCAGTATCCTGCGGGACGATCCGGCGAGCCAAACGCAGTTCTGCTCGGCGAAGCGCTCAAGAATCTTGGCTTGCGCGGCTGCCGCCTCAAGACTGGAACTCCCCCGCGGCTCGATGGTCGCACCATCGACTGGTCACGCTTCCCTGCCCAACCAGGCGATGAAGATCCAACGCCATTCAGTTTCCGCACCAAGCGCGTCGCGCATCACGACTCGCAAGTACCTTGCTACATCGCATGGACCACGGCCGAGACGCATCGCATCATTCGCGAGAATGTGCACCGTTCGCCCATGTACAGCGGACAGATTCAGTCGATCGGACCGCGCTACTGTCCGTCAATCGAAGACAAGATCGTCAAGTTCCCCGATAAAGAGATGCATCAGCTCTTCCTCGAGCCCGAAGGCCTGAACACGCACGAGATCTACGTGAACGGAATGAGCACGTCGCTGCCGGTGGAGGTGCAGATTGCGATCCTGAAGTCGATTCCCGGTCTCGAATCTGCGGAGATGCTGCGCCCGGGATACGCCATCGAATACGATTCAATCGATCCGACCGAACTCGAGCGCACTCTGGAAACTCGAAAGATCGCTGGCCTATTCCTCGCGGGACAAATCAACGGAACCTCTGGATATGAAGAAGCTGCTTGCCAGGGACTCATGGCCGGAATCAACGCCGCTCTTCAGGTCAAGCAGCAAGAACCCCTGATCCTCGATCGCACCGAGGCATATACCGCGATCCTGATCGACGACCTGATCTCCAAGGGAACGAATGAACCATATCGTATGTTCACTTCGCGCGCGGAGTTCCGTCTGCACTTGCGGATCGACAACGCGGATCGCCGTCTCACCCCACACGGTCGCCGTGTTGGACTGATCTCGGATGAGGCCTGGACAGATTTTCAGGCAAAGCAAGAACGGCTAGCGCGTGTAAAGAAGCTGCTGGAGAGCACAAGGCTGACTTCAGCTATGTCAGCGCTTTGTCATTCCGAGACGCAACGGGCCGAGGAATCTGCTGCCGCCGGCGGCGGATGGAACTCCGCTGAAGGGCAAACTCTGGCCCAGTTGTTGAAGCGCCCCGAGGTAAGCATCGAGCAACTGGCAGCGGCCCTAGTCAACCTGGCTCCAGAGTTCTTCACTCGCAATTCCCCTGTGACCTCCGTGCCCCCTGTGGTGAAGCTCTCCTCAGAAGTAAGAAACGAGCTGAAGTCGGTCGAAACTGAAATCAAGTACGAAGGCTACCTGCTCCAACAGCAGAAAGCCATGGAGCGCCTGAAGAAATCAGAGAAACACTCGATCCCTGAATGGTTCGATTATGGGTCGGTGAGCGGCCTGTCGCGGGAGATGCAAGAGAAGCTGACGAAAATACGTCCACGAACAATCGGCCAGGCCTCGCGCATTCCGGGAGTGACTCCCGCCGCGGTCTCCCTTGTGAATGTCTATATCGAGATTGAGGCTCGTCGTCGGGAACAGGCGGCAGCGATCTAGGCTGTTATTGCAGATCTTCCTGTCCGTGCAATTCCTGAGCTCGCTTCAGTTCAGCCTCAGCTTCTTCCTTCCGGCCCATATCGCGATAAGTCTGGCCGAGAAGGTAGTGCGTCGTCGGATTGTTGGGCTCCATCGTTACTGCATGCTTGAGCGATAACACGGCGAGATCGTAATCGCCCTTTTTCTGGAGGACCTTGCCCATCAGGATGAAAGGCACGCTCGACGTCGCGTCTAGCCGGATCGATCGTTGCAGCATCCGCTGCGCATCGTCGTATTTCTGTATGCGAGAGTACGCATCGCCGAGCTTGTAGTAAGTCGCTGCATAAGCGGGATTGATCGCCAACTCTTTCTGAAATTCGGCGATCGCTTCCGGCAGGCGCGACTTGTAAAGATAAAGCTCACCCAGCAAGTAGTGAGCCAGAGGCAGCTTGGGGTCGAGCTCCGCGGCCCTCTGTGCGTATTCGTCCGCGACCGGATCGAATTCCTGCCGCAGCAACATGCGCGCGGTGAACAGGTATGCTGCAGCTGAATCTGCCGGGACGTCGAACATCTTCCCGAAGGCTTTTCGAGCGCCCTCGTAGTTCTTGGTCTGGATATAGCAAGTACCGAGGATGAAGTAGCCATCAGTGTTGGCGCGCGGAATCCAGCCCTGCACCTGCTCCAACAACGGAATCGCATCTGCCGGATGGCCTCCAGCGAAATACGACATACCGAGCAGCTGTGTAGCCTCACGATTCCTGGGGTCCTCTGCACTTGCTTTCTTCAGGTATTGGATCGCATTCGGATAATCGCTCTTCTTGTAGTAGTCGGTGCCAAGTTCGAGAGCGACACCTTTTGCGGATGGATCGCGCGACTCCAGCGCCCGCAGTTGCGCGATCGCGTCGTCGACCTTACCCTCCTGCATCAGCTTCTGTGCACGAGCCAGCTCAGTGGCAGGAACTAACGTTGTCGGAGATGGAGCGTTTGGTGCATTCGATTGCTGGCCGGCTCCGGCGATGGAAAGCGCGCAAATCAATGCGGTGCGCGAAATAAGACTACATCGCAAGTTCATATGAGAATTTGAGCCCCACACAAAGAACATATCCTGACATTCTAGTGACTTGTATTGCGCCCATGGAGTTTGCTCCTAATGTGCGCTCATGGCCTTCCGCACCGCTT
>Ga0209060_10001095_pt1 | contig 32828 bp, 33 predicted proteins | sample Coa_R1_8_FD_187155 | JGI IMG/M metagenome (GOLD analysis project Ga0209060, IMG submission 187155) | Surface soil microbial communities from Centralia Pennsylvania, which are recovering from an underground coalmine fire - Coalmine... | ecosystem: Environmental > Terrestrial > Soil >...
CTACGAGGAGGATCGCCGCGCCGAGGTGGACATCAACGTCGTGATGACGGGGACGGGGCGCTACGTCGAGGTGCAGGGGACGGCCGAGGGCCGGCCCTTCAGCGCAGCCCAGCTCGGCCGGCTCCTCGCCGCGGCGAGCGAGGGCATCCGCACGCTCACCGCCGCGCAGCGGGCGACGCTCGCCGCCGCGGGGGTCGTGCTGCCGGGTCGGCGGTGATCCCTCCGCGGCTCGTCCTCGCCACGGCCAACCCGGGGAAGATCGCCGAGCTGCGGGCGCTCGTGGCGGAGTGGGGGCCAGTCGAGGTGCGCGCCCTCCCGGAGGTGGGAGCGGTGACGCTTCCCGTCGAGACCGGGGCCACGTACCTCGCGAACGCGCTCCTCAAGGCCCGGGCGGTTGCCGCTGCGACCGGCCTCCCGGCGCTCGCCGACGACTCGGGCCTCGAGGTCGAGGCGCTCGGCGGGGCGCCGGGCGTGCGCTCCGCGCGCTGGGCGCCGACGGACGGGGCGCGCATTGCAAAGCTCCTCGACGCCCTGCGCGACGTCCCCCCGCCCCGGCGGGGGGCCCGATTCCGCTGTGTGGTCGTGCTCGCGTGGCCCGATGGTCGCAGCGAGGCAGCCGAAGGAACGTGCGCCGGGCAGGTTGCGCTTAGCCCGGCGGGCAGCACCGGTTTTGGCTACGATCCCGTGTTCGTCGCCGACGAGCTCGGTTGCACGCTCGCCGAGGCGGGTCCCGAGGCAAAGCAGCGGGTGAGCCACCGGGCGCGCGCCATGCGGGCGCTCGGCGCGCGCCTGCGATCCGGGAACGTTGCGTGCGGCCCGGGGCCGTGTTAGGGAGGGGCGCCTGGCTGGGCGGGGCGTGGCGCAGCCTGGTAGCGCACCTGCCTTGGGAGCAGGTGGTCGGCCGTTCAAATCGGCTCGCCCCGACCATTCTGCGCCAGTAGCTCAGTGGACAGAGCGACGGCCTTCTAAGCCGTGGGTCAGGGGTTCGAATCCCTTCTGGCGCGCGTCGGAGAGGCCGGGGAAGACAGGGTGGAATCGACGGTGAGTGTAGCTCAGCTGGCAGAGCACCGGATTGTGGCTCCGGGGGCCGAGGGTTCAAATCCCTTCACTCACCCCTTCGTCGCCGGAGAGCCAGCAGGGCGCGGGCTCTCCTCACGGGCCGCTAGCTCAGTTGGTAGAGCAGCTGACTCTTAATCAGCGGGTCCACGGTTCGAGTCCGTGGCGGCCCACTTGGGAAATCCGCTACCTGCGCCGGCACCGTCTGGGAAGCTTACACGTGGTTGCAGGACGATCGCGCTTTACGACCGGGTTGCCTCCGGCGCTCGGTCGAGAGTAACCAGCGCCGAATCGCTCACGGTGGCGCTGCTCGCCCTCTCGCGCGTCAACGTCGAGCCCTTCCCGGCGTTTTGCTACGTGCTGGTGGGTCCGTGCTGGCGGCGCTAGGCCGCAAGCCGGCGTGGCTGGCGGGGGCGATCGTCATCCTGGTGGGGGTGACCCATCGCTCGCTCCTCTTCTTTGCGCACAAGGAGGATCTCGACCGGCTGATCGCGGCTAGCCCGGACTGGTACAGCTACCAGCACCTCCCCATGGCGCTGCTCCGGGACCATCTCCTGCGGGCACTCGCGATCCTGCAGCAGACGCCGCCCGTCTCGAACCTCCTCGTCGGCCTCGCCCTCAAATGGTACTCCTGGCCGGGTGGCGTCGCGTACGCCTTGATCGCCCTCCAGGCGGTCGTGTCGCTGCTGGCGGCGGCAACGCTCGTCCACCTCGTTGCCGTCCTGTATCCGGGGCGACCGGTGCTGTGGACGATCGTCGGCCTCGTGTTCGTCCTGAACACCGACTTGGTGGTGCTCGAGTACAACAGCTTCGGGCAGACCCTCTACGGGCCGCTCGCGATGCTCCTCGTGCTGATCATCGTCGATCGCCTCGTTGCGTTGCGCGACACGGGCCGGCTCGGGTGCGCCGTCGCGGCGGGAGCCGCGACCGGGCTCCTCGCGCTGACTCGTGCGACGTGGTCCTTCTTTGCGCTGCCCGCGATGCTACTCGCCGGCGTGCTCGGTCGCGGGCGTCGGGCCGCCGGTGCGCTCGCCTTCGCGGCACCGATCCTGGTTCTCCAGGGTGGATGGGCGCTCAAGAACCAGATCGTCTACGGCGTCTTCTCGCCCGCCACCTCGACGTGGGGCGGCATGCATGCGATCGCGGGCCTCAATGCCGCGGGGCTCCACGACAAGTTCACGCGCTTCGTGCACGACCGCGTCGGAGCGGCGGAGGGCTATCCTGCCTGGGCGGCCGACTTCGCGCGGGGCGATCCGACGGCCGTCGACCGTATTCCCGCCGAGGTCCGCGCCCGCGATCGGGCCGTGGAGCGTGCCAGCGGGTTCGCAAACCCGCTCCCGAACACGCTCTTTTTTCGGACGTTCTGTGCGGTGGGCCAGCGGGCGTTCATCGCCTTTGTGCTCACGTATCCGCGCACGATGCTCGAGAAGTGGCGGCGGGCGTACGGTGTGTTCTGGCAGCCGATCGCCAACTACGGCCGGATGTTCGTCGACCTATTCGCCGTGAGCAACCGGATCATCCGCCCCTTTGACTTCGTTGACATCGCGGAGCAGCTCGCCCGGGGGACGTTGCCCGACACCGCCTACGTCGTCGTCCCGGGGCCGCCGCGGCGGTTCGTGCCGATCTCCTTGTACACGCTGCGCTGGGCGGAGGTTCCCCTCTTGGTGCTCAACCTGATCGGCGTCCACCTCCTTCTTCCGCTCCTGACCGCCGCCCTGCTCGTGCGATGGGTGGGCGGGCTGGGCGGCGTTGTGGATCGACGCCGTTTGGCGGCCTTGGTGGTCGCGGTCGCTGCCTACGGCTATCTGGCCGGGCTCGTGAACCTCATCGAGACCGCCGAGAACATGCGCTACCGCCTCGAGGTGGAGCCCGTCATCTGGGTCATCACGCTCATCTGCGTGACCGAGCTCGCTGCGCTCGCCCGGGCAACGGCACGAGCAGTGGCCGCGAGCGCACGTCGACCAGGAGACACCGCATCGCAGTGAGCGACGGGACCGGGGGGAGGAGGCGGTCGTCCACCTGAAAGATCAGCGACTCGCGCGATAGATCAAGCGCTTTCACCGATCGCGGAAGTCGGTGAGCGGTGAGTCGTCGAGGAGGCTCATTGCGAACCGGGGCTGCATGACGCCGTCGTCCGCGTTGAACTCGCGGGTGAGATAGGAATACTCGAGCAACAGACCGTTTGGGTCCTTGAAGTAGATGGACTTCGCCCATTCGTGGTCGACTATGGGCGTGACCTTGACGCCCTTGCCGATGAGCTCGGCGCGCTTGGCCTCCAGCTCGGCCAGGCTGCCCGCCTCGAAGGCGAAGTGGTACACGCCTTCGGGCATGCCGAGGGGGCGGTTGAGGCTGCCGTCGAACTCGATGGGAACACCCGGTACGCCACGCGGCTCCATGAAGGCGAGCAACTGCCTCTGGCCGGTATCGAAGAAGATATGGCGAACCTGTCCGCCCTCCTTCACCTCGATGACGTCGCAGCGGACCGCCTTGAAGCCGAGGAGCCCCTCGTAGAACTGGCGTGTCGCGTCCATGTCGAGGGTGCCCAGACTGACGTGCGACCAGCCCTTGCTCGTCACGATGCTCCTCGCTGGCGACGCAACCTGTGGAGCCAGTGCGCAGCGCCGGTGCGGGCATCCCTGATGCGCAGGGCGAGATCGTCCGCGCACGGGCGGTAAAGCCCGTGGCGGCGCGCCATGCCCACCAGCTGCGCCGCCCTCCCTAGCTGGCGGATGGCCTTCCGGACGTATCGGGGCGCTTGCCCGCGGGCGATCAGCCCGAGGGCCAGGTCCACGCGGGCACCGATCGAGGCCGGCACGGCGACGCCGCCGCAGGCCGGCGGTGACATCCCGCCATCGCCGAAGGGGCACGTCACGGCTGCCGGGCCGCCCACCGGCTCGTGGACGCAGCCGGAGGGCGTGCACGTGTCGACGGTGCACGGATTGCCGTCGTCGCAGCCCGCCGGGGCCGCGCACGGCCCGCAGGGGCCGGTGGCGGGGAAGAGGGGGCCTTCGTCGACGCACCCCGCGCCGTGCCCCTGGTCGTGGGGCACGCATACGGCGACGTCGCCGGTGCAACGTCCGCCGCGGCCGTCGTCGGCGACGAAGGCGATGTGGTAGACGCGGCCATCGCCGTTGCCGTCGCGCTCGGCGCGCAGCAGCGCCGTCGCCGTACCTATGCCTGCGGCGGTGGGACAACTGCCGCCATCACCGTCGCCCTGCTGGCCGGGGATGGCACCGGTCGCGTTGGTCGTCGGCTCGTCCTGGGCCACCGCGGTAATCGTGATGGTCACGGGATCTCCGTCCGGGTCGGTCACGCCGGCCACCTGGACGCCGACAAACTTGTGATCCGGGGGCCAGAGGGAGTCGGGTGTCGCAATGGCGCGCTGGCAGTCCGGCGGCAGGTTCGGCGGCCCGACGGTGAGCGCGCCGCCGAACACGACGCCGGCCGGGTTCTGCGCGTACGTGCATGCCCCTGCACAGCCGGCGAAGCTCGCCGGTCCGTTCTGGCCGCGCACCACCACGAGGTTGTCGCCCGGTACGAGGAACGGCCCGATGTCGAACGTCGTGAGCGTGCTCGCGGCCTGCGCGGCAGCGGCACCGTCGGTGATGCTGCCGACCGTCCCGGCCGCGTGGCCGTTGATCAGCACCTCGGCGAGGTCGTCGGCCGCCACCGCGATGGTCCCCCCCGACGGGACACCCGGCAGGGTGATGGTTTTGGCGAAGAAGAACTGCGCCATGTCCGCCGGAGCCGTGGCGCCGGTAACGCCCGGCGCCCAGATCCAAGCCGCGCCCGGGATCGTCGTGAGGTTCGCCGTCCAGCCCGGGACCGCCTTCCCATAGAGGACGGCGCCCGATGGACAAGGGACCGGAGCGCCGGCGTTGAGACAGACCAACTCCGCCTTCCCGAGGAGCACGGCGGGCGGGACCGCGGGATCGTTCTGGAAGACGTCCCAGGTCGCGTCGGACGAGAAGGGGATCGTGTCGGCGAGCGCGATGCCGCCGAAGGCGGCGGCGAGGGCGACAACGATCCTCAAACACCTCATCGCGCGTGCTCCGTTACGTGACCCGCTCCACTCATAGCTGGTGCGCGAGCGGAGCGCCAGGCGTTTTCCGCATCGGTGAAGGCCCGGTGCGGGGAGTCGGGCACCGCCGATGTCCGACGGCCCGTCAGGCGACCGCCGCGCCGCTCGTCTCGGCCAGGGCGACCGCGTTCTTGCCGCCTCGCTTCGCGGCGTACATCGCGGCGTCGGCGGCCCGGAAGAGGCTCTCGGCGTCCGTCGCATGGGCCGGGAAGAGCGCGACTCCGACGCTCGCCGTCACGGCCGACAGGTCCACCGCGTCGTCGGGCAGCCCGCGCAAGGCCTCGACCCCCGCCCGGATCGCCTCGGCGAGCGCCAGCGCCGTCGGCACGTCCGTCGCGGGGAGGATCACGACGAACTCATCGCCGCCGAACCGCGCCGCCAGGTCACCCGGGCGCAGCAGCCCGGCGATCCCGCGGCCCACCGCCGCGATCGTTCGGCTGCCGACGAGGTGTCCGTAGGTGTCGACCACCTGCTTGAAGTTGTCGAGGTCGAGCACGACGAGCGCGAGGGGGCCCCCGCGCGCGAGCAGCTCGGGCAGCATGCGGTTGAAGTGGCGTGTGTTGCCGAGGCCGGTCAGGTCGTCGGTGATCGATGCGAGATACGCCTGGCGGTAGAGGGATGCGTTCTCGATCGCGATCGCCGCGTGGTCGGCGAGCGCCTGCGTGACGGCCAGCTCGCGGTCGTCGAAGGCCGCCCCATCGACCTTGTTGATCGCCTCGACGACCCCGAGCAGTCGGCCCTTGGTGATCATCGGGACGCAGATCATGCTGCGCGGCTCGAGATGCGTCCGGTCGGCGATCGCGGGGCAGTAGCGCGGATCCCTGCGCACGTCGTCGAGGCGCACCGCCCGGCGGTTGCGCGCGACCCAGCCGGCGATCCCCTCGTCGGCGCGCAGCCGCAGCCCGTCGATGACGCCGGGGGCGAGCGTGCGCGACGCGTTGAAAACGAGCGTGCGGCCCTCGGCGTCGAAGAGCAGGAGCCCCGCCGCCTCGCTCGGCACGGCGGCCGCGGCCGCCGCGAGCGCGGCGCGCATGGTCGCCGCGTCGTGCGGCAGCGCCGCCGGGTCGAGGGTCGGGCCGACCGCGGCGGCCACACCCTCGAGGCGGCGCAGATCGGCGGCCTCGAACGCCTGCCCGTCGTAGCGGTTGGCGGCCTCGAGGACGCCCACCACGCGGCCCGCGCAGCGCAGGGGTACGGCGAGGAGGCTGCGCGTCTTGAAGCCGGCGAGCAGGTCGATCTCGGCGTAGAAGCGCGGGTCGTGGGCCGTGTCGTCGACGAGCGCGGGCTCCCCCGTACAAGCCACCCAGCTCGCGACACCGCGGCCCGGCGGCAGACGCACGCCGAGGAGGCGGTTCTCCTGCAGGGTCTCGGTCGCCGCGAAGACCAGCTCGTCGCGCTCGGCGTCGTAGAGCAGCAGCGAGAGCGCCTCGGCCCGCGTGGTCCGCTTGATGCGGTCGAGGACCGTGCGCAAAATCTCGGGCAGCTCGAGGGTCGAGGTGAGCGTCCGGATCAGGTCGTTCAGCGCGGTGAGCTCGGCGAGCCGCCGCTCGAGCTCGCGCGCCGTGTCCGGCTGGTCCATCGCAAAAGCCCCGGTACCACGGAGCGGGCGAGGCCTGCCATCCGGGTAACACCGGGGGTACGGCGTCGCAGACCATCGGGCTTGGTGCTCGCCGGCCAGGCGGGCAGACCCGCGCACGGCGCTTGCGCAGCGACGGATTTCCCCCGCTCGGTCGTTCTCCCTACGAGCCAGGCGCTCACCGCCCGGCGGCCCCGGGCTTCCGGGGCGGAAAGAGGAGAGGAACGCGATGAAGACGATGGGACTGGTCGTCGCGGCGCTGGCCCTCACGGGGACGGTGGCGCTCGCCGACGAGACGTGGAAGGCGCAGCGCCAAGCCGCGGTGGCCCAGGCGTTCGCCCAGGCCGACGCCGACCACAACGGCGCGCTGTCGCCGGCGGAGTTCGCCAACTTCGTGGCGGCGCTCAAGCAGATGCGCCTTCAGAGGCGGTTCGCGCGGCTGGATGCCAACGGCGACGGGCAGGTGACGCTCGCCGAGATCCAGGCCGCCCCGATGCACCGCCACAGCTGCGGCGGGGCGCCGCGTGGCAACACCGGCGGCAGCAACTGATCCGTCGCGTGTCCCGCTGGCATCACCCGCGTGCCGGCGGCTAGCATCGCCGCCGGCGCGCGGGGGCCGGGGCACACCGGGGCGATGGGAGACGCGGATGACGAGCTCGTGCGGCGCGTGGGCAAGGGGGACCGCGAGGCGTGCAGCTTTTTGGTCGAGCGACACCTCGCGCGCGTCGTGGCCTTCGCCGCGCGTGTGCTCGGCAGCCCGAGCGAGGCGGAGGACGTCGCGCAGGAGGTCTTTTCCCGCCTCTGGACCCACGCGGGCTCCTGGCGCCCGGGGTCGGCGGGCTTGCGCGCCTGGCTCCATCGCGTCGCCCTCAACCTCTGCCTCGACCGCCTGGCGCGCCGGCGCGAGCAGCCACTCGACGACGCGCTCGATCCGCCCGACCCGCAGCCCACGCCGCCGGCCCGGCTGGAGGAGGCGGAGGTGACGCGTATCGTCGGCCGGGAGGTCGCGGCGCTGCCTGCGCGGCAGCGCGCCGCGCTCGCGCTCTGCCACTACCAGGGTCTGCGCAACGACGAGGCGGCCGAGGTCATGGGCATCACGGTCGAGGCGCTGGAGTCGCTGCTCGCGCGCGCCCGCCGCACGCTGCGCGCGCGGCTGCAGGCGCTCGCCCCGGAGCTGCTCGACGAGTCATGACGGCCGACGGCACGATCGGGATCGAGCGGCTCGCAAAGCTCCTCGACGCCTACGGCGCGCGGCCCGAGCGCTGGCCCGACGCCGAGCGGGCGCTCGCGCTGGCGCTGCTCGCCCGCTCCGCAGAGGCGCGCGCGCTGCGCGCCGGCGCCGCCCGGCTCGATGCCCTGCTCGAGCGGCTTCCCGAGGCTGCCCCGTCGGCCGGGCTCGCCGACCGCATCGTCCGGGCGGCGGCGCCGCGCGGCCGGCGTTTGCCGGGGTGGGCGGTGGTACCGCTCGCCGCCGCGGCCGCCCTGGCGCTCTGGCTGGTCGTCCCCCGCGCCCCGCGCCCCGCCCTCGGCCCGAGCGCGGTCGCCCAGCTCGGCGAGTACCGCACACCCACCGACGCGCTGCTCGCGGCTTCGGACCTCGACCCCGACGACGTCGTGCCCGATTTCGGCTGCGACGCCCCGGACGTCGACTGCGGCGACGCCGACGGCTCTCCGTCCGCCTCGTCGCCGATCCCGTGGGACCCACAGGAGGTGCACGCATGAGACGAGTGACGCGATCGACGGCGGTCGTCCTGGCGCTGGCGTGCGCGGGCGGCCTGGTGGCGCACGCCCAAGCGCCGAGCGGGCGACGGATGCGCGAGCCCGCGTTCCTGCACGAGCTGTTTCCGCCGACGCTCATCATGCAGCACCAGAGCGACATCGGGCTGACCGACGCGCAACGCGACGCCATCACCAAGGAGATGGCCGACGTGCAGAAAGCCACCGTCGATCTGCGCTGGCAGATGGAAGCCAAGACCGCGGCGATGACCAAGCTGCTCGGCTCCGACACGGTGGACGAGGCGGCGGCCCTCAAGCAGGCGGACGAGGTGCTACAGCTCGAGGACCGCCTCAAGCGGCTGCGCCTCGGGTTCCTCATCCGGGTGAAGAACGTGCTCACGCCCGCGCAGCAGGAGACGCTGCGCAAGCTGAGACGGCGGTAGGCCCCCGGCTTGTGCGGGCCGGCGCGGGCGGATAGGAGACGCTGCCGTCGTGACGACCGTGCGCGTCGACGAGCGCCCGGGCGGCGTGCGGCTCCTCACGCTCGACCGGCCCCCGGCCAACGCCGAGGACGAGACGCTTCTCGCCGACCTCGGGGCGGCGCTGGCGGCCGCCGAGGCCGACGAGCGCGTCCGTGCGGTGGTGCTCACCGGCGCGGGCCGGTTCTTCAGCGCCGGCTTCGACCTCGCGGCGCCGCGGCGCGAAGGGGAGGCGGCGCGGCACGTGGCCGACCTCTTTCGCGAGACGCACCTGCGCCTGCTCGAGCTGGCGAAGCCCACGGTGGCGATGCTCAACGGGCACGCGATCGCGGGCGGGCTCGTCCTCGCCCTCGCCTGTGACTATCGCCTCGGGCTCGACGGGGACTACCGCGTGGGCCTCAACGAGATCGCGATCGGCGCGGCGTATCCGAAGGTGGCGCTCGAGATCGTGCGCCTGCGGCTCTCCCACGCCCGCGCGAGCGAGCTGCTGCTCGGCGCGGCCCTCTACCCCGCGAGCCAGGCGGTGCGGCTGGGCGTGGCCGACGAGCTGCTGCCCGCCGAGACCTTCGCGCCGACGGTGCTGCGCCGCGCGGCGCGGCTCGGGGCATTTCCGCGCGAGGCGTACGCGCACGCGAAGGCGGCGCTGGTGGCCGAGGCGGCCGCGCGGGTGCGCGCCGAGACCGCCGCGGAAGCCGCCCGCGCTGCGGCGATCTGGACCGCGCCCGAGAGCCGGGCCGCGCGGGCCGCCCAGCGCGCCAAGCTCGGGATCCGCCGCTGAGGGGGGCGCTTTGGCACGACGGCGTCGCGGATGGTATGAGGGAGGCGGTGCCCGGGGGTGCGAAGCGACAGAAGGAGTTGCTGCGTAAGAAGCGGCTCGACGCGAAGCGGGCGCGGCTGGCGGCGCGCAGCGAGGAGCGCCGTGCCGACCGCACGGCGGGCGAGCAGGTCGAAGGTCCGCGCTGCGGGTTCTGCGGCGGGCCGCTGGTCGATCCGGAGTCGCTGGAGCCGGCGGCGCCGCTCGAGTACGGCGGGCATCCCATCTGCGCGTCCTGCTGGGCGTCGGTTCCGCGCGCCGACGACTGAGCCGCGGCTCACGGGGTGAGCTGCTCGCGGACGCCGAGCGCGAGGGTACGTAGCTGCGCCGCAAGGTCGGCCGTGATCTGCCCGCGGCGCGTGCCGCGGCGGAGCGCGGCGAGGAACGCGGAGAGCTTCTGCCGCGCCTGGCGCAAGCGCCGGGTCCGCTTCCGGCCCACGCCGGCCGACTCGACGCGGAAGCGCGCCGCGCTCACCATCGCCTCGAGCTGAAAGCGCAGTTGGGGACTGCGCAGGTCGACCGACGGGGCCGCGGCGATCGCGTCGCCGAGCGCGCGCAGGAGGCAGGGGGTGACGTCGCCGGTCCCGCTCTCCCCGCAGAGCCTCGAGCCGAGGGCGGTGGTCGTGGTGGTGCTGGTGGTGACGGTGGTCGTCGTGGAGGGGGCCGGCCCGGGCAGCATGAGGAAGGCGTGGGTCTGGCCGCCGAGGGTGCCCGAGCCGACGATGGCCCCGCCGTCGTTGATGTCGGTGGCGACGGTGAGCGTCCATCCGGGGTTCACGGGCAGCAGCGCAGCCAGGTCGACGGCGGGCGTGCCGTCGCCCTGCCAGAACGCGGCGTGGCTCGTGCCGTCGGCGGCCTGCGCCGTGCCGACGATCTGGCCAAGGCCGTTGATCGCATAGGCGATGCTTCCCGGCCCGCCGAGCGTGCCGAGGTCGAAGAGGCTTCGGTTCGAAGAGTTGGCATTGGAGAGGAACGCGTGCAGCGGCCCGCCCGGTGTCGCGTTGGCGCCGCCGACGACCTGGTCGCTCTCGTTGATCGCGGTGGCGAGGCTCGTGTCGCCGCTGGCGAGCACGCCGAGCGGGTGCACGGTCCCGGAGAGCGAATAGTAGAAGGCCTGGACGTTCGAATATCCGGTCGCCGTCTGCGCGCAGGACGTCTTGGCGGGGCAGGCGTAGCCGGAGGTGTGGCGGTGGGAGTTGATGCCGGTGAGCACCGCGAGCGAGCCGCCGAAGGTGCTGCCGGGGACGTCGGGGGGGGTGCCGAGGGTGAACGGCTTGCCCTGGTCGAGGGCGAACCCGTCGCGGTGGAGCTTGCCGTTGCGGAGGACCTGCGCGTCGCCGACTGCGGTGCCGAGGTCGTTGACGGCACGCGCGATGCTGCACGGCTCGTCCTTGGTCGTGCACGACACGCCGGGAAAGATGCCGAGGTCGACGAGGCCGGTGCCGCCGGTGTAGGTGACCGCGTGCGTGTCGCCTTCCGCCGTGTCCGCGTAGCCGACGACCAGGCCCGAGGCGTTGATGGCGAGCGCCACGCTGTACGTGCCGCCGGGCAACGTCCCCAGGTCGGTCAACGCTCCCGCGTGATAGAGGAACGCATGGGTCGCCGCGTCCGCGGTGCTCGCCTCACCCACCACGTCGCCGTCGGCGTTCACGCCGTGCGCGAAGCTGTAGGTGCCACCCAGGGTTCCGAGGTCGACGACGTGGTAGGGAACCACGGCCTGGGCGTCCGCCCCGGCAAGGAGGAGCGCCGTGGCGAGGATCGCGGAAAAGGCGAACATGCGCACCTTACGTCGTACCCGGTGGAGGTACTCGCGCCGACGCTGTTCGGTCAAGAGGCGAGCGGCATGGCGCGCCGGCGGAAGCTAGAAAGTCCTTGCGGGCCTGCATGCCGAGGCCCATCGGCTCCGACGATGGTAGGATGGGAAAGGACGATGGTATTAGCGGCGCAGGCATGATGACGACGCCCTTTCGCGTGGCCGAGCTCGATCACGTGGTCCTCCGCTGCGCCGACCAGGCGCGCGCCCTCGACTTCTACGTGCGCATCCTCGGCATGCACGAGGAACGACGTGTCGAGCCGCTCGGGCTCGTCCAGCTCCGCGCCGGCCGGAGCCTGGTCGACCTCGTGCCGGCGCCCGCGGGCGTGCAGGTCCCGGCGGTCGGCAACGTCGAGCACTTCTGTCTCGCCGTCGAGGCGGAGGACATGGCGGTGGTCGCCGGGGCGCTGCGCGCCCAGGGCGTCGAGGTGATGGGGGATCCGGCGGAGCGTTACGGCGCGCACGGGATGGGCCCGTCGATCTACGTGCGCGACCCGGAGGGCAACGTGGTCGAGCTCAAGCAGCTCCCGCGCCGGTGACTTGTCATGGCGGGAGGCCGTTGTTATGGGTGGCTCACGCGAGAGTGGCGGAACTGGCAGACGCACGAGACTTAGGATCTCGCGGGCAACCGTGGGGGTTCGAGTCCCCCCTCTCGCACCGCGCGCCACCGCGTTGACGGTGTCATGGAACTGTCCAAGCTGACGCTGGAGGAGCTGTCGCCGGTCCGCAAGCGGATCGAGGTGGAGATCCCTGCGGGCACGGTCCAGTCGGAGCTCGATCGGGCCTTCGCGGCGGTAGGGCGAGAGGCGCGGCTGCGCGGGTTCCGCCCGGGCAGGGCGCCGCGCCCGGTGCTCGAGCGCGTCTTCGGCGAACGGGTCCGACGCGATGTCCTCGAGCGGTTGATCGGCGAGTCGCTGCAGCAGGCGGTGGAGGCGCATCGGCTCGCGGTGGTCGGCACGCCCGACGTCGAGGCCGAGGGGCTCACGCCGGGGCAGGCGTTCCGTTACGCGGCGACGATCGACGTGCGGCCGGTGATCGAGGTCCGTGACCTGAGCGGGCTGCGGGCTGCGCGGCCGACGTCCGCGGTCGCCGACGCGGAGGTCGCCGAGGTGCTCGAGTCCCTGCGGCAGTCGGTGGCGCAGCTGCGGCCGGTCGAGGATCGCACGATCGTGGAGGCGGGCGACGTGGTCACCGTCGATCTCACGAGCCGCGTCGACGGCGCCGAGCCCGTCCGTCGCGAGGGGGTCATGCTCGAGGCGGGTGCCGGGAGCTTCCCGCTCGCCCTCGAGCGTCAGCTCGTCGGCCAGCCCCTCGGCGCGCGACGCTCCTTCGACGTCACCTATCCCCCGGACCACCCGAATCGCAGCCTCGCGGGCAAGCGCGTGCACTTCGAGGTCGAGCTCAAGGAGCTGCGCCTGAAGGAGCTGCCGCCGCTCGACGACGACTTCGCCCGCGACCACGGTCGCTGCGACTCGCTCGGCGAGCTGCGCGCTCGCGTCCGAGCCGACTTAGAGCAGCGGGCGGCCCGGCGCGCGGAAGCGATCGCGCGCGAGGCGGTCCTCGATGAGCTGATCGCCCGGCACGCGTTCGAGGTGCCGCCGTCGCTCGTCGAGCGGCGGGGCGACGCTTTGCTCGCGAGCCTCGATCTCCAGCTCCCCGCCGAGGGGGCCGAGCGCGAGGAGGCGGTCGCGCGGCTCCGTGCGGAGATCCGGCCGCGCGCCGAGCGCGACGTGCGTGCCGACCTCGTGCTCGAGGCGGTGGCGGCGCATGCCGGGATCAGCGTGAGCGACGACGACGTCGCCGCGGAGGTCGCCGCGCTGGCCGCGCGCGAAGGCCAGGCGCCCGAGCGCGTGCGGGCGTTCTACGATCGTCCGGAGGCGCGCGCGGCGCTGCGCGCGCGGCTCGTGCGCGAGCGTGCGCTGGCGCACGTCATGAGCCACGCAACAATCGTGCCGGCGGACGACGCAAAAGAATTTGCCCGGCGGGAACAAAGCCGGTAGAATTCGCGTGGGCATGCAGGCAAATCTCGTTCCGATCGTCATCGAGCAGACCGGACGGGGCGAACGCGCCTACGACATCTACTCCCGGCTGCTGCGCGACCGGATCGTGCTGCTCGGGGCGCCGATCGGCGACGACTTGGCCAACCTGATCGTGGCGCAGTTCCTCTTCCTCGAGTCCGAGGATCCGGAGAAGGACATCGCGCTCTACATCAACTCCCCGGGGGGCTCGGTGACCGCCGGGCTCGCGATCTACGACACCATGCAGTACATCAAACCCGAGGTGTCGACGATCTGCATCGGGCAGGCGGCGAGCATGGCGGCCTGGTTGCTCGCGGCGGGGGCCAAGGGCAAGCGCTACGCGCTGCCGCACTCCCGCATCATGATCCATCAGCCGCTCGGCGGCGTGCAGGGCCAGGCGGCCGACATCGACATCCAGGCCCGGGAGATCCTCCGGCTCCGTGAACAGCTCAACAACATCCTGACCAAGCACACGGGCCAGAGCCTCAAGAAGATCGAGAAGGACACCGATCGCGACCTCTTCATGACCGGCAAGCAGGCGGTCGAGTACGGTCTCGTCGACGAGGTGATCGTGACTCGCCCCGGCAAGCCGGGCCTGGCGAGGTAGGGTCAGGGGGGCATCAATGGCCAAACACGGAGACGACCGCAGCGGCAACCTCGTCTGCTCGTTCTGCGGCAAGAGCCAGGACGAGGTGCGCAAGTTGATCGCCGGCCCGACCGTGTACATCTGCGACGAGTGCATCGACCTCTGCAACGACATCATCGCCGAGGAGTGCGACCAGGAGGAGACGCTTTCCTCGACCTCCGCGGTCCCCAAGCCGTCCGAGATCAAGAAGGTGCTCGACCAGTACGTGATCGGGCAGGAGCGGGCGAAGAAGATCCTCGCGGTGGCGGTGCACAACCACTACAAGCGGATCGACTCCCAGCTCGTGACCGGCGACGTCGAGCTGCAGAAGTCGAACATCCTGCTCATCGGCCCCACGGGCTCGGGCAAGACGCTGCTCGCGCAGACGCTCGCCCGGTTCCTCCAGGTGCCCTTCGCCATCGCGGACGCCACCAGCCTCACCGAGGCGGGGTACGTCGGCGAGGACGTCGAGAACATCATCCTGTCGTTGCTGCAGAACGCCGACTACGACGTCGAGAAGTGCCAGCGGGGGATCGTGTACATCGACGAGATCGACAAGATCGCGCGCAAGGGCGACAACCCGTCGATCACCCGGGACGTGTCGGGCGAGGGCGTGCAGCAGGCTTTGCTGAAGATCATCGAGGGCACGACGGCCAGCGTTCCCCCCAAGGGGGGGCGCAAGCACCCGCAGCAGGAGTTCCTCCAGGTCGACACCACCAACATCCTCTTCATCTGCGGGGGGGCGTTCGTCGGCCTCGAGGACATCATCCGGCGGCGGGTCGGGGTCAAGGGAATGGGCTTCGGAGCCGATATCCGTCGCAAGGACGAGCGCACGATGGGGCAGCTCCTCGAGGAGGTGCAGACCGAGGATCTCCTCAAGTTCGGGCTGATTCCCGAGTTCGTCGGGCGGCTGCCCGTGATCGCCACCCTCCAGGAGCTCGACGAGGCGGCCCTGGTGCGCATCCTCCGCGAGCCCAAGAATGCCCTCACGCGCCAGTACCAGAAGCTCTTCGAGATGGAGGGTGTCCACCTGCGGTTCACGGACGGGGCGCTCACGGCCATCGCCCGCGAGGCGCTCAAGCGGAAGTCGGGGGCGCGGGGCTTGCGGGCGATCATGGAGAACATCATGCTCGATGTGATGTACGACATCCCCTCCCAGCCCAACATCAAGGAGGTCCTGATCTCCGAGGAGGTGGTGGTCAACAAGGAGCAGCCGATCATCCTCTACCAGAAGGCCGCCGAGACCGCGTAGCGAACGAGGGATTGCATGCTCTTCCGTAACGACAAACGGGATCCGCAGGGCCAGCCGCCGAGCGGCGGCGCGCTCCGGGTGCCGCTCCTGCCGCTCCGGGACATCATCGTGTTCCCGCACATGGTCGTGCCGCTGTTCGTCGGGCGCCAGAAGTCGATCCGGGCGCTCGAGGAGGCGATGAACGGCCAGAAGTACATCCTGCTCGCCGCCCAGAAGGACGCCAAGACCAACGATCCGGGCGAGGACGACATCTACCGGATGGGGACGCTCGGCACGGTGGTCCAGCTCCTGCGGCTGCCCGACGGGACGGTGAAGGTGCTCGTCGAGGGCAAGCGACGCGCGCGCATCGCGCGCTACGTCGAGCAGGGGGACTACTTCCTCGTCGAGGCCGAGGCGGTCGAGGAGGTTTGTGACAAGACCACGGAGGTCGAGGCGCTGGTGCGCAGCGTCAACACGGCCTTCGAGAACTACGTCAAGCTCAACAAGAAGATCCCGCCCGAGATGATCATGTCGGTGTCGTCGATCGACGAGCCTGCGCGGCTCGCCGACACGATCGTCGCGCATCTCGGGAGCAAGCTCGAGGACAAGCAGGTGCTCCTCGAGATGACCAACCCGGCCGAGCGCCTCGAGAAGGTGCTCGGCTACATGCGGTCGGAGATCGAGATCCTCGAGGTGGAGAAGCGCATCCGAACTCGGGTCAAGAAGCAGATGGAGAAGACCCAGAAGGAGTACTACCTCAACGAGCAGATGCGCGCGATCCAGAAGGAGCTCGGCGAGAAGGACGAGTTCAAGAACGAGATCCAGGAGCTCGAGGAGAAGATCAAGCAGAAGAAGATGTCAGCCGAGGCCCGGGAGAAGGCGGAGAAGGAGCTCAAGAAGCTCAAGATGATGTCGCCGATGTCGGCCGAGGCCACGGTCGTGCGCAACTACATCGACTGGCTCATCTCGCTGCCGTGGCACGACTACACGGAGGACAAGCTCGACATCAAGCAGGCGGAGAAGGTCCTCGAGGAGGACCACTACGGGCTCGAGAAGGTGAAGCAGCGCATCCTCGAGTACCTCGCGGTGCAGAGCCTGGTGGGCCACATGAAGGGCCCCATCCTCTGCCTGGTGGGTCCGCCCGGGGTCGGGAAGACGTCGCTCGGCAAGTCGATCGCGCGCGCGACCGGCCGGAAGTTCGTGCGCGTCTCGCTCGGCGGCGTTCGCGACGAGGCGGAGATCCGCGGCCACCGCCGCACCTACATCGGCGCGCTGCCCGGCAAGATCGTCCAGTCGATGAAGAAGGCCGGCTCCGGCAACCCCGTGTTCCTCCTCGACGAGGTCGACAAGATGTCGACGGACTTCCGCGGCGATCCCTCGTCGGCGCTGCTCGAGGTGCTCGACCCCGAGCAGAACAACGCCTTCAACGACCACTATCTCGACGTCGACTACGACCTCTCGAAGGTCATGTTCATCACCACCGCGAACAACCTCGACCGCATCCCGCGGCCGCTCCAGGACCGCATGGAGATCATCCGGATCGCGGGCTACACGGAGCTCGAGAAGCTCAACATCGCCAAGCGCTACCTCGTGCCCAAGCAGCGCGAGGCCAACGGCCTCAAGGAGTCCAACATCACGTTCTCGGACTCCGCGATCCTGTCGGTGATCCGCCACTACACCAAGGAGGCCGGCGTCCGGAACCTCGAGCGCGAGGTGGCGGCGATCTGCCGGAAAGCCGCGGTCGAGGTGGTCAAGAAGGATCGCGACGCGCACATCAAGGTGAGCGGCAAGACGCTGGTGACCTACCTCGGCCCGGCGCGCTTCCGCTTCGGCAAGGCGGAGGTCGAGCACAAGATCGGCGTGGCGACCGGGCTCGCCTGGACCGACCTCGGGGGCGAGCTGCTCGCCACCGAGGTGCAGGTCATGCCCGGCAAGGGCAAGCTCATCATCACCGGCCGGCTCGGCGAGGTGATGCAGGAATCGGCGACCGCGGCGATGAGCTACGTGCGCTCGCGCGCCGAGGAGCTCGGGCTGGAGCGCGACTTCTACCAGAAGGTCGACGTTCACATCCACATCCCCGAGGGCGCGATCCCGAAGGACGGCCCTTCGGCGGGCATCACGATGGCGACGGCGCTCGTCTCGGCCCTCACGCGCATTCCGGTCCGCCACGACCTGGCGATGACCGGCGAGGTCACCCTGCGCGGCTACGTGCTGCCCATCGGCGGGCTCAAGGAGAAGGTGCTGGCGGCGCACCGGGGCGGGATCAAGACCGTGTTGATCCCGGTCGAGAACGAGAAGGACATTCGCGAGATCCCGGCGCTCATCTTGAAGTCGCTGCGCATCGAGCTGGTCGAGCACATGGATCAGGTCCTGAGGAAGGCCCTCGTCCTGGAGGATCCCGAGGCGTACCTCCGCAAGCCGCTGCCCCCGGCGGGCGCCGAGGTGGTGCCGGCGGCGCCCTACCAGGCTGCCGTGTCGTCGGATCCCGACGTCGTCACGCATTGACACGGTGACGGACGGTTGCTAGGAGCGGCCGTCTCACCGGCGTGCGGACAAGCGGACAAGGGGAGGGGTCATGACGAAGGCCGACCTGATCGAGTCAGTCGCAAGCAAGCTGGATCTGCCGAAGGGGCAGGCAGAGCGGGCTGTGAACACGGTCTTCGAGGACATCGTGGGCGCGCTGCGCAACGGCGACAAGGTGAACATCTCGGGCTTCGGCACCTTCGCCGTCTCCGCGCGCAAGGCGCGTACCGGGCGCAACCCCAAGACCGGGGAGAGCATCCAGATCGCCGCCTCCAAGTCCGCGAAGTTCAAGGCCGGTAAGACGCTCAAGGACCTGCTCAACTAGCCCGCGCGGCGCGCATCGTCCAGGCACGGGGTCGGGCCGCTCCGCGCCGTTGACGCTCGCGTCCCATCAGAGGTACAGGCCCGTCGTCCGTTCGAGATCCTGGCATTCGTGTCCAACGGGGGGAGCATGCTCGGACCTTACGCTCGGGCCGGCGGATGGTTCCGCCGGCGGTCTCACGGCGAGATGCCTACCGGGCGGCTTGCCCAATCGTCGCTGCTCCTCGGCGCGAGCGCGCTTGCGCTGTTCGCCCTGGGCCGGCCGGCGACGGCCCGCGCGGACAACTGTGATCCGTACAGGCAGATCTGCGTCAGCACCGGCGAGTACTTCTGTGGCGGCGACCGGATCGCGGGTTGCCTCCACAGCGAGTGCTGCCCCGACGCCGGCTGCTGCCTGACGATGGACCAGTTCGGCGTCTCGAGCGCCGGATGCTGCCCGAGCGGACCGGACTACGAGGGCGTCTGCAACAACGGTCAGTGCCAGGAGACGTGCAAGAACCCGTGCGGCCCCAACTGCTGCCTGGCGAGCCTGGGCGAGGTCTGCGACCCCAAGACCAACACCTGCTGTCCGGTGGCGCAGGTGTGCGGCTTGGACACCTCCTCGCCGTCGTGTTGTTCCCCGCCCAACGTCTGCACGCCCGCGGGGACGTGCTGCGCGGCGGGGGACGTGTGCGGCAACGACTGCTGCCCGGCCGGTTACTGCTGCAACGGACAATGCTGCAACGCGGGCTCCGCGTGCTACGGCGACCGCGTCTGCTGCCCGCAGTCCTCGAAGCCGTGCGGCGACACCTGCTGTTCGAGCAACGAGAGGTGCCTCAAGCGCAAGCGGAAGCCTCCGGTCTGCAAGTGCAAGAGAAGGGGGAGGAAGTGCGGCGGCACGCACTGCTGCGTGGGCGACGTGTGCCTCGACGGCGTCTGCGTACCGCCCCTGCCGCGGTGAGACGTAGCCCCGGCCCACGACGGCTGCACCTTGCGACCCGCCGGGGATACCGCTAAGCCTTGCCCGGCCCGCGTTCGGGCGGTTAGCTCAGCGAGTAGAGCATCGGCCTTACAAGCCGGGGGTCGCCGGTTCGATCCCGGCACCGCCCATTTGGATTCGGCCGAGTGCCCCGTTGCAAGACGCGGCACGCTGCGATACTAGGCACCGGCTTGGGAACGGCCACGGGGTCGTAGTTCAGTTGGTTAGAACGCCGGCCTGTCACGCCGGAGGTCGCGAGTTCGAGTCTCGTCGGCCCCGCTGAGAACATGACGACGACACAGAGCACCCGACACCTGAGCAGCGAGGCAGCCCGGGCCGGCCGGCGGTGGTACATCGCGGACGCCGACGGGCAGGTGCTCGGGCGGCTCGCCTCGCGCATCGCGTCCGTGCTGCGCGGGAAGACCAACCCCGCGTTCTCGCCCCACGTCGACGCCGGGGACTTCGTGGTGGTGGTGAACGCCGCCAAGGTGCGCCTCACCGGGCGCAAGCTCGCCGACAAGCTCTACATCCGGCACAGCGGGTATCCGGGGAGCGTGCGCCGGGCGAGCGCGGGCGAGGTCCTGCGCAAGCATCCCACCCGCCTGGTGCGCGAAGCGGTCGAGGGCATGCTGCCGAAGAACCGCCTCGGGCGCCGGCTGGTGACCAAGCTCAAGGTCTACGCCGGGCCGGTGCACCCGCATCAGGCACAGAAGCCGAGCCCGCTGCCGTCGAGGTGACGCGTATCGTGACGAGACAGGACGTGGCGACGTACTGGGGGACCGGGAAGCGGAAGACGTCGGTGGCGCGCGTGCGCCTGCAGACCGGCGAGGGCGAAGTGCGGGTGAACGGGCGTGCGCTCGAAGCCTACTTCGGGCGAGAGACTTCGCGCATGATCGTGCAGCAGCCCTTCGAGGTCACCTCGAGCACGGGACAGTTCCGGGTGGAGGTGAACGTGCACGGCGGCGGCGTCGCCGCGCAGGCGGTGGCGATCCGCCACGGGGTCACTCGGGCGTTGCTGCAGGCCAATCCCGACTTCCGCTCGGCGCTGAAGAAGGCGGGCTACATCACCCGAGACGCGCGCGAGGTCGAGCGCAAGAAGTACGGTCGCCACAAGGCGCGCAAGCGGCCGCAGTACTCCAAGCGCTGACGCGCGCCGCGCTCCGGGCGCGTTGCGTGCCCCGAGTCGGTCGCGTAGGGTGCGAGAGATGGAAGCGCCAGCGGTGGCCCCGGCCCGCGTGCCCGTGGCGGTGCTCGGCGCCACGGGCTACGTCGGCGTCGAGCTGGTCCGGCTGCTCAGCGCCCACCCGGCGGTCGAGCTCGTGGTCCTGTCGTCCGAGCAGCACCGCGGGCGGCGCGCCTCCGACGTGCACCCGTTTCTCACCGGCGTCGTCGACCTCCCGCTGGTCGCGCCCGACCCCGCCGTCGCCGCGCAAGCGGACGTCGTGCTTTCGGCACTCCCTCACGGCGCCTCGGCGCCGGTCGTGCGCGAGATCCTGGCGCGCGGGCGAAGGGTCATCGACCTGTCGGCGGACTTTCGCCTGCGCGATCCCGCGACGTACGCGCGGTGGTACACGACGCACCCCGCCCCCGAGCTGCTCGCCGACGCGATCTACGGGCTGCCGGAGCTCTACCGTCGGGAGCTGCGCCAGGCCAGGCTCGTCGCCTGCCCCGGATGCTACCCGACCGGGGCTCTCCTCGGGCTCGTGCCGCTCGCGCGGGCGGGGCTCCTCGACGACGGCGTCGTGATCGACGCGAAATCGGGGACGACCGGGGCCGGCCGGAGCGCGAGCGTCGAGCAGCTCTTCGCCGAAGTGAACGAAAACTTCCGCCCCTACGCCATCGGCGCGCACCGCCACCGCCCGGAGATCGAGCAGGAGCTGCGTGCCGCGGGGGCGACGTGCACGCCGGTGTTCGTTCCGCACCTGCTGCCGGTGAGCCGCGGCATCCTGAGCACGATGTACGTGCGGGTGCGAGGCGAGCCGCCCCCGCTCGGCGACCTCTTCGAGCAGGCGTACGCCCGCGAGCCGTTCGTCACGTTGCGCGGGGACGGCCCCCCGCCGGACCTCCGGGAGGTGCGCGGCACGAACCGGTGCGCCGTCGGCTGGCGCTTCGACGCCGCGAGCGGGCAGGCGATCGTCGTCACCGCCATCGACAACCTGGGCAAGGGTGCGGCGGGTCAGGCCGTGCAGTGCCTCAACCTGCTGCTCGGTCTGCCGGAGACGCTCGCGCTCGACCACCCCGCGCTGGTCCCCTAGCCCCCCAGGGCAGATGCCTGACGATGCGTCGCGAGACCATCGGTTCGGACTCGGGGAGGGAGTCGGGCCGGCCACGTGCCCCCGCGTCTGGTGAGGTAGAGGCAGGCGGGCGTGGCAGCGACAGTTCGACGTCGCGGCGCCACGGCCGCAGGGGGTGTCTTCCTGGACCTCCTTCGACGCCAGACGCGCGTGAACGTCCCCAGCGGATGGGCCAAACCGAATTGAGAAGCCGGACGGAGGCAGGGGCCACTTCGACGACACAGGGCGCTCGGGCCACGGGACGCCGCCGACGAGATCCATCGCGCCGAGGCGCACCGGGAGGTTCTTCCGCACACGAGCTTGGACGGCTGGCCCGCGATCTCGAGGTACTCGAGCCCGTCGCTTCCGCGGCGGACCCCGAGCGGACGGTCGCGCTAGCGCGGCTCGGTGGACGTCGCGCGGCGACGCCATAGCCTCCGTTGATTCGGCGCGGAGCCGCCGCTACGGTCGCGCGATGGCAGATCTCGAGGTCGTGGAGCTGTATCCGTCGCCGTGGTCGGAGCGCCTGCGCTGGGTGCTCGACGCGAAGGGACTCTCGTACGCGCGCCGGCCGTACGTACCGCTGGCCGACGAGGAGGCGCACCGGCAGCGTACCGGGATCTCGACGGCGCCCGTGCTCCTCGCCGACGGCGAGATCGTCGGCGACTCGGACGCCGCGGCCGACTGGCTCGAGCGCCGGCATCCGACGCCCGCGCTCCTGCCCGACGACCCGCGCCTGCGAGCCCAGGTCCGCGCCTGGGAGCTGGCGGCGACCGAGGGACTGGCGCCCGCCGGGCGTCTCGTCTTCATCGGCCGCGCGAAGGCGCTCGGCATCCAGCCGCTCGCCGATCACTTCGCGGCGAAGTACGGCTGGTCCGAGGCCGCCGAGCGCCGCGCCGACCGCCTGCTGCGGACGGTCGTCGTCGACCTGGCGCGGGCGCTCGACGGCGCGTCGTACCTCGTGGGCGACCGCTTCACGCGCGCGGACGTCACCGTCGCGAGCATGGTGGCGGGCGTGCTCGGGCACCCCGCGGACGACCTCTTCCTCCTCGATCCCGTCATGCGGACGATGTTTGGGATCCCCCTGGGCGACGATCCTGCCGTCGCGCCGCTCCGCCAGTGGCGCGACGAGCTCTACCGTCGTCATCGGGGTCGGCTGGTGCGCCCGCCCGCCGACGCGGCGTAGGGCCTCGCCTCTCGCAGCGAGATCGTGTGGCTAGTCGGTTCCGAGCAGGTAGTAGCCGCCGACGATGGCGAAGAGCACGTTGGCGGCCCACGCGGCGAACAGCGGGGGCAGCGTCGCGCCCTGGCCGAGGGCGCGGGCGAAGGCGAGCACGATGAAGTAGGCGAAGCCGATGACGAACCCGAGTCCCACGCCCGCCGCGAGGCTCGTCACGCGCGTGCCGCGGACCGCCAACGGCACCGCCACCAGCATGAGCACCATGCTCGCGGCCGGCAGCGCAATCTTGAGGTAGAGGTCGACGAGGCTCTCCGAGGCATCGATGCCCTTCATGCGAAGCTGCTGGATCTGCTGGCGCAACGTGGCGAAGCTGAACTCCTCCGGCTCGACGTAGGCGACGCGGAAGTCTTCCGGGCTCTCCGGGAGCGTGAAGCGTGCGTCGTCGAGGGGCACGTCCTGCCAGCCCTCGGGGCCGAACTCGCGCACATGCGCGTCGTCGAGGTGCCACCGGCGGCCGTCCCAGGTCGCGGACGGCGCCTCGACGACGCGGGCCGGCCGGAAGTTGTGGCCGACTTGGTAGACGGTGAGCCCGTAGAGCGCGTGCTTGCGGGGCACGATGCGGCTGATGTTGTAGAAGCCGGCGCGCCCGTGGTACCAGATCTCCTGGCCGGTGAAGACGGTGGCGACCGTGTGCTTCTTGATCTCGATGTCCTCGATCTCGTGCCAGCGGCGCGCGCTGTAGGGCACGACCGTCTCGTTCCACGCGAAGACCACGACCGCGATCGCCCCGGCGACGCCGATCAGCGGCAGCAGCACCTGCCAGATGCTCACGCCGCACGCCCGCAGGGCCACGAACTCGTTCTGGCGGGCGAGGAGGCCGAGGCCCACGAGCGCGCCGGCGAGCACCGCCATCGGCGTCACCTGGGTGATCACCAGCGGCATCTTGAAGAGGAAGGAGCGCAGGATGGCGCCGAGCGGCGCGTCGTACTTGAGGAAGCTGTCGATGCGGTCGAAGAAGTCCGCGAGCACGTAGACCGCGATGAAGGCGGCGAGCGTGAGCCCGAAGGTGGCCGCGAACTCGCGCACGACGTGGCGGCTGACGAGCGGGAGGAGGATGCGCCGTCGCGCGGTCACGCCCGCGCCTCCGCGTGCAGCCGGCCCGCCAGCCACGCGCGCGCCGCGCCCAGCAGGCGCTCGATCCGTTCGGTCGTGACCGCCGGTTGCTCGCGCAGGGCGCGCGAGAACAGGTACGTCCCGAGGCCGGCAAAGAGCACGTTCGGGACCCAGAGGCCGGCGAGCGCCGGGAGGAGGTTGCGCTCGGCGAGCGCCTGGCCGGTCGAGAGGAAGATGTAGTACACGAAGATCAGCGCGAGGCTCATGGAGAAAGCCCGCGACTTCACCGCACGGGCGGGCTGGATGCCGAGCGGCATCGCGACCAGCGCGAACACGAGACAGGCGGCGGGTATCGAGAACTTGCGATGGTACTCGACGAGCTCCGGCCCGCAGGGCTGCCCCTGGGCGCGCTTGGCGGCGATCGCCCGCGCGAGCTCGCCGAGGGTGAACTCCTTCGGGTCGTCGCGCTTGCGCTCGTCGGCCAGCGTCTGCCGCAGGTCGAGGTTGACGTCGTAGGACCGAAAGTCGGTCTGGTACTCGGCCTTGTCGTGGTTGTCGACCGTGTGCATCCAGCCGTCGAGCAGGCGCAGCGTCACCGTCTGCGCCTCGCGGTCCGAGATCATGAGGCCCTCGCGCGCGAAGATGGTGTTGCGCTGCTGCGGGTCGCGCTCGTCGGCGATCAGCACGTGCTGGAGGCGGTCGCTGGTGGGGTCGATGTGGTCGGTGTAGATCACGAGCCCCGGAAACTCGTCGTTGAACACCTCGGGCTTGAGGCCGGCGCTCGCGCGGGTGCGGGCGATGTCGTAGAGGGCGGCCTTGAGCCGCCGATTGCCCCACGGACGTGCGTAGATCGAGAGGAGGGCGGTCACGAGCATCGTGAGGGCGGCCACGGTGGCCACGGGCGGCACGAGTTGGTAAAGGCTCAGCCCCGAGCTGCGCAGCGCGATGATCTCCGAGTCGGCCGACAGCCGGCCGAAGGCCACCAGGATCGCGAGCAGCATGGCCATCGGGACGGTGAGCTCCAGGAACGCGGGGAGGATGTAGCTGAGCAGGCGCAGGATGATGAGCGTTGGCAGCCCGCGGTTGACCACCATCTCGATGAGCTTGAGCAGCCGGGCGATGAGCAGGACGAAGGTGAAGACCGAGAGCCCGAGGAAGAACGGCGTCGCGATCTCGCGGAAGATGTAGCGATGGATGATCTTCCGCATGGCGGGAGAGCCGGGGACCGGAGGCTTTTCTAACCGATGCCCCGGCGGGGGACAACCGAGGGGCCGCTCGTCGTGGTCGGCGTCAACCCGGTGCTCGAGCTGCTGCGCAGCGGGGACCCGGTGCTGCGGCTGCTCGTCGGGCCGGGGCCGCGGGCGGAGGAGGTCGCCGCGGCGGCGCGCGCGCGGGGCGTCGCGCCGGCACGCGCCGATCGGGAGGAGCTGGCGCGCCTCGCCGGCGGGCCGCACCACCAAGGGGTGGTCGCGCTCATGCCCCCGTTCACCTACGCGCCCCTCGAGCGCCTGACCGCGCCGGGCTGTGCGAGCGCGCTCGTTCTCGACGGCATCCAGGACCCGCGCAACCTGGGCGCGATCCTGCGCACCGCCCGCGCTGCCGGGGTGGGCGGCGTCGTCTTGCCCAGGGACCGGAGCGCCGGGGTGACGCCGACGGTGGTGGCGGCCTCGGCCGGCCTGCTCTTCGGTCTGCCGATCGCGCGCGTGGCGAACCTGGTTCGGGCGATGGAAGCCCTCAAGCAGGCGGGCTACTGGCTGATCGGTCTCGCGGCCGGGGCGGCGCAAGACGTGTTCACCCAAGAGGTGCCCCCCCGGCCGGCCCTCGTCGTGGGCGGCGAGGGGGCGGGGCTGCGCTCGCTGGTGCGGCGGGCGTGCGACTTCGAAGTGGGCATCCCCATGGCCCCGGGGGTCGACTCGCTCAATGCGGCGGTGGCGGCGGGGATCGCGCTGTACGAGGTGCTCGTCAGGCGCGCAGAACGTCGTTCCTGAGGTGCGCCTTCGTTGACACCCTCGGGGGCTGGTGGTAACAATCCGCGTTTCGTCATCGGAATCGCGGGGAAGGTGTCCCCACAGTCCAATCGTGTCTCGTGCCGGCCCGCAGCGGCCGGGGGGGTGTCCCATCTCGAACCGTGCGCGCCAGCGGTGGAGGCAGCGTCCCGCCGATGTAGCTCAGGAGGTAGAGCAGCTGACTTGTAATCAGCAGGTCGTCGGTTCGACTCCGACCATCGGCTCCTCCCGACGGCGCGCGAGGGAAGCGGAGAGGTACCCGAGTGGCCAAAGGGAGCAGACTGTAAATCTGCCGGCGAACGCCTACGGAGGTTCGAATCCTCCCCTCTCCACGTACAACGATGCGCTGCGGGAGTAGCTCAGTTGGTAGAGCTCGAGCCTTCCAAGCTCGAGGCCGCGGGTTCGATTCCCGTCTCCCGCTCGTGGTGCCGTGCGCCCACGTAGCTCAGGCGGCAGAGCACTTCCTTGGTAAGGAAGAGGTCACCGGTTCGAATCCGGTCGTGGGCTCGGGAGAGAGCGGCGAATGCGGGATCTGATCACGTTGGTGTGCGACGGCTGCAAGCGCAAGAACTACACGACGACCAAGAACAAGAAGAGGACGACGGACAAGCTGAGCCTCAGGAAGTTCTGCCCGGCGTGTCGGAGCCACACGCCGCACAAGGAGGGGAAGGTCTAGGGCGTACCCTCCGGCGTGCAGGGTCAGTAGCTCGAACGGCTAGAGCACCGGACTCCAAATCCGGGGGTTGCAGGTTCGAATCCTGCCTGACCCGCGCCTGACGCCTCCGGACACGCGAACATGAACGTCGAGCCCCTCAAGCAGCCCGTCGTCCGCTCCCGGGAGTTCCTCGAGGAATGCTGGGCCGAGCTCAAGAAGGTCCACTGGCCGACTCGGAGCGAGACGCAGGCCGCGACGATCGCGGTGGTGATCGGCGTCGTGATCGTGGCGATCTACCTCGGTCTCTGCGACTTCGTGCTGTCGTGGCTGCTCCGGCGGGTGCTCAGCTGATGGCGGGGTCGATGGAACGACACTGGTATGTCGTGCACACGTACTCGGGCTACGAGCACAAGGTGAAGGCGGCGCTCGAGGAGCGCATCCGCTCGCTGAGCAACCCCGAGCGCTTCGGGGAGATCCTCGTGCCCTCCGAGAAGGTCGTCGAGCTGGTGAAAGGGAAGAAAAAGACGTCGTCGCGGAAGTTTTTCCCCGGCTACATCCTGGTGAACATGCGGCTCGACAAGGAGACCTGGCACATCATCAAGTCGACGCCCAAGGTGACGGGCTTCGTCGGCGGCGCCACCGATCCCGAGTCGATCCCGCCCATCTCGGAGGCCGAGGTGCGCGAGATCACGCACCAGATGGAGGAGGGGGCGGTCAAGCCCAAGCCGAAGGTGCTCTTCGAGCAGGGCGAGCAGGTGAAGGTGATCGACGGGCCGTTCCAGGACTTCAACGGTGTGGTCGAGGAGGTCAAGCCCGACAAGGGGAAGCTGCGGGTCCTGATCAGCATCTTCGGCCGTGCCACGCCCGTCGAGCTCGACTTCGTGCAGGTGGAGAAGGCGTGAGCTGACCCATGGCGAAGAAGGTCATCGCGGAGATCAAGCTGCAGATTCCCGCCGGTCAGGCGAACCCGAGCCCGCCCGTGGGCCCGGCGCTCGGCCAGCGCGGCGTCAACATCATGGAGTTCTGCAAGGCGTTCAACGCCCAGACGCAGGCGCAGGCCGGGCTGATCATCCCGGTGATCATCACGGTCTACGCGGACCGCTCCTTCACCTTCGTCACGAAGACGCCGCCGGCCGCAGTGCTGCTCAAGCGGGCGGCCGGGGTGGAGAAAGGCTCGGGCGAGCCCGGCAAGAAGAAGGTGGGGCAGGTGACGCGGCAGCAGGTCGAGGAGATCGCGCGGCTCAAGATGCCGGACCTGACCGCCGCCGACTTGCCCGCGGCGATCAAGACCGTCGAGGGCACCGCGCGGAGCCTCGGGCTCGAGGTCGTGTAGGGGGCACGGACGATGGCGAAGGTTGGCAAGCGCTACCGGGGGGCCGCGGCCCGGATCGACCGCACCCGCCGCTATCCGCTCGACGAGGCCGTGCGCACGCTGCTCGCGGCCGAGGGCGCGGCGAAGTTCGACGAGACCGTCGAGATGGCGGTCAAGCTCGGCGTCGACCCGCGCCAGGCCGATCAGAACGTGCGCGGCACCGTGCTGCTCCCCCACGGCACCGGCCGCTCGGTGCGCGTGCTCGTATTCGCCAAGGGCGACAAGGCGAAGGAGGCGCAGGAGGCCGGGGCGGACCACGTCGGGGCGGAGGATGTCGTCAAGAAGATCCAGGACGAGCAGTGGCTCGAGTTCGACACCGCCATCGCGACCCCGGACATGATGAGCCAGGTCGGCAGGTTGGGGAAGGTCCTCGGCCCGCGCGGGCTCATGCCGAACCCGAAGGTCGGCACGGTCACCTTCGACGTCGGCAAGGCGGTGCGCGAGGTGAAGGCGGGCAAGGTCGAGTACCGGGTGGACAAGGCGGGGATCGTGCACGTCCCGATCGGCAAGCGCAGCTTCGGCGCGGAGCGACTGCTGGCGAACGCCCAGGCGCTCGTCGCGAGCCTGCTCCGAGCGAAGCCGGCGGCGGCGAAGGGCAACTACGTACAGAGCGTGGCCATGACCACGACGATGGGGCCGTCGGTGCGGATCGATCCGCTGTCCGCCCGAGTCGCGACGGCGGCCTGAAGGTCGGCGGGATGAGACGCACGGAGAAGGTGCAGAGCGTCGGGCTCCTCGAGGAGGAGTTCGGCCGGGCAACCGTGGCGGTGCTCGCGGAGTACCGCGGCCTGACCGCGGGGCAGATGAACCGGCTGCGCCGCGCGGTCCGCGAGGCGGACGGGCGCTGTCGCGTGGCGAAGCACACGCTCGCCAAGCGGGCGCTCGGCGAGGGGCCGTACGCCGGCCTCAAGCCGATGCTGCGCGGGCCGGTGGCGGTCATCCTGGGCTTCCGCGACCCCGTCGCGGTCGCCAAGGTTGCTCGCAGGCTCGCCGAGGAGATGCCGAAGCTCGAGATCCGCGGGGCGGTGCTCGAGGGGCAGGTGCTGGCGGCGCCGGCGGTGAGCGCGCTCGCCGACCTGCCGCCGCGCGAAGTCGTGCTCGCGCAGCTCCTCGGCCTCCTCCAGGCGCCGGCGCAGCGGCTGCTGCGCACGCTGAACGAGCCCGCGGCGCGGCTCGCGCGGCTGACCGCGGCGCTCGGCGAGCGCGCGGGGGCGGGCGGCGCGGCCTAGGGCCGCTGTGAGAACGAACGAAAGGGAGTGGCAGAACCGATGGAAGTGACGCGTGAGCAGGTCAAGGACTTTCTCAAGAACATGAGCCTCATGGATGCCTCGACGCTCGTGAAGGAGCTCGAGGCGGAGCTCGGCGTCTCCGCGGCCGCGCCGGTGGCCGTGGCGGCGGCGGGGCCCGCGGCGGCCGGGGCCGCGGCCGGGGCGCCGGCAGCCGAGAAGGAGGACTTCACGGTCGTGCTGGCCAATGCGGGCGACAAGAAGATCCAGGTGATCAAGGTCGTTCGCGAGCTCACCGGCCTCGGCCTCAAGGAGGCGAAGGACCTGGTCGACGGGGCGCCCAAGCCGATCAAGGAAGGGGTGCCGAAGGCGGAGGCCGAGAGCATCAAGAAGAAGATCGAGGAGGCCGGTGGCGCCGTGGAGCTCAAGTAGCCGAATGCCCTCGCGGAAGATGGAGCAGCGATGAGCCAAGCCGTGACGATGGCATCCCGCATTCCGAACAACCTCCGGCTGCGGCGGTCGTTCGGGCGGATCAAGAAGATCATCGACATCCCGAACCTGATCGACATCCAGAAGCGCTCGTACGACGAGTTCCTGCAGAAGGACGTTCCCGCGGAGGCGCGGAAGGATCAGGGTCTGCAGGCCGTGTTCAAGTCGGTCTTCCCGATCAAGGACTTCAACGAGACGGCCTCGCTCGAGTTCGTGAGCTACACGCTCTCGGAGCCGAAGTACGACGTCGAGGAGTGCCGCCAGCGCGGCATGACCTTCGCGGCGCCGCTCAAGGTCACCGTGCAGCTCGTCATCTGGGACGTCGACCAGGAGAGCGGCGTGCGCTCGATCAAGAACGTCAAGGAGCAGGAGGTCTACTTCGGCGAGATCCCGCTCATGACGGAGCACGGCACCTTCATGGTGAACGGCACGGAGCGGGTGATCGTCTCCCAGCTCCACCGCTCGCCGGGGGTGTTCTTCGACCACGACAAGGGCAAGACCCACGCGAGCGGGAAGCTCCTCTACTCGGCCCGGATCATCCCCTACCGGGGATCGTGGATCGACTTCGAGTTCGATCCCCGCGACATCCTCTACGTCCGCATCGACCGGCGGCGGAAGTTCCACGCCACCGTGCTCCTGCGGGCGCTCGGCATGACCGTCGAGGACCTGCTCAACTACTTCTACCGCCGGGACACGATCGTCCTCGACGGCCGCAAGGCGACCAAGGTCTTCCAGCCCGAGCACCTGATCGGCGTCAAGGCGACGCGCGACGTGCGGCACCCCGGCTCCAACGAGCTGCTCCTCAAGGAGGGGCGGAAGTTCACGAGGCTCGCGCTGCGCCAGATGGAGCAGGCCGGCATCGAGCAGATCCCGATCGGCCTCGAGGAGGTGATCGGGCGGGTGTCCGCGCACGACGTGAAGGACCCGAAGAGCGGTGAGGTGGTGCTCGGGACCAACGAGGAGGTGACCGAGGAGAAGCTCGAGCTGCTGCGCGCCCGCGGCATCAACCGGCTCGAGGTACTGCTCCTCGACGACACCCACATCGGCCCCGCGCTGCGCAACACGCTGCTCCAGGACAAGATCGCCGATCCGCAGGAGGGCATCCTCGAGATCTATCGCCGGCTGCGGCCGGGCGATCCGCCGACGCCGGAGACTGCCGCGGCGTTCTTCAACAACCTCTTCTTCAACCCGGAGCGCTACGACCTCTCGCGCGTGGGCCGGCTCAAGCTCAACCACAAGCTCAAGCTGAACGTCCCGCTCGATCAGGGCACGCTGCGCCGCGAGGACATTCTGGAAGTCGTTCGCTATCTGATCGAGCTCAAGAACGGCAACGGGCAGATCGACGACATCGACCACCTGGGCAACAGGCGGGTCCGGGCCGTCGGCGAGCTGGTCGAGAACCAGTACCGGATCGGGCTCGTGCGCATGGAGCGGGCGATCAAGGAGCGCATGAGCCTCCAGGACATCGAGACGCTGATGCCGCAGGAGCTGATCAACTACAAGCCGGTGTCCGCGGTCATCAAGGAGTTCTTCGGATCCTCGCAGCTCTCCCAGTTCATGGACCAGACCAACCCGCTCTCCGAGGTCACCCACAAGCGGCGCCTCTCGGCGCTCGGTCCGGGCGGCCTCACCCGCGAGCGGGCGGGCTTCGAGGTGCGCGACGTCCATCCCACCCACTACGGCCGCGTCTGTCCGATCGAGACACCCGAGGGTCCGAACATCGGGCTGATCGCCTCCCTCTCCACGTACGCGCGGGTCAACGACTTCGGCTTCGTCGAGACGCCGTACCGGCGGGTGAAGGAGGCGCGGGTGACCGACGAGATCGTCTACCTCTCCGCGCTCGAGGAGGAGGATCACGTCATCGCGCAGGCCAACGCCCCGCTCGACGCCCGGGGGCATTTCACCGCCGACCTCGTCTCCGCGCGCATCGGCGGCGAGTTCACCATGGTGGCGCCGGATCGGGTCGAGTTCATGGATGTCTCGCCGAACCAGCTCGTGTCGGTGGCCGCTTCCCTCATCCCGTTCCTCGAGAACGACGACGCGAACCGGGCGCTGATGGGCTCGAACATGCAGCGGCAAGCGGTGCCGTTGCTGCGCACGGAGGCCCCGCTGGTCGGCACGGGCATGGAGAAGGTCGTGGCGCGCGACTCGGGCGTCACGCTGATCGCCAAGCGTGACGGCGTCGTCGAGCAGGTCGACGCGGGCCGCGTCGTCATCAAGGCCGACAAGCCGGCGACCGACGGGCGCGACCCGGGCGTCGACATCTACAACATGGTCAAGTACCAGCGCTCGAACCAGAACACGTGCATCAACCAGCGGCCGATCGTGGTGGTGGGCGACCGGGTGAGCGCCGGCGACGTGATCGCCGACGGCCCCTCGACCGACATGGGTGAGCTCGCGCTGGGGCGTAACGTGCTGGTCGCGTTCATGCCGTGGGGCGGCTACAACTTCGAGGACTCGATCCTGATCTCCGAGCGCGTGGTCAAGCACGACCTCTTCACCTCGGTGCACATCGAGGAGTTCGAGTGCGTCGCCCGGGACACCAAGCTCGGCCCCGAGGAGATCACGCGCGACATTCCCAACGTCGGGGACGAGGCGCTCAAGGATCTCGACGAATCGGGCATCATCCGCATCGGGGCGGAGGTGAAGCCCGGGGACATCCTGGTCGGGAAGATCACCCCGAAGGGCGAGACGCAGCTCTCGCCGGAGGAGAAGCTCCTGCGGGCGATCTTCGGCGAGAAGGCGGGCGAGGTGCGCGACACGAGCCTCCGCGTCCCCCCGGGCGTCGAGGGCACGGTGATCAACGCCCGCGTCTTCTCGCGCAAGGGCATCCAGAAAGACGACCGGTCGCGGGCGATCGAGGACGAGGAGATCGCCAAGCTGCGCAAGGACCAGCAGGACGAGATCCGCATCATCCGCGAGAGCACGCAGCGCAAGGTACAGGGCCTGCTCGTCGGCAAGACGACGAGCGCGCGGCTCACCGACGACACGCGCAAGATCCTCCTCAACAAGGGCGTCGAGGTGACTGCCGAGCTGCTCGAGCAGATCCCGGCGAACTACTGGGGCGACATCAAGGTCGGCGACGAGCGGACCGAGGACGAGCTGTCGCGGGTCGTCGAGGGCATGCAGGAGCAGGTCGACCTCATCAAGATGTTCTTCGGGGAGAAGATCGAGCGGATGAAGGGCGGCGACGAGCTGCCCCCGGGCGTCATCAAGATGGTGAAGGTGTTCGTCGCCATCAAGCGACGGCTGCAGGTCGGCGACAAGATGGCCGGCCGCCACGGCAACAAGGGTGTGCTGTCG
>Ga0209060_10001100_pt1 | contig 32720 bp, 22 predicted proteins | sample Coa_R1_8_FD_187155 | JGI IMG/M metagenome (GOLD analysis project Ga0209060, IMG submission 187155) | Surface soil microbial communities from Centralia Pennsylvania, which are recovering from an underground coalmine fire - Coalmine... | ecosystem: Environmental > Terrestrial > Soil >...
TACGCTCTGATGATTTTGTTGTCGCGCTTCTTCCTGGGCCGGCTGCCGGACCGCGTGCCTGCCGGGATCACCTTCTACGGAGGCCTCGCCGGGATGGCGATCGGGCTGGCGATGCTCGCCGCGGCGCCGCGTCCCGCTTTGGCGATCACCGCCACCGCGATCCTGGGCTTCGGCTTCTCCTTTCCGTGGTCTTCGATCATCGCGACCGTGCTGCGCAAAACACCAAGCGATCGGCGCGGTTCGACCATTGGCGTGCTGAGCGCGTTCTACGATCTTTTTGTGGGCGGCAGTTCCTTCGCCGCGGGCGCGGTGGCGAACCGCTTCGGGTATTCCGCAGTATTCGTAATGGCAACCGTGGCACTGGCCGGCGCCGCTATCGCCGGCCGCTTCGTGTTCACGGGTTCCAGCCCGGCGCTCGATACCGCCGAGGACCGCTATTCGGAAGCCGTCCCTTGAAAAGCCACCGCCTTACTGGCAACCAGGAAACTTCATGCTGGCGATCCGGGTGCTCCAGTTGAATGCCCCGGACTTGCTCAGGTACTCGTTCGTGTACCAGAAGGTGCAGTCGTCGGAAGGATCAACGCTCATGGTGCTGTAATCGCCCCATCGATTGTCGTGCTGTGAACCGCTGCCGCTAAACACGAACTGTTCGGCTCTCAGCTTACCTAAAGGATCGGTCGCTGTTCGTCCCGCCACCGCGATACTCGGAAAGGTGCCCGGGTTCGAAACGCTGTAGCCGAGGGCAATATCGCCTATCTTGTCCATAGCGATGCTGCCCGTCCAGCGCGACTTTGCATCGGGCTGGAACGTCCCTTGCTGGTAAAGCGATAACGATCCCGTGCTGTCGACGCGCAATTCATACCAGCGCACCGCGCCCGGCACACTCTTACCGGTGATCGTATGGTTTACGAGCAGCGACTGGTGATCGGAGAAAACCCGATACGCCAGGCGATACATCAGCCGGTCTCCCAAAGAGTCCAGCCCTTGGTTCGTCTGGGGCTGCGGAATGCACGACGTGGCCGCGAAGTTGCAGGCAGGCTGAAACGGCGAAACCGGAATGTTCGTCGGCCCAACGAAGAAGGAGTTGCTCGGAATCCCGAAATCGACATGAAAACGATAGACGCTCAACTGGCTCTTTCCGAAGTTGATCACGTACTCCGGGGCCCCCAGAGGCGGCTCCGTAAACCCCTCCAGGTCGGCGGGCAGCAGAACCGTGGCGCCGGCCGGCAGCGCTCCAGCACAAATCATGGGCGGGGTTGTTCCGGCGACCGCCGCGAGCCGGTTGATGGCGCAGGCTTGCGGGGTATTGGTGTTGCCATTATTCGGGAACTGGTTAAACGTCGAGTAATACGCGTCCGGCATAATGCCGTGCTTGGCGTAATCGTTGAACGTGTTCTGGAAGTTATACGCCCAGCGGAAGTATGGGCCGCGCGCATCGGTTCCAGTCGAAAGGGCATAGCACTGGTAGAACGGCGCCACCGGATTGCCTTGGGAATCCGCGGCGAAGGCGAACTGGCTGAAAAACCAGCGGCCGGCGAACTTATCGTACAGCACGACCGGATCCCCCTGGTTAGTCTGCTCGCACGGGCCGCCAAAGCCCTGCCACAATGCGTTCCCTGGGGTCGTTCCCTGCACCACATTGCCGCTCTTGTCGAAAATGGCAAACGAGGTGTTCACCCATTGCACGATCTGCTGGCCGCCGACGGACATCTCCGTATCCGGCGGATCGCTGGAAACGATCATATTCGGGAAGCCCTTACCGACCCCCAAGAAGTTCAGCTTAATCCCCAGGGAAGCACTGGATTGCGGGAGCGCTTCGGTCTGCACTGCCGTATCGGACCCGGTTTCTACCCAGGCCGGGGGTGTGTGGCGCAGCAGCCGCCCGCCCCGCGTCTGCACTGCCGGCTGTACCCGACCCGCCATCACTTCGAGTGGCGCGGAGAAGTCCACATGTTCGGGCCGATAAACCTGCACAGCGCCGGTTCCATTTTGTGCCCAGGCCGAGCTCGCGAGCATCAGGCCCGGAGCCAATATTGTTTGGAGAAAACGAACGTTCTGCATGTGGCCGTCTCCTGAAAATTCTCTGCTGCGTACGATATCAGACAGAATTTAGGCCCACATGCTAACAAAGAAAAGCCTACCGGTTTGATCTATTCTTGATGAGGAAAACTCCTTAGTACTAGGCTGCGGCCCGGCTAGAAGGAGACTTTGCGGCTCAGGCCAGCGAAGAGGAGGGCGCCGATTCCCAGACCACCGGCCGCCGCGAAGCGCTCCAAGCTTCCACCAGATTGCGATAACGCTGCTCCACCAGCGGGCGCTTCAGCTTCAACGTAGGCGTCAGCAACCCGCTCCCCACAGTCCACGGGCCTTCCACGATGGCGATGAACGTTACGCGCTCGTGCGGATCGAGTTGGCGGTTGGTTTCTTCCAATAAGGTCGCGAGCGATTTCTCCAGCGCCGTGCGTGCCTGGGCGTTCTGACATTCACGGCAGGCATCTTCGGTAAGCACAGCCACCGCAAACGGGCTGGGCAAGCCTGCACCCATCAAGCAGCACGATTCCACCGCGGGGTGAGCGACGAGCCGGCTCTCGATCGGCGCGGGCGCCACGTATTTCCCCTTGCTGGTTTTGAACTGCTCCTTGATGCGCCCCACAATCCTGACTTGGCCGTCTTCGGCGATTTCGCAGACGTCGCCGGTGCGAAAGAAGCCATCGGGAGTGTAAGCATCCTGGGTTGCTTGCGAATCGCGGAAATAGCCCGGCGTATTCATAGGGCTCTTGATCTGCAGTTCGGATTGCGCGCCAAACCGCGCTTCCACACCCGGAAGGGGCGCGCCGACGTAGCCGGGCCGCAGGTTCTCCGGGCGCGGCAGATGGGTGATCAAGGTTTCGGTCAGGCCGAAGCCTTCCACCAGGTTGAGCCCGAGGCGGCGATACCAGAGCAGAACATCGACAGGGAGTGGGGCGGCGCCGGAAGCCGCATAGCGCACCTGATCGAGCCCCAGTTCGCTGAGGATCTTGTGCTTCACCAGGCGGCTCACCACGGGGATCCGGAACAATTTGTCGAGTTTTTCCCGGGGCACTTTGGCAAAAACGTTCTGCTGGAACTTCACCAGCAGGCGGGGAACGGAAAGAAAGATGGTCGGGCGCGCCCGGCGCAGATCCTGCACAAAAGTTTCGAGGCCTTCGGTGAAAAAGATATGCGCGCCGAGCCACAGAAAGAAGGACTCCACGGCTATGCGCTCGACGATATGCGCCAACGGCAGATAGGAAAGGACCCGTTCTTCAGAGGTCAACCCGAGCAGCGCATTCAACGCGGTGGCGTTGTAACTCAAACCGGCGAAGGTGTGCATCACACCTTTGGGAATGCCGGTGGTGCCGGAGGTATAAATGATGGTGGCGAGATCCGAAGCCGGTCGCACCGGCGATTCGCTCAGGGGCGGCGTGGCCGCTACCAGCGAATCCCATGAAGCGCAGCCCGCGTTGCCGGCGGTGGGGAATGAGATCGCGCACACACCCTTGGGAAGCGCCAGATCAGCCATTTCCCTTTCATCGATCGCTCCGAGGAAGCAGATTTTCGCCTGGCTGTGCTCGAGAATCTGCCTGACGGATTCCGGTTTCAAGGAGGGATAGACCGGGACGGAGACGTGCCCCGCCATCCAGACGGCCAGATCCGCGAGAATCCACCACGCGCAGTTCCTCGAAAGGATGGCCACGCGGGACCCTGGCTCCCAGTTCTGCGCCTTCAGGTAATTAGCAACGCGCCGCGAATCGCCGATGGCTTCGGCCCAAGTCCATTGGCGCACTTTGCCGCCATCGTACGGCTGCGTTAGAAAAACCCGGGAGGCACGCTCTTGTTCCCAGCGGTAGATTCGTTCGAGGGGAAGATCCGGAGGGGTCACGGTGGGCCAAAATTCCTGTTGCGTTTTAACTTACCCATGGGTAAGATAGCAAGTGCGCAGCCGCGTGTCAAATCAAGCTGCGCCCCGCCGTATGGCCAAGAACGCTACTGCTCACCCGCCGCACTGGAAGGCTTTCGCCGACCGGCGCCGCGACCCCGCCACCAAGCGGGAAGCAGTGTTGAAAACAGCAGCGCAGTTGTTCCTGGAAAAGAGTTACGGGCGCACTTCCCTGAACGATGTGGCGGAACGCCTGAAAATCACCAAACCCGCGCTGTACCACTATTTCCGCAACAAAGAAGAGATTCTGCTGGAATGCTACCGGCTGGGTACGGGCCTGATCGAAGAGATTCTCAACGATATCGCTTCCCGCTGCGGTACTGGTCTGGAGAAGGTGGAAGCATTTATCTATTCGTATGCGAACGTGATGACGATCAGCTTCGGACGCTGCGTGATGCGCTTGGATGAAGGCGACTTATCGAGCGAGGCATTCGCCGAAGTGCGCAGCTACAAGCGCAAAATCGACCGGCGGTTGCGTTCGTTCATCGAAGAAGGAATTGCGGACGGCTCCATCACGCAGTGTGACCCCAAGATCGCGGCCTTCTCGATTGCCGGAGCCGTAAATTGGATTTGCCAATGGTACGAGCCGGAAGGAGCGCTTTCGGCGGAAGAGATTGCGTCCCAATTCGCGCGGACGTTAACCCAGGGCCTGGCACGCCTGGACACGCGGCAGCCGCAGTCCGGGCAAACAAGAACGCGGCTAGCGCCGCATGTCCCTTCTATGGAGTCACGGCAATGATTGCTGAACCAGTTTTGCACTCGGCAGGCGCGGCCGCGCCGGCCGCAACCGATTCCGTTTTGATTCGTAAAGTGGGCGTCCTCGGCGCGGGAACGATGGGCTCGCGCATCGCAGCGCATTTTTCCAACGCGGGAGTGCCAGTGGTTCTCTTGGATATTCCGACGCCCAGCGGGCCGCGCAACGGCATCGCCGCAGCAGCGCTCGAAGCACTCAAGAAAAGCAAGCCCGCGGCATTTTACGATCCGGCCGGCGCTTCGCGCATCACCATCGGCAATTTCGACGATAACGCGAACCTGCTGGCGGATTGCGATTGGGTGATCGAGGCGGTCAGCGAGAACCTGGAGATCAAGCAGGCACTGCTCGACAAAATCGTCCCACATCTGAAGGCTGACGCCATCCTCACCACCAACACCAGCGGGCTGCCGGTACACTCCATCGCAGCGAAGTTGCCAGAGACACGCCGCCGCCGCTGGTTCGGCACGCACTTCTTCAACCCGCCGCGCTATATGCGGCTGCTGGAAATCATTTCGACGCCTGAGGCGGACCCGGACGTGATCGCCGCGGTGCGCCGATTCGCTGATCTGCGGCTCGGCAAAGACGTGGTGATGGCGCGCGACACGCCCAACTTCATCGCCAACCGGATCGGCGTTTTCATCATGATGGAGACGGTCCGGCTGATGCAGGCCGAAGACCTTACGATCGAAGAAGTGGACGCTCTGACGGGCACGGCGATCGGCTGGCCGCGAACCGGCACTTTTCGCCTGGCTGACTTAGTAGGCATCGACGTGCTCGTCCACGTAGCCGGCAATTTCGCGCGCGCCCAGGGGGAATCCATTTCTTTGCCGCCCTTTGTGCAAACGATGATCGAGCGGCGCTGGCTGGGCGATAAGACGAAACAAGGCTTTTACAAGAAGCAGCGCGACAGCCAGGGGCAGGAAGTCCGGCTGGCGTTGGATTGGAAGACGCTGGAGTACAAGCCGGCGGCCCGGCCCAAATTTCCCACGCTGGAATTGGCCAAGAACGCCGAGAAACTGCCGGAACGGCTCGCGCAACTGCTCGGCGGGGATGTGAAAAAAGACCGTGCCGCGCGCTTCCATTGGAAACTGCTCACGGCGCTTTGGAACTACGCCGCCGATTCCCTGCCGGAGATCGCCGATAATGCCGCCAGCGTGGATCGGGCCATGCGGGCGGGCTTCAACTGGGAGATGGGGCCGTTCCAATTGTGGGATGCGGCCGGAGTGAAGGCGACTGTGGAGCGGATGCGCGCGGCCGGCGAACCGGTCAGCCGCAACGTCGAACGCTTGCTGGCGGCCGGCGGCGATGCGTGGTATCGCAAGGATAGTTCTGAAGTCTTCGATCTGGCCAGCGGGACTTATCAGCGCTTGGCTGAACCCGAGGGCGTGGCGCGCGTGGCGAATTTCCGCGCCGCTCACGGCGTGGTGAAGCACAATCCCGGCGCGTCGCTGGTGGATTTGGGCGATGGCGTAGGCTGCCTCGAACTGCACTCCCTGAAAAATGCAGTCGGTGAAGATGTGGTCCGCATGCTTACCGAGACGCTACGGCCGGAAAGCGATGCCGTGCGCAACTTCGCCGCATTTGTCATTACCGGCGATACCGACAACTTCTCGGTGGGAGCAAACCTGATGCAACTGCTGCTGGCGGTGCAGGAAGGCGAATGGGACGAAGTGGATTTCATGATCCGCGCGTTTCAGCGCATGACTTCCGGGATCAAATTTTGCCCGCGTCCGGTGGTCGTGGCGCCGTTCGGCTTCTGCTTCGGTGGCGGCGCCGAGATCGCCATGCACGGTGTGCGGCGGCAGGCGCACGCCGAATTGTACATGGGCCTGGTGGAGTGCGGCGTGGGGCTATTGCCTGCAGGGGGAGGCTGCAAAGAAATGACCTTGCGCGCGCTGGATGCCGCGGCGGCGGTGCGCGAAGGCGGCCGCAGCGAATCGGTCGAACTGCTCGAAGCCTTGCGCCGCAATTTCGAAACCGTTGCCATGGCGAAGGTTGCTACATCCGCGCTGGAGGCGCGCCATTTGGGTTACCTGAGCCCGGCCGATCGCATCACCATGAACCGCGACCGGCTGCTGCTCGACGCCAAGCATCTGGCGCTCGACATCGCCAATGCCGGCTACGCCGCGCCGCTGCCGCGCACCGATATTCCCGCGCCGGGGCAGAACCTGCTGGCTACGTTTAAGCTCGGCGTCCACACCATGCGCGAGGGCGAATTCATCAGCGACCACGACGTGAAGGTCGCTAACAAAGTAGCGCACGTGCTGTGCGGAGGGAATATTACTCCGGGCACGCCGGTCAGCGAGCAGTACCTGCTCGATTTGGAGCGAGAGGCGTTCCTTTCATTGTGTGGCGAGAAGAAAACGCAGGAGCGGATTGCCTTCACGCTGAAGACAGGGAAGCCGCTGAGGAATTAATAACCGCTCCCTGGCGGTCGCGGCTCAGTACGTGCGTTTCCGAGCCGCGACCGCTAGGGAGCGGTGGGAGAACCATTATGCGAGAAGCAGTTATTGTTAGCGCCGTTCGCACGGCGGTCGGAAAAGCGCCCAAGGGTACACTACGCGCAACCCGGCCCGACGACCTCGGCGCCGTGGCCATCAAAGGCGCGCTGGAGCGCGTTCCGCAATTGGACAAACGCGAAATCGAAGATGTGATCATCGGCTGCGCCATGCCGGAAGGCGAGCAGGGCATGAACGTGGCGCGAACCTGCTCCCTGATTGCGGGCGTGCCGATCGAATCCGCCGCCATGACCGTCAACCGCTACTGCGCCTCCGGGCTGCAGTCCATCGCTCTGGCAGCGGAACGCATTCGCGGCGGCAGCGCCGATGTGATCGTAGCCGGCGGTACGGAATCCATGTCGATGATCCCGTTCGGCGGCAACAAGATTTCGATTAACCCCTGGGTGATGGAGAACTACCCCGATTCAATGCTCTCCATGGGATTGACCGCGGAGCGCGTCGCCAGGCATTACAACATCTCGCGCGAGGAGGCGGACCAATTCGCGCTGGCGAGCCACCAGAAGGCGTTGGCGGCGCAGGCGTCCGGCAAGTTCGCCGACGAAATCGTGCCCGTCCCGGTGACGTTCGTCACCCCTAACGGCAAAGCCAAGCCGGAGAAGACCGAGATCGAATTCAAGCAGGACGAGGGCCCGCGCGCCGATACCTCATTCGAAGCGCTATCCAAGCTCAAAGCGGTCTTCCACGCCAAAGGCACCGTAACGGCGGGCAATTCGTCGCAAACGTCCGACGGAGCAGCGGCAGCGATAGTTATGTCGGATGAGCGAGCGAAGGCGCTGGGCCTGAAGCCGCTGGCACGGTTCGTCAGTTTCGCATATGCCGGCTGCCTGCCCGAGGAGATGGGTGTCGGCCCGGTGTACGCGGTGCCGAAAGCATTGAAGCTGGCGGGCCTGAACCTGGACCAGATTGACGTGATCGAACTGAACGAGGCGTTTGCCGCGCAATCGCTGGCGGTCATCAAAACGCTAGGGCTCGATCCGGCGAAAGTGAACGTGAATGGCGGCGCGATCGCGCTGGGGCACCCGCTGGGCTGCACCGGGGCCAAGCTGACCGCCACCATATTGCGGGAGATGAAGCGCCGAAACGCCAAATACGGCATGGTGACCATGTGCGTGGGCGGCGGCATGGGCGCGGCAGGAATTTTCGAAGCGATCCGCAATTAGCAATCAGCAGTCAGCTCAAACGCAAGAGCGGATTGCTGAAAGCTGATAGCTGATTGCTGAAAGCTGATAGCTGATCGCTTTGCTTGAAAGGCAAGACAAATGGCAGCAACGAAAATAGCGGCAATCGCGAAGGTAGCCACAGGTGGCAGCTTTCTCACAGAAGAACGCAAACCCGAAGAAGTGTTCACGCCGGAGGACCTCTCCGAAGAGCACCGGCAGATCGCCAAAACGGCGGCTGAGTTCACTCTTAAGGAAGTCATGCCGGTCGCCGAAGAAATCGAGGCAAAGAATTTCGAGCTGACTCGCAGCCTACTGCGCAAAACCGGCGAACTCGGGCTGATGGGGGTTGACGTACCGGAAGCTTACGGCGGGCTGGAAATGGACAAAGTGACTTCGGCCATCGTGGCCGAGTCCATCAGCATGCTGGCCAGCTTTTCGGTGGCGTTCAGCGCGCACGTCGGTATCGGCACGCTGCCCATTGTCTGGTACGGCACCGAGGCGCAGAAGCGCAAATATCTTCCCAAGCTCGCCAGTGGGGAATGGATCGCGTCCTACGCGCTGTCGGAGTCTTCTTCGGGATCCGACGCCCTCAACTGCCGCACGCGCGCCGTGCTTTCACCGGATGGCAAGCACTACATCCTCAACGGCGAGAAGATGTGGATCACCAACAGCGGCTTTTCCGATGTGTTTACGGTCTTCGCGAAAATCGATGGCGAGCAGTTCTCCGCGTTCATCGTCGAGCGCAACACGCCGGGCTTTTCAGTGGGGCCAGAGGAGCACAAGCTGGGTATCCGCGGCTCGTCCACCTGTCCGCTGATTCTGGCGGATTGCAAGGTTCCGGTGGAGAACCTGCTCGGCGAGGCCGGCAAGGGGCACCACATCGCCTTCAATATTCTGAACATCGGCCGGTTCAAGCTCGGCGCCGCCTGCGTGGGCGGCGCACGCAACAGCCTGCAGGCCGGTATTCAGTACGCCAAGGACCGCAAGGCGTTCGGAAAATCCATTGCGGAGTTCGGCCTGATCCAAGAGAAACTGGCCGAATGCGCGGCGGGCATCTACGCCGGCGAATCGATGGTCTACCGCACCATCGGCATGATCGATGCGGCGCTGGCCGATATTGACGTCTCGGCGGAAGGCGCATCGCGCGAGATTCAGAAGCGCATTGAAGAGTATGCGATCGAGTGCTCCATTCTAAAGGTGTGGGAATCGGAGATGCTCGACATGGTGGTGGATCACGTCCTCCAGATTTTTGCGGGCTACGGCTACGTCGAGGAGTACCCGGCGGAGCGTGCCTACCGGGATTCGCGCATCAACCGCATCTTCGAAGGCACCAACGAGATAAACCGGCTGATCATTACCGGGTTTCTGATGAAGCGCGCCATGGCCGGCAAACTGCCGCTGCTCGGCGCAATCAAGCAATTGATGGATGAAGTGATGTCCGGCCCCTCGTCGCCGGAAGAGCGCGAAGGACCGCTGGCGGCTGAACACCAGTTGCTGGCGAACGCCAAAAAACTCGGGTTGTTCGCCGCGGGTGTTGCGACGCAGCGGTACATGCAGGCTATACAGGACCAACAGGAAGTGATGGCCGCGATCTCGGATTGCGTGATGGAGGTCTACGCGCTGGAATCCTGCCTGCTGCGAACGGAGAAACTGCGCGCCACCCGCGGAGATGCGGCGGCCAAGCAGGCCATCGCCATGACCCGTTACTACGCGGTCAAAGCCATGGAGCGCGTGGAACTCGCGGCGCGCAGGGTGCTCGCCGCTGCCGCGGAAGGCGACATGCTGCGCACGCAAATGACCATCCTGCGGCGCTTGGCCAAGCACGAACCGGCGAACACCATCGGTTTGGGCCGCCAGATCGCCCGCCATGTTGTGGAGGCGGGCCGCTACAGCCTGTGACCCACGAAGTGTTCAACCAGCCGCCGCCGCTGGTGGACTATAACTTGTTTTCCAGCGACCGCGCACTGCGCGAAGCCGTGGCGCGCGAAGGCGGTGGTTGGGCCTGCGGGCAACTCGAAGAATTCGGCCGGCGGCTGGGCACGGCCGAAGTGATGGAGTGGGCGGCGCTGGCGAACGACTACCCGCCGGTTCTGCACACTCATGACCGTTACGGGCGCCGGCTCGATCAAGTCCAGTTCCACCCCGCATGGCACAACCTCATGCGCCTGGCGGTGGAACATGGCATTCACAACTTGCCATGGGCGCACCCGCGGTCCGGTGCCCACGTGGCGCGCGCGGCTCTCGCGATTTTGGCGATGGAGAACGAGGCGGGCCATGTCTGCCCCATCTCCATGACCTTTTCCGCGGTTCCCGTTCTGCGGCAAGACCCCACGCTTGCCAAGGAATGGGAGCCGCGGGTCCATTCCACGTGCTACGACTCCTCGTTCCGCCCGGCGCCGGAGAAGTCCGGTGAGCTCTTAGGCATGGCTATGACCGAGAAGCAGGGCGGCTCCGACGTGCGCGCCAACACTACGCGTGCCGAACCCATCGGCAACGGCGAGTACCGTATCACCGGACATAAGTGGTTCTGCTCCGCTCCCATGAACGATGCCTTCCTGGTACTGGCGCAGGCGCCAGGTGGGCTCACCTGCTTTTTCCTGCCACGCTGGACGCCCGATGGCCAGCGCAACGGCTTTCACCTCCAGCGCCTCAAATCCAAGCTAGGCAACCGGTCCAACGCTTCGAGCGAAGTGGAGTTCGACGGCGCGTGGGCCCGGCGGGTGGGTGAAGAAGGCCGCGGCGTGCCCACCATCATCGAGATGGTGCAGCATACCCGGCTCGATTGCACCCTGGGCTCTGCGGCATTGATGCGGCGGGCGCTGGTAGAGGCGGTTCACCACTGCACGTATCGCTATGCCTTCGGAAAACCGCTGATCGAGCACGCGTTGATGCAAAACGTCCTAGCGGACCTCGCCGTTGAATCCGAGGCAGCCACGCTCCTCGCCATGCGAGTGGCGCGCGCTTTCGACGAGAACGATTCCACCTTCGCTCGGCTGGCGGTCGCGGTTGCCAAGTACTGGACGTGTAAGCGCTCCCCGGCGCACATCGCCGAAGCTCTCGAGTGCCTGGGTGGGAGCGGCTACGTGGAGGAGTGTCCCATGCCGCGCCTGTATCGCGAAGCCCCTCTGAACGGCATTTGGGAAGGGTCGGGCAATGTGATCGTGCTCGACGCCCTGCGCACAATCCAGAAGGACCCGGAGTCGCTGGAGCTGGTGATGGCCGAGATCCGGTCGGCGCGCGATCCGCGAATCGAGAAATTTGCAGTGACTCCACCCGTTGCCGAAGCCGACGGCCGCCGTTTCGTTGAACGTCTCGCGATTGCCCTGCAAGCTTCGCTGCTGATGCGGTTCAGTCCACCCGCCGTGGCCGACGCCTTTGGCGCATCGCGCCTCGACGGCGGTGGCGGCCGGGCTTTCGGGACATTGCCTCCCGGCGTTGCCATGAAGCAGGTGATTGCCAGCGTTGGCCTGAACCGCTAGCCACCCTTCCTCGCCGGGAATTTCACCTCTTTGTCATCCGCTTGAAACGGCCGGCCATCAAAGCTGGCATTGGGATGGTATACCCAAGTTACCGATTCTTCACTGCCCTACTATTGCTTACACCAGCCCTTAACGCTGAGCAGAACCCACCCGAAGCGCTCATCGCGGCGGGGCATTGGAAGCAGGCGCGGGCGATCGTGGAAGCGCGTTTGCGCGACCGGCCGCCCGATGCCGAGGCGTACTTTCTTCTCTCGCAGCTTCGTTTCGCGTTTGGAGATCACTCGGCGCCGCTGATGCTCGCCGAGAAAGCCGTCGCTCTCGATGGCAGCGTCGCGAAATACCATCGGCAAGTTGCTGAGGCCATCGGAGTAGAAGCGCAGCACGCCGGACCATTCCAGGAAATCGGGCTGGCGCGCCGCTTTCGCAAAGAGATCGACCGCGCCCTTGAACTAGATCCGCGCGACACACAGGCTTTGCGCGACCTGCTGGAGTATTATCTGGTGGCGCCCGGAATCATCGGAGGCAGTTCGCACGAGGCGACGGCGGTGGCGGATCGGATCGCTGCAATCGATGCCCCGGCGGGATTCCTTGCCAAAGCCCGCATCGCCGCTTTCCACAAACGGCCCTCCGAGACAGAATCCCTGCTGCGCCAGGCGGCACAAGCCCAACCGCCCAGCTACCGCGCCCGCATCGAACTGGGACAGTTCTACGTTAATACGGAACACCCTAATCTGGACGCCGCGGAAAACGCCGCCCGAGAAGCGCGCCAGTTGGATCGTACTCGAGTCGACGCCTATTCGATTCTGGCCACGGCCTATGCAGACCGAGGCGACTTCGCGCGTCTCGAAGAGAGTCTGGCGGAAGCGTCGCGGGAGGTCCGGGACAATTTGGCCCCTTACTATCGGGCCGCCGATCGCCTGCTAGCCAGCAAGAGCGATCTATCCCGAGCCGAACGGTATTTGCGCAGGTATCTCGAACAGGAGCCTGAGGGGACCGAACCTTCCGCCTCCGAAGCGCATGGAAAACTCGATCTCATCCTCAAAGCGGAAGGGCATACCGAAAAAGAATTTTAACGGGCAGTTCACTCGGGCGTAACGGTAGGGGCCCAGGCTGGGGGTATGCAGAATGCGCCTGCTCCGGGCCATCTTCCCATTGCTCCGATGTTCCCTCCAGCTTTGCGTCCGTGGGTCGCGCCATTGGCGCCGGCTCTCGAGCGCTGGATCATGCCCGAGGATTTGGCGGAATTGGTAAGCCAGGCACAAGGATTCAACGCCGGCCCGCAGTTTGCCCGGCAGTTGCTCGACTCGCTGGAAATCGGCTTCTCGGTGGAACCGGAAGACTTGTCGCGAATCCCAGCGCGCGGCCCGGCAGTCATCGTGGCCAACCACCCGTTTGGCGCCGCCGAGGGACTAATCCTCATGGTTCTTCTGGAATCGGTCCGGAACGATTTCAAAATCGTGGCCAACTCGCTGCTTTCCATGTTTCCCGCGGTTACCAGTCACAGCCTTCTGGTGAATCCGTTTGAAACAGCGCGCGCGCGCACCGAAAATCTCGCACCCTTGCGCCAATCTCTCGACTGGCTCTCACGCGGAGGACTCCTGGCGACCTTTCCCGCCGGCGAAGTGGCGCATTTGAGTTGGGAAGAGAGATCCGTTACCGATCCGCCCTGGAAGACGACGGCAGCGCGCCTGGCGCTCCGGACCAAGTCACCCGTGCTGCCGGTCTTCTTTGATGGCGCGAACACATTGCCCTTTCACCTGGCGGGCCTGATCCACCCCCGCCTTCGCACCTTCAACCTGCCGCGCGAATTCTGCAAGCTGCGCGGCAAAACGGTTCGCCTGCGCATTGGGAGGGCGATCCAATTCCAGCGGCTGGCGGAATACGGCGATTCGGCGCTCGCAACCGAATATCTGCGTTCCCGAACTTTTCTGTTGTCTTACCGTTTCCGGCGGGCCAGCAAGCCAATGGGGCCGTCAGAGCTCCCAACGGTGCGGACCGGCGGATTGCCCGGCTCCGGGCGACGGCTTGCGGAGGAAGTCGCCGCCCTGCCGGAGGACCGGGAACTGGCGTCCAACAGTGAGTTCGCCGTGTACCTCGCACGGGCATTCGAAATTCCGGCGCTTCTCGACGAAATTGGCCGGTGCCGGGAAGCCGCTTTTCGGCTGGCGGGAGAAGGCGCTGGCAAGGAAAAGGACCTGGACCGTTTCGACGAAACTTACCAGCACCTGGTGCTCTGGAATAAAGCGGAGCAGCGCCTGGCGGGAGGTTACCGGCTGGGTATAACTACCGATCTGTTACACCGCGGTGGGGCCCTCAGCCTGTACACGAATACGCTGTTCCGCTATGATCCCGAGTTCTTCAACCGCGTCGGCCCGGCCATCGAGTTGGGCCGCTCGTTTGTATGCGCGGAGTATCAAAGAAATTACTCGTCTCTGCTGATGCTCTGGAAGGGCATCGCCCGATTTGTCGAACGGCATCCGCAGGCGCCGGTACTTTTCGGCCCCGTGAGTATCAGCCGCGAATACCACGAGATCTCTCGCGGCTTGATTGCCACCTACTTGTCCGATCGCGAGTCGCATGAGTTGGCCCGCATGGTGTCTCCGCGGGTGCGATTTCAGGGAGCGCAGCGCCACCGCTCCGTTCGCCGGCTGGCTGCGTTAACCGCGAGCCTGGATGATTTGTCCCGCTCGATCGCCGATATCGAAGAGGATGGCAAAGGAGTGCCGGTGCTCATCCGGCATTATCTGAAGTCGGGTGGCAAATTGCTCGGATTTAACGTCGATCACAATTTCTCCGGGGTGCTCGATGCGCTTATTCTGGCGGATCTGCGGACTGCCGATCCGGCGATGCTGGAGCGATATATGGGGCGCGCGGAGGCCCAGGCATTTCTGGCCTACCACCGGCGCAAGAACTATCTGTTGGCAGACGCTTGATCTGCCCAGGGTGGGATTACACCACACCCCCTTTGTACGACCGCTCTCCCCTCATTTGGTGCACCCGATCCGCCCCCAAATTACCTATTAGATAAATAAGACCTCTATATCTATAATGAGATGAGGGGAAAGCCCCGTTCGCCAGCCCTGGGAGGGGGACTCCATCGTGCAAGGCCATCTGACGAAACCTCTTCAATCGGTTCCGTACCCGGCTGAAGAAGGCAATCCACGTGCGTCCAAGCTCATTTTGCCGGTTGAAGATGAGCGCATCGTCGGACGCGACCTCCAAATCCGGCTGAAGCGCCTCGGCTACGAGGTGCCCGCCATAGCTTCGTCCAAAGTCGAAGCCATGCGGCTGGTGAAGGATTTTCAGCCGGATCTGGTCTTAATGGATATCACGCTCAACGGCACCGCGGATGGCATCGAAGCAGGCCGGCAGATCCGCGAGCGCTTCGACGTGCCCGTCATCTATTTGACGGCCCACTCCGATTCCGACACCCTCGAAAAAGCCAAGCTCACCGAACCCTTCGGTTATGTGCTCAAGCCCTTCGAGGATCGGGAACTGATGGCCGGGATTGAAATGGCTCTGCACAAGCACGAAGCCGAGCGCCGCCTCCGGCGAACGGAACGCTGGCTGGCTGCGACTCTCTGCTCTTTGGGGGATGGTGTGATTACCACCGATCCGGACCTCCGCGTCACTTTCCTCAATTGGGTGGCCGAGGAATTGACGGGGTGGACCGCCAGCGAGGCAATCGGACAAGATCTGTTCACCGTGTTTCAACTTTCCGGTGAGCGAGCCGGGGAAACCGCGCGCGATTGCATCGCTAATGTCCTCTCCAGCGGGTTGCCTGCCACCCTGGAGAGTTCTGTTCTGCTCAGCAAACCCGGGAATGCGATATCCGTATCCAACAGCATCGCTCCCATCCTCGATGAACGTGGCTATAGCGCCGGCATCGTGTTGGCTTTCCGGGATGTTACCGAGAAGGAGCGTGCCGAGCAGGAGATTCGGGAGCGTGGAGAGCAGCAGGCAGCGGCCAACAGTCTGACCCAGCAGGCGCTCGCCGGGCTTGACCTGCAAATTCTTGCGGATGAAGCATGCTCCCTTTTGTGCAGGCTGTTGCACGCCGACGTAGCGGAGTTTTTAGAGTTGGATCAGAACAAGTGCGAGTTGCGCACACGGTCCTGTTTGGGCGCCGCCGATCGCGCAACCGCGCCGGCCCTTTCGGTTGCAGGCTGTGTGCACGCCAGGCAGTTGCTCGAGAGAACCACGCCGGGGATCGTTCACCGCACTCTTGCCGGGGATCCTTTCCTGGACCGCCATGGGGCGGAATCGGCCGCGGCAGTAATCGTCGGCACACCGGAGAAGCCCTTCGGCATTCTGGCCGTTTGCGGCCGCACGGCCCGCCGGTTTAGCGATAACCAGCTTGAATTCCTGAGGGCGATCGCCTATACCTTGCGCTCTGCACTGGAGCGGAATGCCATGGAGAAGCGCCTGCGCGAAACCGAGCAGATGGAAAGCATTGGGGTGCTCGCCGGCGGTATCGCTCACGACTTCAACAACCTGCTGGCAGTCGTGATGGGCCAAGCCGAGGAAGGACGCCGCGAATGCCCGCAATGCCCGATCATCTGCGACATCTGGTCGGCGGCGGGGCGCGCCGCGGACCTGACCCGGCAACTCTTGGCGTACGCAGGAAAGGGCCACGTGATTTCGGCGCAGATCAGTCTCTCCGATTGGATCGCCGAATCCAGGGAGATGCTCCAGCGCGCTCTTCCCGAGCGGGTGCGGGTCGAATTCGCGCTTGCCGCCGGACTGCCACCGGTACAAGCCGACCCAGCCGAGATCCGGCAAATCCTCATCAGCCTCATCAGTAACGCCGGCGAAGCCATTCCCCCCGGCAAAGCCGGTCACGTTAGAATCGCGACCGGAGGCGTCGACCTTACGGCCGGCCGGCCACCCGCGCATTCCGGGATTTATTCCTCCGCTCCGGGCCGTTACGCATTCCTCGAAGTGGCTGATGATGGATGCGGCATTAGCGAAGCGATTCAGGAAAGGATTTTCGAGCCGTTCTTCAGCACCAAATTCACCGGCCGGGGCTTGGGCCTGGCCGCGGTGCAAGGAATCGTCCGGGCCTACGGCGGATTTATCCAAGTGGAAAGCGCCCCCGGCAGCGGAGCTACGTTCCGTATCTTCCTGCCGGCGCGCCCGGAGAACGCCAGCCCGAATTTGGCGCCGGCCGAGCAGCCACTTCAAAAGCCCGCATCCCATACCGTCCTGGTAATCGAAGATGAGGCGATGCTCCGCAAAATGGTGGTCCGCATGCTGGAACGGGCCGGCTTTCGAGTGCTCTCCGCCGGCGATGGCAAGGCGGCTCTGGTACTTCTGGAGCAGACACCCTCGGTTCCCGCCGTGGCACTCGTCGATCTCACGATGCCAGTGATGGGGGCGGCGGAACTGCTGCCGGTTCTTCGCTCCCGGTATCCCGCTTTGAAAGTGATCGCCACCAGCGGGTACTCCGAACAGGAGGCCTGCCGTGTTTTGCGCCCGGAGTACATTTCCGGATTCCTGCAAAAGCCGTTCGAACGCGATGCCCTCTGCGAGCTCCTGGCGAGGACCTTGAACTGACCTATGCGAAAACCGGCGACCCATCCGGGCGAAGTACACGCGGCAGCCCCGTCAATGCTGCGTTATGGCGTAGCCGCGGCTGCTGCTCTCGTCGCCACCGCCGTCCGATTGGCGCTCAATCCTGTCGTCGGGCCATATGCACCGTACCTGCCGCTCGTGTTGGCCGTCATTATTACTGCCCGGTATTCAGGGAGTGGCCCCGCCCTGGCCGCAACGGCCCTGAGCGCCGCGTCTGCATGGTACTTCTTTCTCGAGCCCCGCAACAGCTTCGGAGCTCCGTATCTGGCGGCTGGCGCCAATCTGCTGGTATTCGTCGCTACCGGCGCCGTTATCAGCTTCCTGGTAGGGCGGTTGCCCCAGTGGACGATCGCCAGCGTCACGCGAGAACGGGTCCTCGCCCGCCAGGCACAATTGATCGACCTGTCTCATGACGCCATCATTATCGTCGACGCAAACCGCGTCATCCAGGCTTGGAACACCGGCGCCACCGAGATGTACGGTTGGAGCGACGCGGAAGCAATCGGCCAGGTAATCGACGGTTTTCTGAATACTAGAAATCACCTGCCGATGACGGAGATCCGGCACATGCTCGCTCGCGACGGCCGCTGGGAAGGAGAACTGATCCATACCGGCCGGGCGGGCCGCGAGATCATTGTCGAGAGCCGCCACGTGCTGGTTCGCGACGAGAGTGGCGCGCCCTCCGGGTTTTTGGAAATCAACCGGGATATCACCGAACGCAAGAAAGCGGAGATCGCGCTTCGCGAAAGCGAGCGGCGTGTGCAACGCAAGCTGGAGAGCGTCCTTTCCCCCGATATGGACGTGGGGCAACTCGAGTTGGAAGACGTCATTGACGTGGAGGCCATCCAATCCGTCATGAACGATCTTTGGGAATTCGCCCGCCTTCCTATGGCCATCCTCGATACCAGCGGTAAGGTTTTGGTGGGGGTTGGCTGGCAGGAAATCTGCACGCGCTTTCATCGCATCCACCCCGAGACGCTGCGGCATTGCATCGAGAGCGACACGTGCCTCACAGAAGGCGTCCCCGCCGGCCAATTCAAGCTCTACCAATGCAAGAACAACCTGTGCGACGTCGCTACGCCTCTTGTGATAGGAGGGCAGCATTTGGGCAATATCTTCACCGGCCAATTTCTGCTGGAGGACGAGCCCGTCAGCGTACCCCTCTTCTCGGCGAAAGCCCGAACTTACGGTTTCGATGAAAAGGAATACCTGTCTGCTCTCGACCGCGTACCGAGGATTGACCGGCGGAGCGCCGAAACCGCCATTTCGTTCCTCGGCAAGTTCGGCGCAATCGTGGGAAAGCTGAGCTACGCCAACATCAAACTGGCCCGGTCCTTAAACCAACTGCGGCGCAGCAAAGAGGAAATCCTGCAACTGAATGCCACCCTGGAGCGGCGCGTCGAAGAGCGGACCGCAGAGTTGCAGCAGGCGAACCGCGAGTTGGAGTCGTTCTCCTATTCCGTGTCGCACGATCTGCGCGCCCCGCTGCGGACCGTCGAAGGCTTCTCGAAAATTCTGCTGCGCGACTACCGAGGCAAGCTGCTGGATGAAACCGCCGCCGGCTACATGCAGCGCATGAGTGCCGCCAGCAAGCGCATGGGCCAACTCATTGAAGATCTTCTCGCCCTGTCACGGCTGAGCCGGCAGGAGATGACCTGCCAGTGGGTGGATCTGAGCCAGATCGTGCATGGAATCCTGAACGAATATCGCCTTCGCGAGCCGGATCGGGACGTGGACGACGAAGTGGAGCCGGGAGTGACCGCCCATGCCGACCCCAAATTGGCGCGCATCGTTTTGGAGAACCTTGTCGGGAACGCCTGGAAATATACCGGCCGCACGGCCGCGGCCAGCATCGCCTTTGGCGCTCACCGCAACGCGGGCGCCCCGGTGTTTTTCGTCCGCGACAATGGCGCCGGCTTCGATATGGCTCATGCCGAACAGTTGTTCGCGCCATTTCAAAGGCTGCATCGCCAGGATGAATTCGAGGGAAATGGGATCGGTCTGGCTACGGTACAGCGCGTGGTCCGGCGGCATGGCGGTAGGGTCTGGGCGGAGGCCGAGCCGGGACGTGGGGCCGTTTTCTATTTCACGTTGGGAGAGCCTTGATGCCGGGAATAGGAACCATCTTGCTGGTGGAAGACAATAACGACGACGAGTTGCTTACATTGGACGCCCTACGAACGGGGGGCTTGACGAACCCCGTATTTGTGGTGCGCGACGGCCAGGAAGCGCTCGACTACCTTTTCGCCCATGGGCCGTTTGCCGGCCGCGAACCGCACGAAGGACCGTCTCTCGTCTTGCTCGACCTGAAATTGCCTAAGGTGAGCGGGATGGAGGTGCTGCGGCGCATCAAAACGGACGAGCGGACCCGGCGCCTGCCGGTGGTCGTCCTGACCACTTCTTCCGAGCAGGAGGATATCCACAACTGCTACGGAAACGGCGCCAACAGCTACGTGAGAAAACCAGTGGAGTTCGACAAATTCCTGGAAGCCGTGCGCCACCTCGGCTTGTATTGGACTCTCGTCAATGAATCGCCCGCCTGATGCGCCCAGGGAACCGATTGAAGTTCTCATTGTCGAGGACTCCGAAGACGACGCCCTGCTGATCCTCGGTTCGCTCCGTGAAGGGGGATTCGCGCCGCACTACGAACGAATCGCGACGCCCGAGCAGATGCGAGAGGCGCTGGCAGCGTCGCCCTGGCGCCTGATTCTTTCCGATTACCGCCTGCCCCGGTTCAATGCCCTAGAGGCATTCGCTATTTACCGTGAGTTCGGGCTGGACATTCCGTTCCTCATTGTTTCGGGTGTCATTGGTGAAGAAACTGCCGTGGCTGCTATGAAGGCCGGTGTTCACGACTGCGTCAGCAAGAACAATCTGGGGCGCCTGGCCCCAGCGGTGCGCCGGGAATTGCGCGACGCCGAGACGCGGCTGGAGCGTGAGCGGGCACAGTCCGAATTGCGGCGAAGCCTCACCGAATTGGAGCAGAGGAACACGGAACTCCACGAAAGCCGCGAACAGTTACTTGCGCTCAATCGCGATCTCGATCGCAGGCTGGAACAACTCGAAAGCGCGCTGGCCGAAAAAGAGGTGCTCTTTAAGGAAGTGCAGCACCGCGTAAAGAATAACCTCCAGGTGATCTCCAGCCTGTTGTCGCTGCAGGCCGAACAAGCCGGGTCGGAACAGGCGCGCGCGGCGTTGGCCGAAAGCCGCGACCGCGTGCGCTCCATGGCCCTCATCCACGAGCAACTCTCGCATTCCGGGCACATGGCGGAAATCGAGTTCGCGCAATACACTGGCCGCCTCACGCGTTACCTGGTGAGCGGCTATCGGACGAACCCCGAGCGGATCCGGATTGATTCCGCCGTCGATGTGATCTTGCCGCTCGATCAAGCCATTCCCTGCGGGCTCATCATTCAGGAACTCCTCTCTAATTCCTTGAAGCATGCCTTTCCCAACGACGCTTCCGGGGAGATTTCCATCGAGTTCCACGAAAGCGATGGCGAATACCGGCTGAACTATGGCGACAACGGAACCGGCCTTCCGCCGGACTTTGATCTCAGCCGCTCCGCATCCCTGGGCATGCAGCTCATCTCGGATCTGGCGGCACAGTTGCGGGCCGAGATCAAATACTTCAATTCGGGCGGCGCAAACTTTGAGCTGCGATTCGGCAAGCGAGTCCAGTAAGGCCCGGCCCTAGCCGCTCTAACGCGGTGACTGCTTCTTCGCCACGGCTTCCGCTTTGCGGATCGCTTTCTCCCGCATTTGCCAGGAATCGATGGCCTTTTGCGCCCCCTCCCGCGCCATGCTGGCGCTGAGGCGGCGCTCCGCTTCATCGAAAGTGGCTTCGGCGTCCAGACGGGCGTTTTCGGCGGCTTCATTCGCCTCCCGGAAGGCGTCTAGCGCCGCCCGTAGCTCCGCGTCTACACCTCGTACTTTCCCGTTTCCCGCGGCCTTGCTCAGGTCCTCGCTCCAACCGGACTTCACATTCTCCTCTAGCTCGGCCAGCGCCGCCGTGGCCTTATCGGCTGTAGCTCGCACCCTTCCCTTCTGCATTAACCAGTGCCAGACGGACCAGTCCTTGGCCTCGAGCATCAAAGCTTTGGCCTCTTCCACTGCCGGGATCTTCCGCATATTGCGAACTCCAGAGTAATCGGGTGCGAGTCCCTGGCGCAAGGCCAAAAGGGGTAAGATCAGGTAAGAAGGCATGAATATCTGTAAAGCAGTGCGGCGGGTCCTGACTTTGACCATCTGCTGTTGCGCGATGCCGGCCGGAACTCCGCCTGGGCAGGTTACGCCCGAAACTGCTCGTGAGTTCAGTTGCTATATCCAATCCGCGGAAGCCCGCATGGAAAGCCGGAAAACGTTTCTCCTGGCGGAATCCGATGCCAACTGGAACGCTCAAATCGTGCGCGGCGGCCGCATCCAAACGGTTGCGCCCACGGGAGTGAACCCGCGCAAGATCGCCGGCGGCCAGCTCTATGACTGGATCGGATCGGTCTTCATTCCGGGGGCCGGCCTGGACCGCTTGATCCTGATGCTCCAGGATTACGACCACCGGGCTTTGTATTTCCCGGAAACCATCTCTTCCTCGAAGCTGCTCTGCCGAACCGGCAACGATCATTTCCGGTACACGATGCGGATGAAGGAGCCGGCAGTCCTGGATGTGGAGAGCGACGTGATCTGGGAACAGGTGGATGCGCAGCACTGGAAATGCCGGTCCTATTCGACGAATATTCAGGAAGCCGGCAAGGACCACGGATACCTGCGCCGCCTGTATTCGTATTGGCGCTTTACCGGGGACCAGAAAGGCGTTTTCGTGGAAGGCGAAACCATCACCTTGAGTGACGAATTCAGCGGCATGGCGCGCGCTTTCGGATCGGCATTCCTGGGGATCAATCCCGAGAAGTCGCTGAAGCATTCGCTGGCATCCATGCGCGAATCCATCCTCAAACCGGGGCTGCAGATTGCGGGCCCGGCCGAAGGTCTGCCGGAATGCGGCGAGGCGTTTCGTCCGGCAACGTGCAGCGACGCCAGGTAGGTTGCGGAAGAAGGCTGGACCGCTCCCAGGCGGTCGCGTCTCGGTAACTGTCATGAGCGATGCGATACCCGATTTTGACTACATCGTGATTGGCTCCGGGTTCGGCGGCAGCGTGGCGGCGTTACGCCTGGCCGAGAAGGGATACCGCGTTGGCGTCATGGAGATGGGGCGCCGCTGGACGCCCGAGAACCTGCCGGCCACCAACTGGCTCATCTGGCGCTGGATCTGGCGCCCGCGCCTGGCTCTGCGCGGCTTCTTCAACCTGCGTCCCTTCCGGCATGTGACTATCGTGCATGGCTGCGCGGTGGGCGGCGGATCGATCACCTATGGCGCTACTTCGCTGGCCCCGCGGGATACCGTCTGGGACACCGGTTCATGGAAAGATCTTGCCGGCTGGAAAACGGCGATGCCGGCTTATTTTGAGACGGTTCGGCGCATGCTGGGGATCACGGAGAACCGTCTATTGGGGCCGGCGGATCAACTCTTGAAGCGGGCCGCCGAGGCATCCGGAACCGGCAACACCTTTTACCGGACGCATGTGGCGGTTTTGGAGCCGGCGGATGGGAAACAAGGCGGCGAGTGCCTTCCGGACCCCTACTTCGCGGGCGAAGGGCCGCCACGCCACACATGCATCGGCTGCGGCGGCTGCATGATGGGTTGCCGCTACAACGCCAAGAATACGCTCGACCGGAACTACCTCTACCTCGCGGAGAAGCGCGGCGCCCAGGTGTTCGCCGAGACCCAGGTCGTAGACGTTCGGCCTTTGGGCGCGGCAGACGGCAGCGGAGGCTATGAAGTTCGCACCGTCCGCTCGACCGCCTGGCTCCGCAACCGTCCGCGCCGCTTCACCTGCCGCGGAGTGGTGTTCGCCGCCTCGGCGCTCGGCACCATGGACTTGTTGTTCCGGCTGAAGCGAAAAGGCTCGCTCCCTGGCATCAGCGATCAGCTCGGCAATCGCGTACGCACCAACGCGGAGTCGCTCATCGGAATCCGCGTGCCGCGCGGCGGCGAGGATCTATCCAAAGGCATCGCCATCGGCTCGGGCATCTACCTGGATGACCATACCCACATCGAAGCGGTGCGCTACCCGGCGGGGTCGGATGCTATGGGGCTGCTGGCTACTCTGCTCACCGGCGGCCGGCCGGGGCAGCCGCGCCTCTTGCCGTGGTTGGGCACGCTGGTCTCATCGCTGGCGCGTCACCCCTTCCGCACGATCCGCTGCCTGCATCCGTTCGGGTTCGCGCGGGAGTCGCTCATCTTGTTATGCATGCAGACCCTGGAAGGGTCCATCGACATGCGGCTGGGCCGTCCGTGGTTCTGGCCCTTCCGCCAGGTTTTGGTGAGCCGCGGCCAGCCCATCCCGGCCTTCATTCCTCAGGCCAATGCGTTTGCGCGGCTGGCTGCCGGCTTGGCCGGAGGCGTGGCCATGAGCATGATCACCGAAATTCTGTTCAACATCCCTACCACCGCGCACCTACTGGGCGGCTGCGCCGTGGCCAATACCGCAGCCGAAGGCGTGGTCGATAGTTTCCACCGCGTCTTCGGCTATCGAAACATGTACATCTGCGATGGCTCGGTGATCGCCGCCAACCTGGGCGTCAACCCCAGCCTTACCATCTGCGCGCTGACCGAGCGCGCGATGAGCTTTATCCCTACTTCTTGATGTTGGGGCCGAAGTTGAAAGCCGGGCCAACTGAAAACCGTACCGTCCAGCGGCCATCCTTTAACAGGTCGTTGAATAGATGATCGTAGACCACATCGACCTGAGTGCGGAGCGCCACGTGATGGGTCGCCAGAACATCGAAGCCGCCACCGACTCCCACGAACCAGGTGGTGTCCGTCTTGTGGCCGGAAGGCGACAACTGCGCGGCAATCCCGGCGGCGATCGGGTCTCCCGGGTTGGGTGTCGCATTCTCATAAATCGCCCCGGCAAACAGCGGTCTCACGAAGATCGTCTCGTGGGTAAAGTGCCGGAAAGCTAATTGCGGCCCCACCGCGAAGGTCTGCGTACGCGAATGGGTGGGCACCGCCAGCGCATACCCGGGCGGAATCTTTCCGGCGGCCGCCAGTTGACCGAGTTGTGCGCCCAATTTCTGCTGTAACGCTATGGGCAAAAGATTGGGCGTGAGGGTAAGGTCACCGGTCGAGATACTGTAATCGAAACCAAAGGAGTACCAGGTTTTCGGCCGGAACCCGAATTGCGCGGCGAACCCGTTTTCGAAGAGCCCGATTTTCGGGCTGTCCAGAAAGGCATAGCCGCCAAAAGCATCGAAGCGGGTGACGTAGTCCTGTTGGGCGAAAGCAGGCAAAGCGACAAAAGCGAGTGGCGCCATGAACAGCGTCATGCGGCGCGCCCGAAGGGAATGCGGTGTTTGCGCGGTAGCCATAAGACACCTCCACGTGGATGGCGGAAATAGCGTGAGAGCTGGACCCTGAGGAGTTTCGCCAGCCGCGAAGCTCCGTGGACGTCCCGGCATGCGAACCGAACTGCTTGGCGTCATGTCCGGCATCCCGGTCAGTATCAGGTTACCATTTTTATTTCGTATATTCATCCCTCAAAATCTGCTTACAATAGGGGAGGCGGCATTATGTTCCCCTCTACTTTGTTGGAGCGCCTGTATACCGTGGGCAGCCTGCAGAACACGTCCGGCGGGGCCCGCTTTGCACTGAAGAATCGGTTGACCGATGCGGAACTGGTCGGCATCCGGCGCATCGCGATCGATGGATGCGCGGTGGCGCTGGAGCGCGTGCGGTTGTGCCTGGAAAACGGCCGTGTGATGGCGCCCGGCGAGGTCACGAGCGATCAGCCGGTTCCCTTCCCTTTGGGATGCGCTGTAGCAATCGAGACCGACGCAGAGCGGCTGCCGGAAGCGCGGCATGCCATCGAGATCGACTTCGCTGCCCGGCCATTCGGGGAAATGAGCCTGAAAGTGGACGATACCATTGCCGGGAACACCGAGCCGCCTCTGCACATCCCCCGCTCGAATCAAGATGATTATGACGAGGAGATGGTCCGCCGGCGGCGGGAACTACTGGAGCAGCGCCTGGGGGGCCCGTTGCGGCACATCGCGCATTACTCCTTCGATGCGCATATGGCCCGGGGCAACTGCGAGAACTTCGTGGGTGTGGCGCAGGTTCCGTTAGGCTTAGCCGGCCCCCTCTGGATTCACGGCGAGCACGCCAACGGGGAATATCTGATCCCCCTGGCAACCACCGAGGGCACGCTGGTAGCTTCACACAATCGCGGCATTAAGGTGCTGAACCTGTGCGGCGGGGTAAAAACCACTGTGATGGCGGATGCCATGCAGCGCGCGCCGGCTTTCGTGCTGGAAGACGCGCGCGCCTGCCGCGATTTTGTGGCCTGGGTGCAAAGTCATAGTGAGCAGATCCGTACGGAGGCGGAAGCCACTTCCTCAGTGGCGAAACTGCAATATATTGACCCGTACGTTGCTGGCAAGTTTGCGTACTTGCGATTCAACTTTTCGACCGGGGATGCGGCCGGCCAGAACATGGTGGGCCGCGCCACGCTGGCGGCCTCCAATTGGATTCTGGCCAACTATCCGGGAATTACCAAGTATTACCTGGAATCGAATTTCGCCACCGACAAGAAGGCTTCCCAAATCAACGTGCTGCGGACCCGCGGGAAACGCGTGGCGGCGGAAGCTACCATTACGCGGGAGGTGCTGCGGCGCCACCTGCGCGTGGAACCGGAGACTCTGCAATACCATTACGGCGTGGCGAACGTAGGCGCGTTTCTTTCGGGAGCCAATAACAACGGCGCGCAATCACCGAACAGCATCGCAGCCATGTTTATCGCTACGGGGCAGGACGCGGCTAACGTGGCGGAATCCTCGGCGGGCATTCTCTACTCGGAGTTGACGCGCGCGGGAGATCTGTATCTCTCGCTTACCATCCCATCGCTGATCGTGGCTACCTATGGCGGGGGCACCGGGCTTGCCACGCAGCGCGAGTGCCTCGAACTGCTGGACTGTTACGGCAAAGGTAAGGTAAACCGGCTGGCGGAGATTGTGGCCGGCGTGGCACTGGCAGGCGAGATCTCGCTGGGCGCGGCCATTTCCGCTTCGGATTGGGTCTCGGCGCACGAAAAACACGGGCGGAACCGGTAGCCTACTAAGCTAATCATGCGCTTTCATAAATTCGATCACGTGTCAGGGAGCTACGAGCGCGGCTCGACAGGGCAACTGTTTTTCCGAGCCGCGAGGGAGCGGTCCGCAGGAAATACGTTACCGAACTTCTGAAACGATGCACTAAGCTAGCAGAGCAGGGCCCGGGTCATGGGCCAGAGGTCTTTCACTTTCAGCGGCTCATGGAAGAAGCCGAAACTGCCGATACAGCGAGAGAGGAACTGGTAGGCGATCACTTCGTCGAGCCGGACGCCGGGACCGGCCACATCGTGCAGAACGCCATCCAACGTGAACAGGACCTTGCGGAACAGGAAGAGGGCCGAAGGGAAGCGGACGCCCTTCAGGGCTAACTCGTCTAGCAGAAGCATGGCATCTAAAGCCCCCGGGGAATGATGCGGCGGGAGTGCGGCGAAGAACCGGCTGACCTGATGTTCGATCAAGCGCTGGGGAATACGCGCCCCTTTGCGGCGGGGACGGCTGAGCGCGCAAACGGCCTCGGCGACCCCCGATGGATTGCGCAGCAGCATCATGACGGTGAGCATCACCAGGCCGCGCCGCGCCGCCAGGCTCAAGCGGCCGGTGAGCGCCCAATCGAGCACGATTAGTTCCCGGTTCGGCTCATCGTACAGCAGGTTGCCGGCGTGCGGATCGGCATGAAAGATGGCGGCGGGCTCGCGCGAGAAGAGCGGCACCGCGAGGAGTGCTTCGATGATCTGAGCGGCGATACGGTTGCGGCGCAGTTGGGAACCCGGAAACGCCGCGGTCACTTTGACGCCCTGTTCCGCGCTCATGGCGGTCACTTTCGCGGTGCACAACTCCGGAATCAGGCGCGGCACGCGGATCCCGATGCTGGAGCGGTACAGGCGGGCGGCCTCGAGGAGGGTGGCCTGCTCGCGCGCAAAATCCAGTTCGTGCTCGAGCAGCAGGCGCACTTCGGTGATGGATTCGCGCACGTCGCGAACGGCGAACCGGTAGCTCGACTCGCGCGCCGTTACGAATTCGCCGAACGCCTGGAGCAGGCTCATATCCTCTGCGAAAGACCACGGCACATACGGCTTGAGCACTTTGAAGGCGCCGGCTTGCGGCTCGCGGCCGGGTTTCCGCCAAACGAACCGGAGGATGGCACTGGCGCTACCTTCCTTATGGACGGTGGGTTCCATCTCGACGCCATACGTCTCCAGGAGCGAGCCGAGTTCTTCGTCGAGGATGCCGCGGACTTCCGCCCCGGTCATATCGGACATTCCGTTTTCGAGCTGGCATAGGGCTTCCCCCAGAGGCTCCGGCAGGCGGGGATTGCGCGCCAGCACCTGTCCGAGCTTTTGCAGGCCCGGCATCTTCGAAATCAACCAGATGAGACGCATTTCCGGGGGCGTATCGAGCGGCAACGCCATCTGTTCGTGGATTTTGGCCTGCAGACGCTCCTTCGAGAGGCGTGAAAAAACGAACGCGAAGGCATCGCGCACCAACGGCCGCCAGAGGGCGTGGGAATCGGGCACGAGTGTCTCGACGGGGATGAGAGACAGCACCCAAGGGCCGATCGCTGCGCCGGATTCGCTCAAAGGGAATTCCTCATTTCTAGCTTCGCTCCAAACAAACGTGAGAGAGTGTGGCGTTTTGCAGCAGAAGTGGCGACGAACGGGAGAATCGGGGCAAGGCCGTGAACGGGATTGGACAGGAGAGCGACGAGAATTGGAAACGTTCCGCAGGGCAGCGATAATCCAGCGTTGGTCCACCTAAACTCCTACTTCCGCCTTGGGCCTTGTCCCTGGCTCGATAAGGCCCTCGATTTCCGCAATCTCCCGGCGGCAGCGCTCGACTCAAGAGTCCCTCCGCTCGCAGGCGATTTCCTCGAAGGTGCGGCCGTCGCTATCCAGAGTGGCTTTCTTGCCACTGAGCGCTTCCCAACGCTGCACGATCACGTCCGCGTACTTGGGATCAAGCTCTATCCCGCAGCAGACGCGCTCGGTGAGTTCCGCCGCGGCCAGGTAGTGCCGCTGCCAAGGAATGGCTCATAAACCAGTTCGCCACGTTTGAGGTGGTTCAGAATTGGCTGGCGCGATCAAATCGACTGGTTTTGCGTGGGATGATCGTACTTCTCCTCGTCGCTGCCTCCCATGATGAATTTGGGCGAGGGCGACGCCCAAACCGTGGAGTTCTCGCCGGCCTTGCCGTACCATGGGGCCTTCGGCTTCCGCACAAACCAGCCGGGCTCATGTTGGAACCAGTAGAGCGTTCGTATGAGGACCGTTCGCCGCTTATCCCAGATGGTTTGCTGGTGGTGCTCGAAGCCAATCCGCAGCAATCCGTCCAGGACCTCGCGGGTGTATTTGGAGGCATGCCAGCAGTACGCCACTTGGAGGCTGGGGACCAACTCGAATGCTTCCGACCAATCCGCTCGGGTATCACCGGAGATCTTTGTTTCGGTATGGCCGGTCGTTCGCTTCTTCATATAGCTGGGCTCCGCCGGCCCGCAGCCGTTCAAACCTGCTCGGTCGCGCCACTCGCTAGCCAACTCGATTCCGTAGGGTGGATCGGTCACCATCAACAGCGGCTTGCGGTCGCCGAGCAGCCGAGCCACATCGTCCGGCCGCGTGGCGTCCCCGCACAATACCCTGTGCTTCCCGCAGAGCCACAGGTCGCCAGCGCGGGAAACCGGAACCTCTGGAACCGGCGGTGTGGCGTTGGCGCGCTCCTCATCGGGAATGGCCAGCAGCCCGTCGATCTCGCCCGGATTGAAGCCGGTTAGATCGAGGTCGAAGTCTGCTTCGTTGAAGCCGAACTCGCGGATGCTGGAGACCATGAGATCCACGACGGTGTCATTTTTTCGGGGATTCCTGGCGTAAGGAACCAGGCGGTCGATAGGCCAAATCTGAATTTGGAGCGGCTGCGCATTCGCGTCCATACTTCACCTCATCCAACGAGTGATCTTGAGGTGCCTTTCGGAGGGTGCGCTTAGCGCTCGCCAGTCGAACCGGCCTTCATTGTGATTATAAGCTTCATGGCCCCTAACAAAACACGAGTGCTCTTTTCCGTTTCAAACACTCATAGTGCATGCCGTGCACGCTATGGGAGTCGAATCATCGATGTCCTGCTGCACGACTCCACGCAGGAGGACATCTTCGTATCTCAGCTCTGCTCAGATAACGAGCGTATGATGCCTGCCGTCCGCGGCAGCACCCCCGCACGGAAACTGGGAGCGGAGCACTACCGCAAGATGGCGGCTGCGCGGAAAACTCGCGGTGGGGTCAGGCTGGGGATTCCGGCGAAGCTGAACGCTAGTTCCGGAGGAAAGCCGAACGGCATTCCGGGATGATCCCGAACACCATCGGAACGTAGCGACGCTGGCATTTAGATTTTGCAGGAAAGTGTTCGGCTTCGTCAAGCGAAACCTGTCCGGAGCGCAGCGCAGGAAGAACGCTGCAAGCCAGAAAAGGGGCGCGGGGAAAGGCCGGCACGTCCTGTCCCCGCCTCAGCACACAGAAGCCCCGGAGCGCGAGCAGCGCTCCGGCACTGCCGCAGCATTAACCGATTGCCATTTCAAGAGTAAGATTGAATTGCAGTCAAATTCGACGTGCCGGGAGCTGTGGTGTGTAGACATGGGTGATAAAAGGCATTTGAAACTGGTCCGTTGTGCGGCGGCCGGTCTTTTGCTCCTCGCCTTGCCGGCCATAGCTCAACGACGTGAGATGAACGGCTATGTCACCGCTCGCGATGGAACTCCGATTGAGGACGTTTCCGTGGTGACCTCCGGAATGGGTTTCAACGGATGGGCCGCATCCAAAGCAGACGGATCTTTCAGGTTGCCCGCTACCGGAGCGTTTGTGAGTTTTCGACACGCGGATTACAAGCCATTGCTCGTCCGTTCTTCCGATTTGACTGAACCCGTCCGCGTACAGTTAGACCCGACTGATGAGACTGTGTGGAAGGTAAAATCATGCCGTTCTCTACCCGGCAAAGGCGGAGCCTGGATAGGCGGCGGATTGCGTGTCAATCCCGGAGGCAGTTATAAAGGTCCGGTCTATGGCGAACACGACTCCCACTGGTACGTTCAGCGAGGAAGCGACCGACTTCATGTGGTCGATGGATATGCTTGGCACGCAGGTCTCCCGCTGGAACAAACTTTAGTCCGGTCCGAGAGTGTTTCCGTCCACGGCTGGGTTTTCGAGAAAATTGTAGGATTGGATTTATCCGGCCGTAACAGCGAAGGAAAGTACTGGCGTTGGGTCGGCGCTCCTGTGGCCTTAGCAATCGAGCACGAAACAACTAGCCGAGAATCCGCTGATTATTTTGACAAAGTCATCGCGACCATGTGTTTTCAATCGGCTGATCAAGCACGACGCTGATCAGAACTGGATCGCCTAGCTTCCGGCCTTGCCTCGATTCTTTCTCATCGAATCGCCACGCATCTCGATGCGATGGGCGTTGTGTACGAGGCGATCGAGGATGCCGTCGGCGAGAGTGGGATCGCCGATCTGCTCATGCCAGCGTGCGACCGGTAGTTGCGCGGTGAGGATGGTCGAGCGCACCTGGTATCGATCTTCGCAGATCTCCCAGAAATCACGGCGCTCGGGTTCTGACAGCGGGGCCATGGCCCAATCGTCGATCACCAGGACATCGATGCGGCTGACTCGAGCCAGGAGACCGCGCAAACTTCCGTCGGCCCGCGCCATCGCAAGGTCCCGGAACAACGACTGGGCGCGGGTGTAGAGTGCCGAATAGCCATCGCGGCAAGCCTTCTGAGCCAGGGCGCACGCCACGAAGCTCTTGCCCACCCCGGTCGGGCCCAGGACGAAGATGTTCTCGTGCGTCCCCACCCAGGCGGACTGTTGCGTCAGAGAGCGGATCACGCTCTTGTCGAGACCGCGAGCGCTCCGATAGTCGATCTCTTCAACGCAAGCGTTTGGCGTGCGCAGCTTGGCGTTCTTCAGGCGTCGGGCGAGTGCCTGGTTCTCCCGCCAGTTCCACTGTTGATCCAGTAAGAGCCCGAATCGCTCCAGGAAGCTCAGCTCGTTGAAGGCCCAGGAACAAGATCCTTCCGCCCGCGACGCGATTCCGGGGTCGGCCTGAAACTGTTCGGCTTCATCGCGGAATCGGTGTTCACCTTCATCCCGGAACCCTGTTCGGGATCATCCTGGAATGCCGTTCGTCATCATCCCGGAATCGCGTTCATCTTTTCCCGGATTCCCCATATCAGGCTGAGCAAGCCAGCGGGTAGAACGGTAGTTGGGTCACTCTGGTATATACTTCTGGCGTGAGTGGGAATTTCGCGATTCTCAATCCGTGCGGTAAGAAATGGTCGGATTTAGAGGGCGACGGCCGCGCGCGCTTCTGTGCAACGTGCAAAACGCCAGTCCATTTCATCGCCGACTATTCGCCCAGCGAGTGGAAGAAAATTTGGGGTGAGTCGAACGGCCACGTCTGTGGTTTTCTCGGCGATTCACCCGGGCCGCGACGCAACCGCCGGACGATTGTGGTTGGCGCGCTGCTGGCAGCGGTCTCGCCACTCTTTGCGGCCTCCGGGCGCGTGAAGTTCCGCGTGATTGATCGAGCTGGTGATCCCGTCCCCGGGGCGAGCATTGCGGTGCTCAATAGCGAAGGCAGAGTCGTTCAATGTTCTGAAAGCGATGAGTCCGGCGAAGCTACACTGACCGGACTCCCGCTGGGCGACTCGCGATTTGCCGTTACGAGCCCGGGCTTCGAAAGACGCCAATAAACGCTGACTTTTCACAACGGTAAGGAAGTGAAGGTCGAAGTACACCTGCAACTGCTGTTGTTCGTTGGCATTATCATCGAAGTCAAGCCTAAGAAGTGTCACGGCTGGCGGCAGTATTAGCGAGCGGCGATCAAACACACCAGCGGGCTGCGCCGTGGTGATTCGGTCGATGAAGGAGTCAAAACCCCTATCCAGGGCGCGTCAAGTGGTTTGTGTAAACGGCCTGGGTTTCTTCCTTGCGCCGCAGGCTATCGGGCGGTGGGAAAGTGGGAATCCTGGGTTTGGATTTCCACTTTTCCACCGCCCAACAAAGAAATTCTTGGTTTGGGTGTTCGGCTTTCAAATTTAGAAAAGAGTTTTGTTCGGAACCACGCGACTTC
>Ga0209060_10001101_pt1 | contig 32703 bp, 23 predicted proteins | sample Coa_R1_8_FD_187155 | JGI IMG/M metagenome (GOLD analysis project Ga0209060, IMG submission 187155) | Surface soil microbial communities from Centralia Pennsylvania, which are recovering from an underground coalmine fire - Coalmine... | ecosystem: Environmental > Terrestrial > Soil >...
AACGAGCGTCACCGCCTCGCGATTCATGATCGCTTGCTGACGCGCGCGGCTCGCAACGAGCGTCACCGCCTCGCGATTCATGATCGCTTGCTGACGCGCGCGGCTCGCAACGAGCGTCACCGCCTCGCGATTCATGATCGCTTGCTGACGCGCGCGGCTCGCAACGAGCGTCACCGCCTCGTGATTCGTGATCGCTTGCTGACGCGCGCGGCTCGCAACGAGCCGCGACCGTGAGGGAGCGTCACCGCCCTCGTGATTCGTGATCACTTTGCTGTCGACCGTGAGGGAGCGTCACCGCCCTCATGATTCGTGATCGCTTTGCTGTCGACCGTGCGGGGGCGTCTCCGCTCTCATCGTGACCGCTTACCGACGCGCGCGGCGCACGCAAGTCACCGCGTGGTCTTTTGCAGCTTTTGCCGTGCGAACGCCAGATTATTCCGCGCGTCGCGATAATCGGGTTGGATGCGCAGGGCGGCCTGGAACTGCTCGATCGCCTCCGGCAGGCGGCCCTCGACGTTGGCCAGTGCGACACCCAGATTGTTGTGAACTTCCGCCATCTCGGGACGCAGGCGCAGGGCGGCCTGATACTCGCCAATGGCCTCCGGCATTCGATTGCTGCTCGCCAGAAGGTTGCCCAGGTTCTTGTGAAATTCCGGGTCGTCTCCATATCGGGGGCGCAGGCGCTCGCTTTCCCGACACTCCGCAATTGCTTCCGGCAACTTCCCCACTGCGGCGAATGCCTGTCCGAGATTCAGATGAAGCGCGGGATCGTCCGGCTGGACTCTCAGCGCCGCCTGATACTCGGAAATCGCATCCGGCATGTGTCCCGGCATCTGGACGTACGCGGCGCCGAGATTATTGTGCGCCATCACAAAGTCGGGGCGGATGCGCAGAGCGGCCTGGTAATCGGCGATGGCTTCTGTGATTCGATTCGGGTAGTGCGAGAGTGCGACGCCGAGATTGTTCCACGCGTCGGCATTTCGAGGCTTGATGGCCAATGCCGCCTGGTATTGCTCGATCGCTTCGATACGGCGGCCGGCGTCCCCGTAATAGACGCCAAGCTGGTAATGCGCGATGTAGTTACCGTCCGTCACCGCGAGCGCGTGTCGAAACAGCGTCTCGGTGTTTCGCCAGTAGCCCACTTGCACGTAGCTGAGGGCCGCCACAGCCATACACGCCAGGGCGCCGATCGCAAGGCCAAGCGGGCGTTCCGGCAGCGCCCAGGCGAGCATGATCAACAGGCCTGCAAGCGGCAGATACATGAAATGCTCGGCGTACGATTGCTCGCCCGTCTGCACGACGCCGCTGACGGGGAACAGCACCATCAGATACCAGAACCATCCCAAAACTAATGCGCCGGCCGCATGATGATTTGCACTCTCCAGGAACCTCTCCCTCACCTTCGTGTCTCGAAAGCGAGCCGCGCGCGTCAGCACGCGATGTCCCGATCGCTTCGAATTTTGCGGTCCAGACACCGGGCCGCGACGCCGGTAAAACCAGCGCACAACCGCGATCGACACGCCGGCAATCACCAAAGCGGCCACGACTGGCTGCCAGGACAACAGATCTCGACGGAACGGGTGGAAGATCGCCAGACTAGTGGGCCATACCGCCTTGCCTATGTAGATGATGTAGGACACTAACGCATTTCGCGCGCGCAGCGAGAACGGGGCCGCTTCGCCAGTAAGAACCCATCCGGCGGACTGTGCGGCAGAATATTCAATGATGGACGCTACTGCCGATAGCGCCAGGAACGGAATCTTCTCTTTCCAACGCGGCGTCTTCGAGGTCCATCTCGCGAGCGGCCAGAAGTCGAGAAGCACGAGTACAAGGGGAAGCGACACGAGCATCGACTTCGCCATCAGGCCGCACACGAAGGAGAACAGCGCCAGCAGATACCGGGCAGTTGACGGATGTTCGGCGTATCGAACGTACAACCACAACGTGAGAAAGAACAAGAACCCGCTGAGCACATCTTTCCGCTCCGTGATCCAGGCGACCGACTCCACGTGCAGCGGATGCAGCGCAAATAGAAACGCGGCCAATGCGCTTCGCCATCGAGACCCGGTGATGTGGTGCAGCAACGTGAACATTAGAAGGCTCGTGAGAACATGCCACACCACGTTCACCAGGTGATGCGGACCCGGGCGCAATCCGAAGAGCTGGACATCCACCAGCTCCGACATGCGTGTAACGGGAATCCAATGGGCCAGTTCTATGGAAGTCCACGCCCATCGCAAGCCTTCGGCAGAAACTCCTTTGGTCACATAGGGATTGTTAAGGAGGTAGCTCGGATCGTCCCAGTTGACGAAGTCGAAACTCCCGACTTGACCGTACACCGCGAACACGCTCAGTGCCAGGGCGAGACAGATATAGACATCCGTTCGCCGGTCGCGGATCCGGCTCCACAGCGTGCTGGTTGGCACATTTCATTCTACAGTGGCGATACGTTTTGGACACGCAGTTGCTCCTGCCAGAGCCATGTCTGCGAAACACACGCTGTGCGTGAGTCTATTGAGTTTCTGCTGCTATCCGCTGTTCGCGCAGCAGTCCGCGGACCGCACCGTAGCCCAACCGGCCCCAGCACAAGAGCCGGTAGAGAAGCGTCTCTTCGGAATCGTGCCGAACTTCCGCACTTCTCCGAGCCTGACAAATTATGAGCCGCTCACCCCTAAAGAGAAGTTTAAGCTTGCAGGCGAGGACGCGTTTGACCGCGGAACGTTCATACTCGCCGCAGCCTTTGCCGGTGAGGGACAACTCACCAACTCCAATCCGTCGTTTGGCCAGGGTGTAAAGGGGTACGCGCACTACTTCGTCACCTCCTACGCGGACTGGGCGATCGGGGACTATATGACGGAAGCGGTGGTTCCGGTCGTGCTCCATCAGGACCCGCGCTACTTTCGCAAAGGTACGGGCACTGGCTTCAATCGACTGCTCTACGCCATGGGCCAGATCTTCTGGACGCATACCGATTCCGGCGGCCACATGTTCAACTTCTCGGAAATCGGTGGAAATGCGGCCTCAGCGGCCATTGCGCAGGCGTATTATCCAGATAGCCGGGGCGCAGGCAACTTCGCCAGCAAGCTCTCGATTCAGGTGGGTGTTGACATGGCGTCTAACGTGATGAAGGAGTTTTATCCCGACCTGCGGCGTAAGCTGTCAAAGAAGCATAATAAGACGACTAACTCCGGCAATTAGTTTCCCATCTATACCCTCAAATCGTCCCCATAAATAATTTTGATTCGACTCTCTTTTTATAACCTGATAATCTTTCCGTAACCTTTTTCAATCACGCCCATGCCGGCGTAGAGTTAGCTCCGGGGATACAGAGCGGCTCGCGCAGGTCCAGCCCTTTTGGCAGACCGGCAGCCAGGGTTTTTCCGCACATTTCAGGCTTCATTTCCATCTTGAGGGGGAATCTATGGACAATTTCTTTAGCGCAGAACAGAAACGCGATTTCATCAAGCGCGGCTTCTCGCGGCGCTCGTTCGGCCGTCTCGCAGCAGTCCTCACCGCGGGAGCGTCACTGCCGTTTTACAACGAATCGGCGATGGCGCAACTTTCCGCCATCCGCGGCAAAATGCCACCCGACGCCGTGAAGATCAACGCAAACGAGAATCCGCTGGGGCCTGCCCCGGAAGCTGCGGAAGCCATTCACAACATCGTGCAGAAAGGCGGTCGGTACCTTTACGAAGAGACCTTTGGCTTCCAGGAGACAATGGCGGAACTCGAAGGTGTCAAGCCCGATTACGTGCAGCCCTTTGCAGGGTCGAGCGCTCCTTTGCATCAGGCGGTGCTGGCCTTTACGTCGCCCACCAAACCTCTGGTTACGGCGAATCCCGGGTATGAAGCGCCGGAGCGCGCCGCAAAATTCATCGGCGCCAAAGTAATTGCGGTGCCGTTGACCAAATCTTACTCGCATGATGTAAAAGCGATGGCCACGGCCGACCCAAATGCCGGATTGATTTACGTCTGTAACCCCAACAATCCCACTGGCACCTTGACCTCGCGAGAAGACATCGAGTGGTTGCTCGCGAATAAACCCAAGGACAGCATCCTGCTGGTAGATGAGGCTTACATCCACATCGCCGGCGCGCCGATGTGTTCCGATCTGGTAGCCAAGGATAAGGATGTCATCATTCTACGTACCTTCTCGAAAATATACGGCATGGCCGGGCTGCGCGCAGGTGCGGCAATCGGCCGCCCCGATTTGTTGAAGAAAATCACGCCCTACAGCAGTGGAGCACTCCCTGTCACCGGAATGGCGGGAGCGACGGCGAGTTTGAAGTCGAAGACCCTGGTGCCGGAACGCCGGAAGATCATCGCGGGTGTACGCACCGACGTGCTCTCGTTCCTCGACAAGCACAACTTCAAGTATGTGCCTTCGGTCTCCAACAAGTTCATGGTGGATGTCGGCCGGCCGGGTGAGCAGGTCATCGACGCCATGGCGAAGGAGAAGGTTTACATCGGCCGTGTTTGGCCCAGTTGGCCCACCTACGTAAGAGTTTCGGTTGGTACTCAGGAGGAGATGAACAAGTTCAAGACGGCGTTCCTCAAGGTGATGGCTTGATCCTGGGGCCCATGTGGCGAGGCGTTACGCGTGCCGGGTACGGCTGGCCGCAATTCGTAGGCGACTTTTCGGGCGGTGTGATTGCGGCGTTGATCGCGCTGCCCTATGGTCTGGCTATGGCCTCGATGATGGGTCTGCCACCAGTCTTAGGAATCTTCACGTCCGTTCTTACGGCGCCGATAATCGCGCTGCTGGGCCGCAATCCCGTCCTCATTGGCGGCACTGCCAGCGCTACCGTCCCATTCATCGCAGCCGCGGTCCGGAGTCAAGGGGTCGGCGGCGCCGCCAAAGTTTCGATGGTGGCTTCAGTCATTATGATGGCGTTTTGCGTCATGAAACTGGGGCGCCACATCACACGAGTGCCGCACGCTGTCGTATCGGGGTTTTCGTGTGGCATCGGCGGGATGATGCTGGTTTCTCAATTGGACATTATTCTTGGGGTACGTTCGCCGCTCACCCGGGCGGCGAATTCGACCCTGGGGCAGGCGGTGGCGGTATGGGATGCCATAGCGGGCGTTCGCGTTGGGCCTCTCGTGCTCGGATTGACGGTGATTCTAGCCGCCACCCTGGCCGCTCGATTTTCGCCGCGGGCTCCGGCGCCGCTGATCGGCGTGGCTTTGGCAATCGTGATCGCGCGATTGCTGGGAATGCGCGAACAAGAGGTCGGGGCGCTGCAGATCTCGATCCCGCCGTTCGCGGGATTCTTGTGGAGCGCGCAGGATGTGTTCACAGTGCTGCCGTCCGCCTTCGCGCTGGCGTTCGTCTCGTCAGTGAATATTTTGATCACGTCGCGCGTGGTGGAGCACTTCCGCGGCCGCCACAAGCGCATGAAGGCTTCGGACGCGGATACGGAATTGGGCGCATACGGCATTGCCAATCTGGTGGCTGGCATGTTCGGCGCGCCTTTGAGTGTCGGGATCCCAGCGCGTAGCTTGGCGGTAGTGCGGTGCGGGGGCGTGTCCCGTGTCGCGAACCTGCTACACGCGGTGTTTCTGGTGGCGATTCTGTACCTGGGAACGGGCTTTGTAGCCCGCATCCCAGTGCCTGCTTTAGCGGGCGTCACGGCATGGATGGGCTTGTGCCTCCTGGATTGGAGCGCCTGGCGACGCCTGCCGAAGATGAGCCGGGTAGATGCGGCGGCCTTCCTGGTAACCGCGGTATCCGTGTTGTGTGTTAACGCCGTGCTGGCCGTAGCGGTCGGCTGTGCGCTGTATGGAATTCAGGGCGCTTACGTCCGGTGGGTCCGCCCCGCGTCTCGCATCCCCGATCTGCAAGTGCCCTGATCGGCTTCTGGAAACTCCGTAGTTTCCGCATCAAGATTCTGGACACTCCGAGGCCGTCGAGACGACTCGACACGGCAGGCATTCAGGGGGCCTGCTTCACATCAACTGATTCCAACCTTACTACGGGGAGATAGTAAATGAAGCTTCGTACGTTTGTTCACTTGACGTGTATCTCGATGCTGATCGGGTTATCGAGTACCGCGCTCTTTGCGCAGTCCTACCAGGGCGGTCTGCGCGGCGTGGTGCAAGACCCGGGAGGCTCGATCATCGCAGACGCCAAAGTCGCGCTCATCAATCAGGCGACCAACGTTTCGCGTTCCACACTGAGCAACGGGGCCGGCGAATATGCCTTCACTGCGATTGATCCCGCCACTTACAAGCTGGTAGTGGAGGCGCCCGGTTTCAAGCGATTTGAACACCGGGAGATCGTGGTTGGCACGCAGGAGTTCCTCACGCTGGACGCCAAGATGGAAGTCGGCGCCGTCAACGAAAGCATTCAGGTCACCGAAGAAGTCCCTCTCATAGAGTCTTCGAATGCGTCACAGGGCCAGGTACTCGACGTTCAGAAGCTGACCGATCTGCCAAACCTGGGACGCAATCCTTTCATGATGTCGAAGCTGGCGCAGAATGTGACGCCCGTCGGCGATCCGCACTATAACCGCATGGAAGACCAGAGCGGGTCGTCGCAAATTTCGATTGCGGGCGGACCGGTTCGCGGCAACAATTACCTGCTGGATGGCATTCCGATTACCGATGCCGCCAACCGCGCCATCATTATCCCAACCTTGGAAGCGGTGCAGGAAGTGAAGATCCAGGCCAACACTTACGATGCGGAGATGGCGCGCACCGGCGGCGGGATGTTCAACACGTACCTCAAGTCCGGTACTAACGACTATCACGGCAGCCTGTTTGGCACGTTGCGCAACACCGACTGGGCGGCCAACAATTTCTTCAACAATGCGGCCGGAATCCCTCTGCCCCCGCAGCCCAATCGCACTTTCGGCGCGAGCTTTGGCGGCAAGGTGGTGATCCCCAAGCTGTACGATGGCAAGAATCGCACCTTCTTCTGGCTGGCTTGGGAAGGCTATGACGACACGCAGTCGAACTCTTCGCAGTTCGCGACACCAACCGCGCTGGAGCGGATCGGCGATTTTTCGCAGAGCAAGGCACAAGGCGGCGGATTGAACATCATTTACGACCCGTCCACGACGGTCTGCAATGGTGGTGTCTGCACACGCCAGGCATTTCCGGGTAACGTGATTCCGGCGAATCGGCTGAACAATGTCGGACTGAACATCGCCTCCACGTATGTGCTGCCGCAGACCACCGCGGCCTACTACGGCGCGCCGAATCTGACGGTTGCCGCGATTCTGCCTTGCCGCGCTTCACAGGACACCGCCAAGCTCGATCACCAGGTGACCTCGTGGTGGCGGGCCAGCTTGAGCTACGCACGTTACTTCTCGCTCGAGCCTGGGAATACGTGGTTCAGCACGGTCTCCTCGCCCGACCAGTGGCGACTGGAGCGGCGCGTCGATGCGACCGCGTTCAACAATGTCATCACTCTCTCCCCCACCACCGTGCTCTCGGTACGCTACGGCTTCAATCGCTTCCCGAACTATGGTTACCAGGTAAGCCAGGGATTCAATCTGGCGACCCTCGGATTTGCTCCGAACTACGTAGCGCAGATTCCCTCGCCCACATTCCCGAACGTCACCATGACGTCGCAGTACAGCCTGGGAACCAACAACAACTTCTACTACACCCATTACTCGAAGAATTTCTCGGCCAGCATCGCGAAGTATAAGGGCATTCACAATTTCAAGGCAGGCTTCGATTACCGCCGCATTCATGACGACGGCAACGATTTCGCCAATAGCGCTGGAGCGTTCACCTTTAACGGCGTCTTTTCGCGCTCCACCCCGTTGACCGCGGTGGCTGGCACGGGAGCGGATATGGCCGACATGCTGCTGGGCGCTGCTTCGGCAGGGACCGGATACATCCCTACAAAGCTCTACGAGTACGCCAATTATTACGGCGCCTACTTCCAGGATGACATCCGCCTGACCAAGAAACTCACGGTCAACGCCGGCATTCGCTGGGAGCGTGAGTACGGTTTGCAGGAAAAGAACAACGACATGGTGATCGGCTTTGACACCAAGGACAACAACCCGCTCGGCGCCAAGGGCATCATCGAATTCGCCGGGGTCGGCGGCAACGGCATCCATGTCAGCAATCCCAATCTGAACAAGTTTGGCCCACGCGGCGGCATCGCATGGCAGGTGAATTCGAAGACCACCGTCCGCGCCGGCTACGGTCTCTTCTGGGCTCCACAGTTTGCGATCGGCACACCTTACAATCCTCCGGGCTACACCGCAACCACCACGTACATCGCTTCGAACGACGGTAACTCAACCCCGGCCAATAACCTGACGAATCCGTTCCCGGCTGGACTGGCCGTTCCTACCGGCAATTCGCTGGGCGCTCTCACCGGTATCGGACAGGCGCTCTCGATCATCGATCCCAACGCGCGTTCGCCTCGGGTTCACCAGTTCTCGATCGACATCCAGCGGCAACTGCCTTTCGGCATCGCAACCGAGATCGGCTACGTCGGCTCGCGCTCATACCATCTGACGCAGGCCACGGCCAACATCAACATCAACGCGCTCGATCCGTCGCTGCTGTCTCAGGGCTCAGCCCTCACCGCTACGGTTTCGAATCCTTATTTCAACCACGGCGGTCTCGGCGTAGTGGGGACTGCGACCGTCAGCCAGGTGCAGTTACTCCTTCCCTATCCGACCTTCAGCTCGATAAACTACCAGTACAACGACGGCAGCCACGCGCGTTACGATTCGCTGGTCGCCAAGGCGCAGAAGCGCATGAGTATGGGCCTGACACTGCTCTCCACGTTCACCTGGTCGCGGAACTACGACATCAGCTCCGGGGGCGCCGGCAACTTCCTGAACGGCGGCAACCTCGGGCCGCAGAATCCTTACAATCTGGCCGCCGATTACGGCCTGTCGTATGTGGATGCCCCTTTGCGCTGGACCTCGGCTGTCACCTACGAGCTGCCTTTCGGAAAGGGCAAGAAAATGCTCACCTCCAGCCATGCTCTGGATTATGTGGTGGGTGGATGGTCCGTAAACGCGATCAGCGTCTACCAATCGGGCTTTCCGCTGCAGATCTCGCAGAGCACCAACAACAACTCGGTATTCGGCTATGCCAGCCAAAGGCCCAACGCCACCGGCGTTTCGCCCGTAACCAGCGGCAGCCTGGAGGACCGGCTGAGCAACTACATCAATCCCGCCGCATTCACCACGGCCCCTCGCGGCACTTTCGGAAACGTCGCCCGTACGCTGGATATGCGCGGGCCCGGACAGGCCAACTGGGATCTCTCGATCTTCAAATCATTCACGATCGTGGAGCGATTCAAGGGCCAGTTCCGAGCGGAAGCGCTGAATGCGTTCAACACTCCAATGTTCGCGGCCCCCAACACATCGTTGGGAAGCAGCAGCTTCGGACGCATCACCTCGCAAGTCAACTTCTCTCGCATGATGCAGTTGGGCATTCGGTTGTTCTTCTAAAATCCCGTTAAGTTAGTTCTGCGTGGGCTAGCCCTGAAAAGGGCTGGCCCTTTTTTATGCCTCGCCAGAGGAATCTGTGGGTCACTGATACGGTCGAATGGTGCCGGCGAGGGGGACTGGCGTAGCCGGCGAACCCGGTGCCGGTGGGGCGTCGGCCTTTTTTCGTAGCAAGTTGCCTTTCGAACCAGTTTGAAACCGCCGGCAAACCCTACGCCGTTCCTCGCGACCCAAAGGCTTGCGGGAGTGGCGGTGCAGCAGCGTACCCGGCGCGCGGCGATCTTCACCCCCATCGTCGGCTCCTACGCGATGTTTGCCGACTCATGTCGAACTAAGCCGTCTGAGTTCATCAGATAACTTTCGCGACTGTTCGATCCGTTCCTCCACGGACACCTCAACCATACCGAGGGCGCGATCGAGCCCTATGAATCCGTCACCCGCGAAGCGGGGAACCACGTGGAAGTGAACGTGGAACACGTCTTGACCGCCATGCTTGCCGTTGTTCTGACGAATCGATACCCCATCGGCCGAGCACACCGTTTTCACTGCGGCCGAGACGCGCGCGAGTGTCGTCATCAGAGGGCCTGCCAGATCGCCGTCAACCTCGTAGATGTGCGCCACATGGCGGATGGGCACGACGAGCATATGGCCACGGTTACGCGGCTGCTGACCACGGCTCGGGAACACAGCCGTGTGGCCGTCGCGAAACGCCACGACACCCGGCGTCAGCTCTCCTTCCAAGATCCGGCAGAACACACAGGACGTTGGCACCTCCGAGGTCATCGTCTTCTCAAGCCTCCTGGCTTCCCATGATCACGTCGGCCGCCGTCGGTTGCAATCCGATAGGTCCTGTGTGGTCGCCCAGTACCCCAACCCGCGACCCCGCTGTGGTTCAATATGGCGCTCTCAGAACCCTCCATTGAAATCCTTGACGATCTCCGCGAAGGGGCACAGCTTATCGGGGCGGAAACGCGAACTGGGCCTCGGAGAGGTTTATGTTGGAGGTTTGCCGCCGTTCGCCTCCGCGCCATGGAACTGATCACGCCAACTCGCCGAACGCCGCTTTGAGTTCATTCCTCTGCGGGGGTTTCTCGGCTTCCCTGTACACCATGCGGCGCGTCGAGTGTCGCCGTTGCGGCTGTCGAAGAAGTTCCCTGGGGCGACGGCAAACGCACACTGACCAAAGCCTACATGTCGCCTGACCATGCGATCCCGCATCGAACCCATGAAGAAGATCGCCCGTTCGCTACGCAATCATCGCGAACTCATCCTGAACCATTTCCGCGCTCAAAAGATGCTGTCCAGCGGCGTCGTGGAGGCCTGAACAACAAGGCCAAAGTCACTATGAGAAAATCGTACGGTTTTCGCACCTACCGCGTTCTCGAACTCGCCATTATCACTCACTTGGCAAGCTGCCCGAACCGGAGTCCACCCACGATTTCTTCTGACGGACCTTTTTTATTCAGACGGGAGAGCAGTTGCTTGCTGCGGCGGAAACTCTTTCCCCGTGCGGTACGCGCCGCCCACCATTTAAGCTGGAAGCAGGGCGAAAGATTGCCCGCATCAACGCGTAATGAGAAGGCTCTTCAGATGATCGGCGTTTTCGACAGTGGCTTCGGTGGGCTGACGGTGCTGCGTGCACTGATCGAGGCGCTGCCCGGGCGCGATTTTGTCTACCTTGGCGATAACCGGAACGCGCCCTATGGAGTACGGCCGCCTATTGACGTTCTGAACCTGACCTGCGCGGCTCTCGAACGCTTGTTCGGAGAGGGCTGCACGCTTGCGGTCGTCGCCTGCAACACGGCCTCTACGGTGGCACTGCGTTGGATTCAGCAGCAGTGGCTGCCCGTCCGGCGGCGCGACGATGGGATCGCACGGAATGTGATCGGCGTAGTTGTACCGACAATCGAGGCTGCCACCGGGATCGGGTGGGACGAGGACGGCACTGCCGTGCATCCCACCAAACGGTCCAGTACCATAGCCGTTTTTGCGACTCGCCGCACGGTCGAGACGGACTGCTACCCGATCGAGATCCGCAAACGGAGGCCCGACATTACGGTAGTGCAGCAAGCCTGTCCCGAGCTTGCCGGCTCAATCGAGCGCGGATTGCCCCGCCACGATTTGCAAGCCCTTGTCGGCCGATACGTAAACGAGCTGTTGGGAAAAGTAGGCAGCGCACCGGACTGCGTCATTCTCGGCTGCACCCATTACCCGCTGGTCGCCGATCTTTTCGCCGTCGCCCTGCCATCCGGGGTGCGGATGATCCACCAGCCGGACGCCACTGCTCGTGCGCTGAAGGCTTATCTTGACCGGCATCCTGAATATGACGGCTCACACGCTGGACGCCACAAGTTCCTCTCGACAGGGTTCACCACCGAGGCCCTTCCGCTTATCGAAAAATTCTGGGGAGTTAAGATTCCCTTCGAGGAGCTGTGAAGGTGGATTCCGCCTACCGATACTGCTGGACATTCGGAGCCGACACATCAATTCTACGACACATCGCACCGTAGAATGAGGGATATGAAACAAAGCGTTCCCAAGTCGGTTGACGAGTATATCGCCGCGCAGCCCGAGACGGTACGGCCGAAGCTCGAACAGGTGCGCACCGCGATCCGGCGGGCCGTTCCGGAAGCGGTGGAGACCATCGGGTATCGCATGCCCGGATATAAGCTGCACGGAAAGCCGATGCTATATTTCGCCGGCTTCAAAGAACACTATTCACTCTTTGCGGCATCGGGGACATTCTTCGCAGCGCTCGAGGATGAGCTCAGGGGGTATGAGTTGCGAAAGGGAACGGTCCATTTCTCGCTCACCAAAGCGGTTCCGGTGCAGCTCATCAGCCGGATTGCGAAGCTGCGTGCGGCTGGGATCGCCCCGGAGAAAACGCCTCCACTCACCAGAAAGAGAAAGGCGCAGTGAGTTTCGCTAGGAAATTTTTCTTCTTGTGCCGACAACGCTGTCGATGAAATTGTAGGGTTGTAGGGGTACGCTCTTGCGACGCGTCACTCCCCAACCAATCCCGACCGTCGCCCGCATCTGGCTGGGCGGAAGCGCTGGTGATCAACCCACACAGAGTTGGCAGTAATGACGACGCTGTTCCGATACTCGAGGTCGCCAGCGATTCCGGTGGTCCGAAGTGCTCTTGTATCGGCCACGGAAGAGGCAATTCCTCAGTGATGGGGTTGGCGGTGTCACCGCTGGTTTTGTAACGCGGGCCGCATTCAGATCAGTGGAACAGGCCGCTGCGGAGCGCTTTCGCTACGGCCTCCGTGCGTGAGTGGACGTGGAGCTTCTCGTAAATGCGTCGCACATGGAAAGAGACCGCGTGCGCCGTTACTCCGAGCTTCGCCGCTGCCGTCTTATAGTTCTCGCCCGAAACCAGCATCTGCAGAATCTTCATCTCGTGCGGTGTCAATCCATAGGCGGCGCGTTCCGGCGGACGAATCTGCCGGAACACATTGATCACCCGGCGCGCCACCTCAGGTGACATCGGTGCGCCGCCATTGGCCGCCTCTTTCAGACAGTCCAGCAGCCGCGCGGGAGCGATGCCCTTTAACAGATAGCCATTGGCGCCGGCACAGAGCGCCTTCAAGATGCGGTCGTCATCGTCGTGGATTGTGAGGATCAATGGATGCACGGTGGGCCGCCGTTCCGCCAGGAGCCGGATGCCATCGATGCCTGACATGCCCGGCAGGTCGATATCGATGAGCGCCAGCGACGGGTTGTCGGACTCCAGGCGGGCCAGCGCCTGCTCCATCGTGCCATATGCGCCACAGCAGCGGAAGCCAGTCGTGCCATCGATCAGCGCGGCGAGGCCTTCGCGGATTTCCCGCTGATCTTCCACCAGCAGGACGCGAATCGCCGCATCGGTGGCGGCGGTCATAGGGGCGCTCTCACTTCCAATCGGGTCCCTTTGCCTATGGCCGATTCAATCGCCAACGTCGCGCCCAATCGCTCCGCCCGCATCCGCATGCTGACCAGTCCATTGCCCACGCGCGGCTGAGCAGGGTCGAATCCGACGCCATCGTCGTGAACCACCAACACCACCGAAGGGCCCTTTACCGCCAGATGGACCGTGACGGAACTGGCTTGCCCATGGCGCGCCGCATTGTTGACAGCTTCCTTGAATAGGAGAAAGAGCTGCCGGCGCGTGTCGACGCCCAGTTTGAGTTTGGCCGCTTCGTCGGCGGCTTCGAAATCCAGATTGATGTCGCGCGCGCTCAAGACATCGGTGGCGAATCGACGCATGCGCAAGGTGAGATCCTGAAACGAATCGCGGTGCGGATTGATGGCCCAGACGATATCGCCCATGGATGCCGCAGCCTCGCGCGAGACCCCTGCGATCTGCGAAAGCTGTTGGGAGACATCCGCGCCCGGCTTGTCCATTCCCTGCCGCGCCACTTCGCTGAGGATCGCAATGCGCGTCAGGTTGGAGCCAACATCGTCGTGAAGATCGGAAGCGATGCGCGTGCGGAGCCGCTCGACTTCGAGCAGGCGATCGAGGCGAAAGCGATGCAGAGTGTAGCCCGCACCGGCGCCTAGTGCGACAGCCATCGTAAGGAACCACCATCGCTGCCAGATGGGCGGCAATACGACCAGGGATAACTGCGCGGGCTCTTCGCTGGCGGTATCCGTGGCGTCTAAGGCGCGGACCAGAAACCGGTAGGTGCCGGCGGGCAAGCCGGGATAGAGCACCGTCTGCTGCGGGCCCGCTTGGCTCCAGGCTTTATCGGCGCCTTCCAGCATGTACTGATAGCGCAAAGGGCCGCCCAGGCTGATGCCCGCATAGGAAATCTGCACCCGGTTTTGGCGAGCCTTTAACTGCTGCGCGGTGAATGCGGTTTCGCCGGCATCGGAGATGGCGATGGGCCGGTCGTCGATGAGCAGATTGGTGATCCGTATGGTGGGGTGCGACGTCGGGCCCGTGGTGCGGGGAACTCGGAAACGCGACAAACCGTGTTGGGTTCCGAACCACAGATCGCCAGCCGCATCGCGGGTCGACACCGCCACGATATTGTTGGCCAGCCCATCGGCCATGGTGAAATGAACGATTCGCCCGCTCCTGGGATCGATCCGGTCGACCCCGCGCGAGGTGCCGGCATAAATATTTCCCTGCAGGTCGGCGGTTACCGTGTGGACGACATTCGTTGTCAGGCCGTTTTCCACGGTGTACCTGACGAACTGCGGGCTATCGGAGGAGCGGCGATCCACGCGGAAGACTCCGCCGCTGCTGGCGCTGCCCCAGAGTTCGCCCGCCGGGTCGAGATACAGATGGATGAATCCGTGGGGAACACCGTCGGCTTCGCGGAATATGCGGAACCTTCCAGCGGAGTATCGGCAGAGCGCTCCCGAAAACCCGATCCACAGGACCCCGGAACGCTCCTCGACAAAGCCCATGGCGGTGTCGCGTTCCGAAGTCCCAGGCAGTGGGGAGAGCTCCTCCACCTGGTCGGAGGCGCGATTCCAGCGCGCCAGGCCGAACCGCATCGGATACATCAGTCCGATCCAGATATCCCCGCGGGAATCTTCGAACAGCGAATAGATGTTCTGCGAAGGCAAATACACTCGTTTGGGAGCGCTGCGAGCCAGATCTTCAATCGAAGAGACTTTGGGAAAGCGGCAAAGGCCTTCGTGCGTGGCAGCCCACCAATCGCCCAGATGATCGCGAATCAGGTTGGATCCGACGCCCCATCCAAAGTCCTTCACCTCAGGCGGAAAAATCGGGCGAGTGACCTGAAATCGCGAGCCATCCCAGCGGTCGATGCGAAATTGCTGGCGATCGAGACCGGATATGGCAAGCAGTTCTCCCGAACCGAGCCCCAGCACCGCACTCATGCGGCCCGTATCCACGCCGTCTGACTCGTCGTAGCTGGTGAATCCATCCCGCCGCAGGCTGTAGATGCCGCCATGGCCCGTGCCAATCCATAAAGCGCCGCGGGCATCGAGACACAATGTCCAGATCATTCCGCCATCCACTCCGTTCTGGGGCCCATAGCGCCGGATTTTCCGGCCGTCGAACTCGGTCAATCCCTCTCTGCTAGCGAACCAGAGATGGCCGTCCTCGGTTTCCACCAGTCCTTTCAGCCGGTCTTGCGGCTTCCCCATCCTGGGATCCACGATCTGCCTGACAATCGACTGCCCGGGCACGGGTTGGGATTCGAGTTGCAGGAGGCCGTACACTGTGCCGAGCCAAATGCGTCCCAGATGGTCCTCGATTACGGCTCCGCCCGCAAGCGGCGGAAGGCCTGCTTCGGCTCCATATCGGGTGGCGGTTCCATCGGGACGCACGCGATACACCGCGTCGTACCCGCTCGCCCATAGTACGCCGTGACTGTCCACAAGCATGTGCAGGATTACCGCTTCACCGCGTGGTTCCACGGTTCCCTGGCTGACCGGACGAAGGAAAAGACGGGCATTCAGCGCCCCGGTGGTTGGAGTGGCGTGGAACAGACCCCCGGTAGTGCCTATCCACAAGCCGCCGCGAGGGTCTTCGCAAATCGCGTTCACATCGTTTTCCGAAGTGGAGCTGCCGACGCCAAAGCTGGTGAAACGGCTCTGGGCCGGCGCGGATGGGTTGTAGCGGGCCACTCCGGTGGTCATGCCGAACCAGATCGTGCCTTCTCGCGTTTGCGCCGCCACATTGACGAAACGGCTGGAGAGTCCGTCCGCGACGCCATAATTGCGAAACTGGGCGCCATCGAAGCGGCTGATGCCTTCGCTGGTCGAGATCCAGAGAAAGCCATCGGCCGATTGCAGGATGTGGAGGATTGCTCCATCGCTGGCCAGTCCGTCCGCCACTGTAAATACGCGGACAGGGACGCGCTCTCCCAGAAGCAAAGCCGGGGCGATAAGGAGCAGGCCCACCTTCGTCAGATTCACTAACAGGGATCGTGGGCCGTGCGGCATCCGCCGGCCACGGGCGGAGGTCCGCAGCATGGCCACGTTGCATTATATCCCTAGCATCCCTTTTTGAACATGTCGCGATCTCCTTGGCTGGGTGACACTCTTATTGGCTGATAATCGGGGGACATGAGACGATCGAGCAATTCAGTTCATAGCCAGTAAACTTTGCCGTTACAGCGAAAGCCTGCTGTCCGGATGGACCACCCAATGAAGCCTCGGGGGTTTGACCGCCATCGACATACGAAGTAATCAGCGAGTGTGCCATGACCTGCATGCCGTTCGATCCCTGCACAGTGGCTCCGAGAAGATGTATGCCGTTGACACTGATTACGGGCGGTAGGGAAGGCGGCTGGCCACCGTAGTCTCCTTCGACGGCAACGTCCTCAACCACCAACCGGAAGCCCGCCGGGACCGGGGCAAACATCGCCGTGCAACCAACCGCAGCGGTCCCGTTCGTGAAACAGAAGGCGGTTGCCTGATACGGAATGCGGCCGGCATGGTCGCCGGTAACGAAGGCCGGAGCGTTATTGGCATTGACAACAGTGACGGGCGACGAGAAGACCCCTTTCAACTGCGATTGCGGCGATTGGAAAAGAGACCCTGCCAGGTAGAGCAAAGTCAAGGCAGCGGGGATTCCGAGATACTTCCTCATTTCAGTTCTCCTTGTGAAAATGTAGTTTTAGAGAGCCGGCACAGTCCCAAAATCGCGGCAAGCATCAGACCTGCCGGGATGGTGGGTGAAGGCTCGGGCGTTGCCAGGGTGAGAGCCCCGTTTTGAAACCCCTGCCCCAGCGGCAGTTCATTCGCCAGGATTACATTGCCTTGCGTGGTGATGCCGCCCAGTTGAGAGTTGCCATCCGAGCCGGTGTCGATGGAGGCGATTCCGCCGGTCGCTGGATTGAAATAGATTCCGCCATTGAATTGCTGAGCGCCATCGCCGAGCAGGGAAATTGGCACGACCGAACCGCCGCCTGCGAGTGAGATGGAATCGAACTGACGCGACACGCCGTTGCCGTCCGCGGAGACGGTGTAGAAGAGGCCGCTGCCGGGGTCGAAGGTGAGGCCGCCGGTGAAGAGGCCATCGAATCCAGCCCCCAGATCGAGGACTTGGTTGACGGCTCCGGATGTGGAAGAGATTTGGTCGAAGAAAGAATGGCCGGTGTTGCCGAAGTCGTTGGAGATGCCGTAGAGGCTTCCGTTCAGGGAGTCGAGGGTCAAGCCGCTGGTAAATCCGGTGCCGATATTGGCGATTAGGGTAAGGGTGCCCGGTCCGGCGAGCGTGAACGAGTAGAGGAAGGAATTCCCTTGGCTGTCATTGGCGATGGAATAAAAGTTGTGGCTGACGGGGTCGAAGGTCAGGCCGCCGTTGAATCCTAAGGAACCGTCGCCGAGGGTGAAGAGCGAGGAGGTGGGACCGATGGAGGTGAAGACGTCAGGGACTCCGTTGGCGTCTGGTCCGATGGTGAAGAGACCGGCAGGCCCCGCGTATAAAGTCAGCGCCGTGACGAAATACAGGCAGGCGCCCCTCAATAGGTTCACTTTCATAATGTGCTCTCCACGACAAGTCGCGGCTTCTGAGAATTGTGGCGCACGGGAAGGGGAGAGTCACTACCTGCGCAAGTAGGAAAAGGAGCGGACGGAATCGGGGATCTCTCGAATCTGACCTGACCTGTGCTAACCAGGCAAGCTCCTCCTCGAGCATCCGCCACCCCGCGCCCCTGAAACAGCCCGCGGGATGACGACAACATTTATCCTCTAACCACCACCCGATGCATCCGCGCGCGCCGACCCGGCGCGACTGCGGGGTCGCCCCCAATCAGTAATCTCGCTTGAACGCAAAGTACGAACCGCGAATGAAGCCGGCCAACTTCGACTTCTGCGTGGCAAACTTGAAGCGCGGAGCAAGCTCGGCCGGGACTTCCATGCCTTCAGAGAGCTTGAACCCAACCGCCCGCTTCTTCGGATCATCAATGGTGTACATCACATTGATCGCGAGACCACTCGCGTAGAACACATATGCCATCCGAATGTTCTCGATCTGAAAGGCTGTCGCTTCGAGCGGGCGAGACGAGATGACGATGTCGCGCTCCTCCTTGAGGATGCGTTCCACCCAAGCGATTGCGTTTCTGGCCTTGGCGGCTGGTTCCACTGTGAAGACGTGGTTGTACTTGGTCTTGAAGTAGCGCGCCTCGTGCGCCCGTAGACCAGCCAGCGAAGCCGCCACCGTCGACGACTCCAAGCCAACCGTCGACACCGTATCGAAATCAACCGGATCGGGCATAGCTCACTCCAACAGAATTTTGTTTCAAGAAACGAGTGTACTGGAAGAGGTGGATTCGACAAGGCGACGAAAACGGCGTCGCGTTTACCGTCCTCGCCGGCCTGCAGGAATGTGGGACGGCAACTCACAAATTTGGCTCGTGTGCTACTGTCTGGAATCCGGTAGAGGGTGCCATCCGATGCCCGAAATTCCTTCTGCAGCATCTGGGCGTCTCGGGCTAGGATGAAGTTCAGACGGCAACGACCATGAAGACAACCATCTCCCTCGTCCTTAGCTGTACACTGGCGGCGCTGGCGGCAGATTCCTTCTCGACCGGCAAGATCGATCCGGACGCTGCCGGCATGGATTCCGCGCGATTGGCCCGGATTGCAGTCCGCATGAAGGAATTCGTTGCGGCCGGCAAGACTGCCGGGGTCGTGACCCTGGTCGCGCGGCATGGTCACGTCGCCAGCCTCGAAGCGGTCGGGTATCAGAACCTCGAAACCAAAGCTCCCATGCGGACGGATACCATCTTCCGGCTCGCATCGGTTACCAAGCCCGTCACGTGTGCCGGCATCATGATCCTGGTGGACGAGGGCAGGATCTCGCTGATCGATCCCGCCGAGAAGTTCCTGCCGGAGTTCAAAGGCTTGAAGCTCAACCCCTGCGGTACGCGCGGAGGCTACAACTGCGAACTGGTCACACCATCCCGGCCAGTCAACATCCTTGACCTGATGACGCACACCTCGGGATTGCCGGGATCAGCCCCGGGAGGAGGGGCACCGCCCAGCACGCTGGCCGAGCGCGTGGCTGCCGTCCGCGGGACGACCCTGCTGTTCGAACCGGGGACGGCCTGGAACTACAGCAATATCGGGATCGCCGCTCTCGGTCGAATCATCGAGGTTGTCACGTCACAGCCCTATGACCGCTTCCTGGCGGAGCGGATCTTCCAGCCACTCTCGATGAAGGATACTTTCTTCTTTGTGCCGCCGGACAAAGCCAGCCGCGTGGCGTCCGTTTACCGCTACGAAGCCGATGGTTTGCAGCTTGTGCCGATGGCTGCGGCCAAATTTCCCGCTCCCGAGGGCGGCCTGTTCAGCACTGCTGGCGACATGGCGCGTTTCCACCAGATGTTGCTCAACAAGGGAACACTGGATGGCCAGCGCATTCTCTCAGCGGCTGCTGTAGAAGCGATGACCACATCGCAGACCGGCTCCATCAAAGCGGGTTTTGTTCCCGGAGTGGGGCACGGATTTGGGTTCGAGGTCGTGCGCGAGACGCTCGGCACATTCCGCTACAACTCGATCGGTAGTTTCGTGAAGGGCGGAGCCTATCGCACCTACGGGTGGGTGGACCCAGCCAAGGACCTCGTCGGAATCATTTTCATGCAGCGGACCAATGGTGGTGGCGATGTAGCGGATGAAATCAACAGCTTCATGGCGATGTCAGCAGCGGCGATTGAGCGCTGAATATCTCCTCGCGGTGCGCTTGCACGGAAGAGTCGGATGGGTGCGGGTTGACTAGTTGAGAGATTATCTATCGTGACTCGAGCAGAGTTCCCGCGAGCGCTCGGCGGACGGCGAGCTTTTAGGCCGCGGAGAGGGCGCTGATCGTAACGTAGTATCCGTCCGGGTCGCGGAGTGAGAACTCCTTGGTTTGAGTGTTCGGATTCACATGGGGCTCCTCTTCGAGCCGGGTGACCAGAGAGCGCGCTCTTTGAAGCGCCAGGTCGAAATCGTCGACACGAAAGAACAACAGGAGGCCGTTGCCTGGTGTCCCGTGATCGGGGCTCGTCAATGAGGGATGCTCGTGTGCGCCCCACTCGTGGAGACAGAGCAAGACCGTTCCATCCGAGTCGACGATTTGGCCAAAGTAGTTATGCGCAGGACGGGTAGCGGGCTGACCGAATAGCGCCTGATACCATTTGAAGCTCCTCGGCACGTCGCCTACCCCTACGATGGTCCAGGTGCGCTTCATTGGTCCCCTCTGCGGCTTGATATTCTCGATCAGACCGAACTTGGATACTACCGGCCAGGGACGGCCCTTTCGAAGTTTACCCCGCCTCTAGGACAACTTGCCGTGCTGTCTTAGGCCGACGAGGCAGCCATGCTACCTCTTGCCACCGCCTGATGACAGATCGTCTCGGATCAGTGAATTCTCGGCGACTCGGTAGAAAGGGCGTTGCTGTCCCGTCTGCCGACGACCCCATTCGAGTGGCGTCTGACGAACCCAAACTCCTCAGCACACGATAGGTGTGGTCTAAAGAGACTGACCTGGTGGGCACGCGCTTCACTTGGCAAGAAACGGGTATTGAGGTACCCGTTTCACCTCTAAGGCATTGATTCCATACATGGGAAACGGTACACAGGTACCGGTTCAGTGTCGGGCACATCGACGCTCGGCAGGCGAAGCAGCCTGCTCCACGAAGCGCCTTGCCACGGGAGCGGCTCCTCACAACCTGCCGCGCGAGTCGCGCGCTAAGTCCTTATGCGGATCTGAAACGAGGTGGCCGATGACCAAAGATAACCGTGACAAATTTCACAGTTCGTCCTAAATTGATGACTGCAACGCGAACCCGAAAAACAGCGTGTGGGGGTCAAGTGCGTTTGCAAAAAATTACTGTCTCAGGATGCCGATGAAACTATTTCAAAAGTGGAGTTTGGCGCTTGGCGCGTGCGCGCTGCTCTTGGCAATTTCCGGGAGTGCACGTGCAGCAACGATTATTGTTGGTGCAGGAGCGGGTAACAACTCCGAACGATGCCTGAGCGGATCTGCGGGCACAGGGGGAACATGTAACGCCTCTCCGTCGGGACCCTACGGCGGACTCGACTCCATGGTCCAGCTGGTGGCAAACTCGCTGAATCTAAGCCTCTCGCGTGTCGACGATTCCGGAGATGTGTTCTGGACCGCTGGAGCCGGAGCCGGCATTTTTGGCATAGCGCGGTCCGCGAGCAGAAATTTCACTCTGGGGGAGTTACCCGGTCTATCGGGCGGTACTTACCAGCAATTGCTGGGCGTGATCGGAAGCTCCTCTGCGCCCATCGTGCTCTTGCCCACTAGTTATGTCACGGCGAACAACGCGGCGCAGAAGCCCACGAGCGGGACAGACGATCTAACCGGAGACACAGCGACATCTGAACCAAACAGCGTGCCCGGCACCTATGACTTCACCACCGGGCTTCCGGTCTTTACATCGATCGCTCCAGGCACTTTCCGTTTTGCTATCCAATGCGCAACACCGGGTGGTAACTGCGCGGTAGGCCCCGAAAACCAGGAACTCTGGTCGTCGCTTCCAAGCGACAATACTCCGGTAGACTCGGCCCGTCCGGATCACATGGTCACCTGGCAACTGACCGGTTCTGCAATCCCGATCGGCGATACGTGGTACATCGCCGGGTTCGAGAACGGCACTTCGGACTACGACTTCAACGACTACGTATTCCTTTTCCAAAACACCACGCCTTCGGGCGCTGCTCCCGAGCCAGGTTCGATCGTGCTGGTTGCCATTGCTCTTTTGGCTCTGCTGGGCCACCAACGGCTTGCTCTTTTCAAAGCAATACGGCTGAAGAATCGCAATTGACCGCCCATTTGGTTTAGTTGCAGGCGGAACTTGCCGAATTCCAACGGCACAACCCGCCGACGCAGGTTTCATGGACTGCCAGCGTTATCCGGTCGAGATCGGCAGCCATCTGACCTCCATCGGAACCAGTTTCACTCGGCTCGACCGAGTGCTTCATCGTTGTAACGCGTCAGCGCAGCACGCGCCGCTGCGACGAGCTCGGGGCTGCGGCTTTCGATGAGATCGCCGGCTTGTGCAATGATGCTCTGCAGGATTTCGAAAATCTCTCGCACGCCGGTTTCACGGTCGATGATCTCCGCGAGCGATTTGAGAAGGGCCGGATCATGCTGGATCGCCTTGGCCGCTCGGTAAGCCCCTGCCGTGGGATTTTCTTTGTGTGCTCTGGGTGTCATATGAAGATGGTCCGCTTGTTTGCGCGCGAAAGCAAGGACGAGATTGAGGACGCCCTCTTTAAGCAGAGATCAGCATCAGGCACCACTTGCGGCGCGTGCTGAACGGGACCTTCAGGCTATTCATATCTCAGGGCGATCATGGGATCTACTCGCGTCGCTGAGCGAGCCGGGAGCAGACAAGCTGCTATGCCCGCGATGAAAACCAGGACAATCACTCCCGCGACCGTGACCGGGTCGAAAGTGGAAATGCCGAAGAGCTGGCTCGCGAGGATGCGGCTAAGCCCGAAACTTGCCAGCAACCCTACTCCCGCGCCCATGGCCATTAATCTCAACCCCAGGCTCAACACCATGCGCAATACCATCGCCGTGCTGGCGCCCAGCGCCATACGGATGCCGATCTCATGCCTCTGACGCGTCACGGCATACGCGACGACACCATAGACTCCGATTAGAACCAGCACGAGACCGGCGATAGCGAATACTGCGATCAAGTACAGGCCAAATCTCGGTTGCGCCATTGCGAACTGACTGATGAAGTCTTCGTTGGTGCCGTTGAAGCCCAGCGCCACACCTCGATCGACAGCCCAGATTTCGCGTCGAAGGGTGTTGAGCATCATCTTCGGATCGCCTGTAGTACGCACGAGAATGCCGCGAAACGCGCCGCCCATAACATCGTAGGGGACCCATACTTCCGGAAGCACGGGCCGGTCCAAGCCCTGATTCTTGACGTCTGCCACGACGCCGATAATCTCAAAAGTGGGCTCCTTCATCGGATCCGGGAAAGTGGGGGTTGCAAGGTCGGGTAAGGTCGCCGACTGGCCCAGCCAATTGTCGCCGAGGAATTTCTTGGCGAAGGTCTGGTTCACGACGGCCAGCTTGCGGGCCGCGTTTACTTCCGATTCGTTGAAGGTCCGACCCCGCAACAGCTTGATGTGAAGTGTTGCGAAGTACCCTTCGCTGCATAACTCCACCTGCGAGCGCCAGTCCTCAGCGGCGGCTTTCCCTGGGATTTCGAGCTTACTGACGAAGCCACCAAACGGCGGCAGGGATGTCGCTTCGGTAGCCGCCTCGACGCCCGGAGTGGCCTTTACGCGTTCGAGTAACGGGCGGAAGAACCCTTGAATCTGCGCCGCGCTCTGATAGCGTGCCGGCGGCATGGGCAACACAGCGACTAAAACATGCGACGGATCGGCTCCCAGCGGAACCTCCTGCAACGCGAAGAAGCTTCGCATGAGGAGTCCGGCGCCGGTGAGTAGAGCGAGTGACAGCGCCACCTCACCGACAATCAGGCCATTGCGCAGCCCTCGATGACGGAAACCGCCGGAAACACCCTTACCCGTGTCCCGCAGCACCTCGTTGAGGTCTTGCCGGGTGAGTTGCACTGCCGGCACGGTTCCGAATACGAGTGCGGTGACAAGACCCGTGACCAGCGCAAACAGCAATACCGAAATATTGATATGGATATATGCCTCGGCGGGAATGATTTGGGCTGGAACGATCGCGATGAGACCTTTGATGCCGCCCCAGGCCAGCAGACAGCCGAATGCCGCGCCGCAGACGCCTAGCAGGAGACTCTCGGTGAGAAGCTGCCGCACGATGCGCCAGCGCCCGGCGCCAATGGCCGCTCGTATGGCAATTTCCTTTTCGCGGGCTGTCGCCCGGGCGAGCAACAAGTTTGCCACGTTGGCGCAGGCAATGAGCAGTAACATACTAACTGCGCCCATCACGATGAACAGCATCACGCGGAACTGACCGACTACCGTGTCCGCCAGAGTCTGGATGTGAATCGTGAACTGCTTGGGATACTCTTTTGGGTAGACCGGGGCCAGGCGGTGCGCGATCAGGTCGATGTCGGCTTGCGCCTGGCGCAGCGTAACGCCCGGCCGCAGATGGCCAAGCATCCAGAAGTAGTTCGGGAACTGGCCCGCCGCCACCTCATCAGCCCGGTTGAGGGAAGTGGGAATCCACAAATCGGCGTCGCCCCAGCCGAATCGCTGCGGCATGATGCCCACCAGCGTGCGCGAAACGCCGTTCAGGATGAAGGTCCGGCCCAGAATTCCCGGGTCCGCATTAAAGCGCGACACCCAGACCTTGTAGCGAAGAACAAAAACGGGAGGTGCGCCTGGCATGTAATCCGCGGGTTCCATGACCCGCCCCAAGAGCGCGGGCATTCCCAGGAACTCGAAGGTGTTGGGCACCACCAGCACGCCGTTAAACTGTTCGGTTCCTTCGCCATTGTCATAGAGGACGTTGAGATTGCAGTTGCCAATCACGCGGTCGAAGACGTGGTTCTGCGCCTGATAGTCCAGGAACTCGGGCACGCGGAAGCCAGTTCTGCCGCCGGGATCGCTACGACTGGAATCATGGATCTCGATCGTAACCAGCCGATGCGAATCGGTGTAAGGGAACGGCTCCAGCAGGACGTTATCAATGACGCTGAAGATGGCGGTAGTGGCGCCGATTCCGAGAGCGAGCGCGGCTATAGCGAGCACGGCGACGCTGCGATCGCGGCTAAGGCTCCGGACCGCAGCGCGGAGGTTGCGCCAAAGGGAACTCATACCAGGGAATAACGCCATAAACGGCCTCATAGTTCCGCGAAAAAGCTGAGCCGCCGGGCTGCGGAAAACCCGGAGACGCTTGCTGAGGGAGTAATTTTCGGAGCGATCGGGACGTCGCTTGCTGACGCGAGTGCGGCTTGCAAGGAGCCACGACAGTGAGAAGCTGTGAAAAATCCGGGAGCGCCTGCCCCACATAACAATGAGGAATCGCTTGCTTACGCGCGCGGCTCGCAATCTTCATCTCGTGTTGCGATGATTAGCGAGCCGCGACCTTTCGCCAAGTCGGTTACTAACCCCCGTGGCTCGCAGCGAGCCACGACCGTGAGGGAGTGTTCTTGCCGGAATACGTCGGCACTATCACGAAACCCATGCACTCAGAAAACGAAACGTGCCGAGATCTGCATGCGCCGCGCTTCCGTGCCATCCGGGGGAACGGCGTCTCCCGACGGGATATAGAGGAGTTGCGGTGTGGCCGTGATCACGCCTTTGGCCTCGGAGTAGGCGCGGGTGCTGTTGTAGCCCGTAGCGGCCCAGGTATTCGCGAGATTGAAGACCTCCAGGTTGAGATACAACTTGGTGTGCTCGGTAATCGGAAGGACCTTGCTAAGGCGCGCGTCGGAACGGTACATGGCAGGGACCCGGTAGGTGTTGACCGGCAGCCAGGGTACCCGGGAACTGAGGCCCGAGCCGTTGAGGCTGTAGTTGGAGAACATTCCCGTGACCGGCGTATCAGCCAGGTATACAATCACACTGCCATACGGGAAGCCGCTCACCAGGGAGGTAACGGAAGAAAGCTGCCAGTTGTTGACCGCGTACTTGAAGAAGGCGCCGGTGCGATGCGTGAAGGTCGGCGCCCATACCCAGGAGAGGGCAAAGCGGTGACGCTGGTCGAGCGTGCCGCTCCCCTTGTCAGCCTTGTAGTTGCCGTTGTTCAGCCAATAGCTGGCGCCACTCAACCAGAGGTTGTTGGTGCTTTCGCCGTAGCTCTGGCCGTCGTCGATCTCGTGCGACCAGGTGTATGAGCCCATCGCCTGGAACCCATGCTTGAAACGCTTGTTCACCTGAACCGCCAACCCGTTGTAGTAGCTGTTGACGCCGTTCTCGGCATAAGCGATGGTTCCGTAGCGCGTATCCGGCCGCTTGCCGATCAGTACCGGAGTCGTGTACGACCCGACCGTGCTTCCGCTGGCATCGTTGATCGTGTAGGTAAAGTTTGTGGAAGTGGTGGGAAGGTTGAGATCGCGCACGCCATAGAGCTGTACGCCCCGGCTCCAGATATACGAAACTGTCATCGCGGTGTCGGAAGTGAGCTGGCGCTGGATGCCGATGTTGCCCTGTTCCGAATAAGGCGTTTTCAGGCCGGGCGCCAGCATCTGAATGCTGGCGGCCGAAATGCTGGCGCCTGAGGGAATCGATGTGAGCGTGTTCGGGAACACCGGGCCGGCGGCCAGTTGCGCCGCTTGTGTGGCGGCCAGGGAAGTGCTGGTCTGGACCACGCCGTTGCCGCTGGTGAAAAGGTTATCGATGGTTCCACCCTGGAAACGGCCGTAGAACATCCCGTAACCGGCCTGCAGGACGGTCTTGTCATTCAGTTGATACGACAAGCCGAGGCGGGGAGCCAGGTTGGTGGGGGAGGAGGGGACATGGCAAGTCAGCGGATAGTCCGGATTGCAGACCTTCGGCTGCGGTAACTGGGCATATTCGTAACGTGCGCCGTAGCTCACGGTCAGCTTCGGCGTGACGCGCCACTGGTCTTGCAGGTAAAAGCCATAGTCGTTCATGCGATAGTCCATCACCGGATTGCCGAACGTCTGCGAGTAGCTGTTCCAGTACTTGGTGCCGCTGGTGTTGCCGCTGTAGTCGAGGGCGAAAGCGTTGACGGTCTGATAGCTGTAGCTGCCGAAGTAGTTGCTGAGGTAGTAGACGTAGTCTTCGGTGGTCGCGATATCGGCGCCGAGCTTGATGGTGTGGGTGCCCTTGGTCCAGGTGGCGTTGTCCTGGAACTGGAAGCGGCTCTCGCTCGGCTCGATGCGCGGCAGGTAGTTGGCCGGCCCAAGCTGGGTGCCGTTCGCCGAGACCTGGAGAAAGCCCAGGCCACCGCCCAGTTCGGCGTCGTTGAAGGTATCGGCTTGGCGGTCGCCAGCGAAGCCAAAGCGCAGTTCGTTCACGAAGGTGGAGGTGGGAACCATGGTCCAAACTGCCCGTCCATTGCGTACCGTGACAGCGTCATCGCCATTACCCGTGATGGCGGAGCCGCTGGTGGAAGAGGTGGCGGTCTGGATCCCGTTAGGCGACCGGTGATGGAGGAAATTGAAGCTGGCACTGAAGGAGTTGCGGTCGGACGGGTGATAGTCCAGCTTGCCGAAGTAAAGCTCCTGGTCCAGGGTGCGCGGTATCTGGCCATAGAAGCGGGGCAACAACGCGTTGATGGCCGCACACTGCGCCGGGGTGGCGGCGGGTTGCGTGGCCGTGCCCACTCCACAACTGTTCCAGGTCTGTGTCAGCGGATTGACGGCCACCGTGTTGAGGCTGGAGGTCATGGGGAAATTGCGCCGCGTGATTTCCGTATTCAGGAAGTAGAACAGCTTATCCCGCCTGATCGCTCCGCCGAGGGACCCGCCCGCCTGCTGGCGCTTTTCCGACGGAACATACGTGCTGAACGGATCGCGCGCGTTGAACCCGGTGCTGCGGTAGAACCAGTAGGCGGTGCCGTGCAGCGCGTTGCCGCCGCTCTTGGTCACGGTGTTGACAATGCCGCCCATGGCACGGCCGTATTCGGCGGAGTAGTTGGAAGAGACCACCTGAAACTCCTGCACGGCGTCCTGCGAGATCTGGGCCGCAATGCGCGTGCGCCCGGCATTCTCGTTGTAGAACTGCTCAGTGGTATCGGTGCCGTCCACCAGGAACGAGTTCTGCCCGGCCACGCCGCGGAAAGTGAGCAGGCCATAGTTGCCGTCGTTGCTGACGCCCGGCGTCAGCAATACAAAGGAGTCCACCCGCCGGCCATTGATCGGAAGGTCTTGAATGGATCGCGAATCGACCACCCCGGAGACGTCGCTTTTGGTGTTTTCCACTAACGGCGCAGCCGCGGAGACCTCCACCTCGGTGGAGGCGGTGGCCATCGCGAGGTTGATTTTCAGATCCAGGTTCTGGCCGACCTGCAGAGTCAAGCTCCTCAACTCATAGCCCGCAAAACCGGCAGCCGTCACGATGACCCTGTACCCTGGCCCGGGCGTCAGCGATGGGGCGATGAACAGCCCCGCGTCGTTGGTATCCAGCGTACGGAGTGTGCCTTGAGCTTCGCTCGAAATGATCACTTTGGCATTGGGCACCACTGCGCCCGAAGGGTCCCGGACAACACCGGAAATGCCCGCCACGCCACCAGACGATTGCGCGAATACAGGCGCAGTCAGGGACAGCACGAGCAACAAAGCAAGGAACGTCAAACGCATATGTTGACCTCTAATCGGACCAGCCGTTTACGACGACCTGGTTTTCATTCGAATTATAAGACCCTATAATCTGATTATAATAACGCCAAAGCAACGAAGTGTCCATGCGTGGATGCTCTTTCGTGCTAACGTCGGCTAGTACCCGCCTTGAGCAGGAGGGCGATCTTCCGGCGCGATGAGGAACCGTAGATCCACGCTGAGCCCGTTGCATTAGTGAATTCGAAAGCCTGAAAAGTCAGTGAGCCCTTATCGTTCGACCCCGCGGATGTCAGCGTTTTTCGAAGAATGCGCCCCGCCCGGTCCCTCGGTCCGACTTGCCGAACTCTTCACCTGGCGCGGATGCGATCCATTGAGCGGAAGGACCGTGTCCATGTTGAGGTCCAGCGTACTCAGGGCAGCCGTGGGACCCCCCGCGGGTGGTAGCCGGTGACGTGTTTGTAAGTTTCGAGCGCATTGAAGATGATCGGGCAAAGCGCGGCCCAGCGGGCCAGTGACGACGGGCGGCTGCCGAGCGAGTGGGCGCCGACCGCGATGTGGGGGAAGTCGCGGCAGGTCTTCGGCCGGGCTTCGTAGATCCTACAGAGATTGCCGTCCAGGAAGACACACCCTGCCGCGAACTCATGAGGATTCGCGAGCCGGTCGCCTCAGGATCGGGAACCGTGTAGAGGCGAGTGACCTCCTCTGGTGTAGCGCGTAACTGGCGCGCAATGTCTTCGATCTCCTGCTTGGAAACCGGTACGATCGAGCGTCGACAGCAATTGGCGCAGTTGGTGCAGTCCATTTGCTGCTGCACTCGGGTCGCGAGGATTCGAAAAGGCTGGTCGCCACGGTGTTTGGCGGAGAGGTAGCGGCGAAAGGCGAGATTCTCTTCAGCCTTCGCGGTTCCGAGCCGAAATACTTCAGCCAGATCGGTAACCACGCCTAACAGTATCTCTGCGTTGCCAAGAAGGCAACCCCACGCCAGCCGCCAACCGTCCTATCGCTCCTCTCATCACCTCCTCGATTCTCTCGTTTGATATTCTTGCCTCCATGCGGCCTGCTATCGCGTCTCTCATAACGGCATGCCTCCTCGTGGCGCAGGACAGCCCACCGAAGAAGTCTCTCGACGTTCCGTACGTGCACACACCGAACCCGGTCGTCGAAGGCATGCTCAAACTCGCCGGCGTCTCGAAAGAGGATGTGGTGTATGACCTGGGGTGCGGCGATGGCCGCATCGTCATCGCTGCGGCCAGGATTTACGGCGCGCACGGAGTGGGCATCGATATCGACCCCGAACGCGTTGCTGAAGCCCGCGGCAATGCGGCCAAGGAAGGCGTCGAGCGGCTGGTGAAATTCGAAGAGAAAGATCTCTTCGATGCCGACATCCACGAAGCCACCGTCGTCACCCTCTACCTGCTGCCCGCCGTAAATCGCAAACTCCGTCCCAAGCTCCTCAAGGATCTGAAGCCCGGCACTCGCATCGTCTCCAACTCCTTCGACATGGGAGATTGGAAGCCAGACAAAGAGGATCACGTCGAAGGCCGCCACCTCTATCTGTGGTCCGTGCCCGCCAAACCATAAGTTCTTACGCTCTGGAAAGAATGGTCTCGCTCCAGAGCTGATGAAGCGGTCTTGCGAGAGATCGCCCGCGACTCCATTCCCAAGAATATGGCACTCGCCGGATAATCGTGGACGCGGGCGAGATTGGAACCTCAACCCCGGTGCGGAGGGCGCAACAGCATCTCGGCGGCCGACGTGACCAATCGCCGTGGAGCGATGCGTTGGAGTTCCACTCCGACCCAATTCGTAAACCCCGAGACTACCGAGTGTTCTCCCGCCGCCAACCCCCGCAAACCGACTCGTGCTACGTGTTCCGCCGATTCCACGCCCACGACGATCTCTTCCGGCACACCCGCTACCTTCCCGAATTCCGAGGTCGTCGGGCCGGGACAAAGGGCGCAAACCCGTACACCATAACCTTCCACCTCCCGAGCCAGCGCCTCTGCGAACAGCAAGTCGAACGCCTTGCTGGCGCCGTAAGTAGCCATGTACGGCACCCCTTGGAATGCCGCCGTGGAAGAGACGATGAGGATGCCGCCCGACCGGCGTTTCACCATGCCGGGAACGTAAAGGCGCGTGAGGTGAATGACGGCGGAGCAGTTTAACTGGACGATGTTCAGTTCGCGCTCCACATCGGAATTGCGAAACTCGCCGTAGGAGCCGACGCCCGCATTATTCACCAGCACGTCGACGGTCACGCCCCGTTGCTCGGTGAACGCAAAAATCTCCTGAGGCGCATCAGGGTCGGTAAGATCAGCGGCCACCGCCTCGATCTGGACACCATACTTGGAGTGGAACTCCCGGCGTAGTTTAGCAAGCCGCTGCTTGCGCCGCGCCGTGAGTACGAGATGGGTGCCGCCCGCCGCAAGCTCCCCTGCGAGCGCCCTGCCAATGCCGGAACTTGCGCCTGTCACCAGCGCCCATTTTCCGCGCCAACAATCGAGGTCGGCCATCACGCATAACGTAGCACCTGGATTGGACTCAAACAATCCTTGGGGCTCGCAGGACGAAATGGATGCACGACATGCCAGTACACTAAGAGGAATGGACGAACCGACGCGGCGAGTGCTCCAGCTCTTTATCGAAATGGGCACCGACTCTCTCGATCTACACACGTTATTCGAAGCCGGTGGAAATGACCCCACCTCCCGAGAGCGAGTTCTCGACATCGTAACGCGCCTGGTCGACAGCGGCGAATTGGAATCACGAGGCGGCGATTTCTATGTGATTACCGACAAGGGGCGACGGGCCGTTCGTTGACTGGCCCGCGCACGCAACCCGAGGATTGACCTTGCCAGAAATCATTCGAACATTGATCGATCGCCAGGAAACAGCAGAGCCTTCCGTTCTGCCCGAGGCATTGAAGATTGCTTACGGCGGCGATCTTCACTTCCCGCCATCCGGCCCCCAGCGGCCCTACGTGATCGGCAACTTTGTGAGCACAATCGACGGCGTGGTCAGCTACGAGATCCCTGGCAAATCCGGGGGCGGTGATATCAGCGGATTTGACGAGTCGGACCGGTTCATCATGGGGCTCCTACGGGCTTCGGCAGATGCCGTCATGGTCGGATCCGGAACACTTCACCAGACCTCCCCGGATCATCTATTCGTCGCCGACTCGGTATATCCGGCAGCCCGCGACCTGTATATGCAGTACCGGTCGGAGATTTTGAATAAGACGGCGTCCCCGCTGCAGGTGGTCGTGAGCAGAAGTGGCAGAGTCGACCTGACAAGAGCCATTTTCCGGACGCCGGGTATACGAAGTCTGATCGTCACTTCTCAAGCAGGCATGGATCTTCTGAAGGCAAGCGGGGTAGGATTGCTGGCTTCGACAGAGGTTAGGTCGCTCGGAGGTCCCGTCATTGCGGCGGCTTCCGTTCTTCGACTGCTCCGGGCGGAATTCGGGGTATCTCTCCTTCTCCATGAAGGCGGCCCGAGCCTATTCGGAAGATTCATGGCAGAGGGCTGCGTCGACGAACTCTTCCTCACGGTAGCGCCACAAGTCGCCGGCCGAGACGGCCATCCACAACGGCCAGGATTTATCGCAGGCGTGGAGTTTCGTCCCGAGACGGCGCCATGGCTGGAGATCGTGAGTTTGAAGGAGCGAGGCAATCACTTGTACATGCGATATCGCGTGACTTAGTACATCGTTTGATGATACGGCCCATGATTCAGGCAAGAACACTCCCTTACGGTCGTGGCTCGTTGCGAGCCGCTCCGAAAATCGTCGCGGGGGTCGTTGCGAGCCGCGCGCGTGAGCAAGTGATGTCCCGATCGCTCCGAAAATCGTCGGGTCGTTGCGAGCCGCGCGCGTAAGCAAGCGATGTCCGGATCGCTCCGAAAGTCGTCGTGGGGTCGTTGCGAGTCGCGCGTAAGCAAGCGATGTCTCAATCGCTTCGAAAATCGTCGTGGGATCGTTGCGAGCCGCGCGTAAGCAAGCGATGTCCGGATCGCTCCGAAAGTCGTCGTGGGTCGTTGCGAGCCGCGCGCGTAAGCAAGCGATGTCCAGATCGCTCCGAAAATCGTCGGTGCTCGTTGCGAGCCGCGCGCGTAAGCAAGCGATGTCCAGATCGCTCCGAAAATCGTCG
>Ga0209060_10001102_pt1 | contig 32698 bp, 32 predicted proteins | sample Coa_R1_8_FD_187155 | JGI IMG/M metagenome (GOLD analysis project Ga0209060, IMG submission 187155) | Surface soil microbial communities from Centralia Pennsylvania, which are recovering from an underground coalmine fire - Coalmine... | ecosystem: Environmental > Terrestrial > Soil >...
GACCGGGGCGACCTCCACCGAACTGGTCATATGAGGATGGTCTGAGCCTGCAGGATCAAAGATTAGACAATTTCCTGGCTCGCGTGACGAGCGTACGCAATCTTGGGTGAACGAGATCGACCGCCTTGTTGTCACCTCTGTGCAACTAACGAATCGCGGCGACGTAAGGCTCGAGCTCTCGGGCGGGCACACAATCATGTTGTTTCCCGCTAGCTGCAAGCGCGAGGCTTGGCGGCTATTTGCGCCAGCCACAAGTGGTCATTTGGTATTTCCAGGCGAAATCGAAGTTAGTTAGGTCGCTCGCAGACGACAGCGGTGCGTCGCTGCAGGGAAGTGCAGCCGAATGTTCAATGACAGTGCGACTTCGGCCTCAGAACGTAGTGGGCCCGCTCTCCCGCCGCGCTGCCATTTGTCGCAAACTGCTGGTTTTGCTTGCGCATACGGCCCCCGGCCAGGAGCTCATTTTCGCTAAGCGATAACGCCTCTTCGAAACGACCTGGTCGCCATTTCCCATTCGTGATGTGACAATAATGCGTGCGCCGGAATGGAGGCCCTGCGAGCCGCCTTATCGTGCTCCAGCACAGAAGTGGCGCGCCGCGCGGTAGCTCTATCATGCCTTGGTCCAGCGCGTGCTTCCATCAGCAAATCTGGGATAGCCTCCGATCATGCTTCATGCGTACAGGGCTGGATCTGTTGCTTCGATTGCGTCGCTCAGGCCGTTTTGCCGGATCACGTCAAGTTCCGCCGCGTTGAAGAGTCCCGCCTGATAGAGGTTGAGGAATTCAGCCGAGACGCTTTGGCCGAACACCAGGACGTCGTCGGTGCTGATGGTGACCTTCACCCCGGCGTCATAGAGCTTGCGGATCGGATGCCTTGCCAAGGATTCGACCCGCCCCAAGAGAACATTGGAGGTGGGGCAGATATTGAGGCGGACGCAATTGTCCGCCAAGAACTTCATCACGGATGTTGACTGGGCGGCAGCGATCCCGTGCTGCACCTCGTCGAGTTCCAGTTCCTCGACTGCACGTTGCACCGAATCAGCGTCTCCCCATTCACCGACGTGCGCTTTCAGTACAAGCCCGGTGTTCTTGGCCTTCCGGTAGAGCGGCTTGAAGGCTGCAGTCGGCTGGGCAAGTTCGTCGCCAGACATGTCGAGCGAGCGCCAGAAGCCAAGTTCGAGAAACGGCTCCAGCCGGCGAGCTTGGATGTCGACCGGCACCTCACGCGCCAAGTCGAGCTGCGGGATCCACTCGACGTCCGGCGTGACGTGTGCGTGCACACCTCTCAACGCGTCCGTCAGGGCGGTCGCGGAGCCGTTGTGCAGGGTGATTGCCCATGGGGTCTCGCCAGTCTCGAGGCGAGTAACGCCATCGAGCTTGGCCTGGACGAGCGTCGCTTCAAAAGCCTTGAGGCGCCCCTGCGCTCCCGCGAACAGCGTGCCTAGTCGCGTCTGCACCCATTCGTGCATCTCGGCCATAGAGCCCAATTTGTGACCGAGCGGCGCGATGTCTTTGCCAGCCCGTTCCGACACGAGAGCGCGATTGCCTCCAAGAAAAAAGTGGTTGTGTAGGTCGCTCTTCGGAACGCGTCGGATTGCGCTCAAATTGCCAGTCTGCAGAGCCGTTTGAAACGCGGTCATCACGATCCCCATTTTGTGGAACAACGCGCCGCAGACCAGACGAGGTCAAGGCGGTTTACTACGCGCGGGCCGGGTGTCGAAGAGAAAGCGGGCGCGCGGGCCTCGAAGCGAGTAATGTCGCGGTAGAAATGTAAACTGGCAACTTGATGAACGAATTCCGCGCCACGGCCGATGGAGATGGGCACCATTGCTTCGCCATGGCGCTATGATGGAGGGCGCGATCGTGCGCGTCTTTCCACAAATTTTCGTCGCCGCGATACTGCGCTCCGCCGGTTAAGCCGCCTCCGGCTTGTTTACCGTCTCGATGCGGTCAAGAATTTTGCCGAGATCGCGCCTTGCAATCTGAACGTCATAGTCGTTCTGCAGATTGAGCCAAGCTGCGCGCTTGTGCCGAGCGCCTTGGCGAGCCGAAGCGCGGTGCCAGCCGTGATGCCGGTCTGTTCGCTGGCGATCCGCTCGATCCGAGTGCGCGGCAAGCCGCAGGCCCTGGCAAGCGCGCCCGCTGACATTTTCAGCGGAACCAAGAGCTCCTCACGCAGAACCTCACCGGGATGCATGGGCTTGAGCCTCTTGGCCATTGTCGCGTCCTCTTCTAGTGGCAATCCACGATCTCGACGTGCTCCGGGCCTTCCGCCGTCCAAACAAAGCACACCCGGAACTGGTCGTTGATTCGGATTTGCCTCCGAGCGTACGCTGGCACACCTCTGGCTAAGCCGGGGCTGCCGCTACGTGCGTGGCGTAGTTTGTAGAGTGGCGCGCCACGGCCGATGAAGATGGGTACTACGTGTTCGCCGTAGCACCATGACGGACCGTTCGGGTCTGCGACATGCCGCGCGTGTCCGCGGGTCGGGGGGGCACCGCGCGTCAGGCTGCGGCCCGCCTCGAGGCGCGCCGCGCCTCCTTGGGTGGCGGAATGAGAAGGTCTGCTGGCAAGTGGAAGCGCGCACGCAGACGCTGCACCATTGCCATGCTCAGCTCCTTCTTGCCACGCAGGACCTCGCTCACCCGGCTTGGTGTGCCCAGGAGCGGGACCATGTCCTCTCGCGTGAGCCCGTGTTGATCCATGAGGTGGCGGATGAGTTCTGCCGTGCTCGGGGGCCGCCGCGGCCATTTGCTCTCCTCATAGGCGGCGATCAGACGTGCTTGCGCCTGGAGCCGAGCGATATCCGCCGGGTCTTCCGAGTCCCACAGCCGGTCAACGAGGGCTCGCGCGCGCGCGAGCTCCGCATCGCTGTCGATCACGACAAGTGTTGCATCCATCACACGGTCTCCGCATCAATCCTGTCGTACTCTGCGTGGCTGCCGAAGAACCGGATTGCAAGGGCTCCTGCCCGATATTGGACGGTCGCTACCAATCGGTAGTCGTTGCCCTTGATGTTGAATACGACTCGGCCGGCCTTAAGAATGCTGGCTTTGGGATACGACGCCTTGACATCCTCCGGATTGCGCCAATTGGCGCGGGTCACGATGTCGAGCCAAGCCTGATATTGCAATCGCGCAACCTTGATGCCCTTATGGCCAGCGTGATCGGTCAGATAGCCTTCGACCACGTCCGTGCCAATGACGATCATCGCTGTGCATAGCACGGATTTCCAAAAATTGGAAGAGGTCGTCTGGTGCGCGGGATCGGATGATCGGCGCCTCGCGGCCGTCGTAGCGTGTTCTGGCGAAGTGGCGCGCCGCGGTCGATGAAGAAGGGCACTACTCGTTCGCCGTTCCCCTATGATATCGGAGCCTGCTCCGCGCCCCAATCGGCAAAGCTGCGAGACCCTACGACTTTGCACTACGCCTCGCGGGCGCAGGGTAGTCCGGTTACCCTTCGATAGCGGCCCTCTCGATCAATCCCCACAATCGACGCGATGTGCCATAAGCTGCCGTGAGCAGGTGCAGCAAAAATTGCGGCTATTCGTGCAACCCGCTTACCCCCGCATGAATCCGGCGAGCTCCGCCGACGGCAGTGCCGTGTCGACGTAGCCGAAGGTTCCCTTGTCCTTCAACTCGCGCGCGGCGGCGACGAGCCCGCCCATCGCGGCGCGATAAAGCGAGCCGGCGAGGCTGATGCGACGCACGCCAGCCGCTTCCAGCTCGGCAACTGTGAACGACATGCCCGGAATACCGGCCATGAAATTGAACGGCTTCGCAATCGCGGCGCACACCGCCTTCACGGACGCGAGGTCCGGCAAGCCCGGCGCCATCAGCACGTCCGCGCCCGCCTTCTCGTAGGCCTGCAGGCGCTTGATCGCGTCGTCAAGATCGGTGTTGCCGTACCGGAAGCCTTCGGCGCGCGCGGTGAGCATGAACGGAAACCCGAGCTTGCGCGTCGCCGCCACGGCGGCGGCGACGCGCTCGGTCGCCTCGCCGATGTCGAACAGCGGCTTGTCCTTTCGGCGTGTGGGCGTGAGGTCCTCGATCGTCGCTCCGACGAGGCCTACGGCTGCGGCGTGGCGATAGGTTTCGGCCACGTCATTCGCGGTGGCGCCGAAGCCGCTTTCGAAATCCACCGAGACCGGAAGATCGGTCGCGTCAACGATGGCGCGCGCGTGCGCGAGCACCTGGTCGCGGCTGATCCTGCCGTCGCGCGTGCCGTATGCGCCGGCAGTCGCGTAGCTGGAGGTGGCGATCGCCGAAAAGCCGAGGCCCGCCAGAACGCGCGCCGATCCCGCGTCCCAGGCGTTGGGGATGACGAACGCGCGCGGTCCTTGATGGAGCGCGCGGAAAGAATTGCCTTTGTCGAGTTGAGTGACGGCCATAACGTATTCCTCCTTCGTTGTGTCGCAACGGATGGAGGCCCGAAAGCACAAAGGCCCCCGCCGCTGCCGGCAGGGGCCTTCGTGATCTGATAGCAGATTAGCTCAATGCATCCGCATATCCCACGCCCCCGCCGAAAGGCGACGCGCACGTGCACGGATACGGCGGGCGTGATGCGAACTGTCCATGGTGAGTGCATGTGGCCTTTTACAGCCCCGTGTCAATGAAAAAAAAGCACCGATCGAACGGATCGCTGCTGCTTCGCCCGCCATGACGGTTGAGGCTCAACCGATCTCATCAACGGAAATGTGGCGCTACTCGCTCGCTCATCAGCTGCAGCGAGCGCATGACTTTGTCGACGGAAAGCCGGCCGCCGCAATTGACCTCGGCGAGGACGCCGCTAAGCCCGAGCGTGCCAGTCAGCTCCGCAAGCCGCTTCACTACGATGTCCGCCGTGCCGACAATGACCTTCTCACGCAGGACGTCCGGGTATGAGATCGTCTGCAGCGCTTGTCCGCGCTCGGCGCGGCGCTCGATCGTGCGCATGCCTGCCAGCGCCGCGGAGCGCGCGAGCTGCGCCCCCAGCGTTCGATAGAATTGGAGGATGGATTCCTCGGGGTCAGTGACTGCGGCTTCGGTGTCGCAGACATAGATCGGCACGCGCAGGTACACTTCGCCTCGCCCGGCGTGGCCGGCGGCGCGGAAGGCCGCGCGATAAGCCTCGATCTGCGGACCCAGTTCGTCGATGGTGCCAAGGCGCACTGCAACGAAGATCGGCAGCCCCATGGCGCCGATGGCCGCGTAAGTGTCCTCGCTCGTTGCCGCAACGCGCAGCCGCGAGTGCAGGCTCGGCGAAGGCCGCGGAACGACACCAATGTTGTTGAACTTGTAGAAATTGCCCGAGAAGGAGAAGCGTTCCTGGCCGCAGGAGCGTCGTAGGATCTCCAGCACTTCAGCGAAGCGCTCACGGCTCTCGCTGTACGGGATGCCGTACGCTTCGTACGAGCGCGGAATTCCGCTGCGGCCCACGCCGAGGATCAGCCGTCCCTCGCTGATATGGTCGAGCGTTGCAACCTCCTCGACGAGCCGCAGCGGATGGCACAGCGGCAGCACCTGTACCGCAATGCCGATTTTCATGCGGCGTGTGCGCGCCGCTATTGCGCTGGCGAGAATGAGCGGCGCAGAGGCGATCGACCTCTCCGGCGCGAAGTGCAGTTCGGCGAGCCAGACCGCGTCGAGGCCTAAGCGTTCAGCGGCGTCAGCCTGCGCAAAGGATTGAGCGAATGCTTCGGCGTCGGACTGTGCGGGGTAGCGCGGAAACTCCAGAAAGACGCCAAATTCGAATTTCATGGCTGCCGCCCGCTGTACGGGAAATCAAAGCAGGAATCTGTATCCGGCGAAACGGGATTCAACGCTCAATTTGCACTGCGAAATTCTTGGGACCGCAGGGAGGGCAATGGCTCATTTTCGACCGATCGCGCCGGGTTGGCCAAGCAGTCCATGTCCGCTTCACCTGCGAAGCGGGACCTGAGGCTGGGCTAAAGCGATCCCAGATCATTGAGATCGCTCACGGCCCGCCGTTGCGATCGACGGCGCGAAACGGTCAGTTTATTTGGTCTGCCATCTCCATCAAACAGCGTGTCAGCGCGCCGTCGGGGTTGGCGAGCTCTTCGAGAATGGAATAATGATCGTGGCCGGCGAGCGGCAGCTCCTGGGTCGGCAGCTTTGCGGCGCGCCGCGCCACCGCATAGTCGCGGGACTGGCGTTGCATTTCCGGCAACTCGCCGGTGCCGTATGCGACCGCGAGCGGCGGCGATGCGGCGGGCAGGTGGCAAATCGGGCTCAAGGCGAGCTGCTCGTCGGGCGTGAGCTTGAGTTTTTCGTTGACATAGTTCAGCCGGCAGGGCTCGATCTCGTAGAGGCCGCTGATGGCGAGGCCGGCATCGGCTTGGTCGAGAATCATGGCGGTCAGGTGGGCTCCCGCCGACCAGCCGCACAGAATGAACTGGCCTGAAGCGACGCCAAACTCCGGGCCCTTGGCGCGCAGCCAACGCACCGCCGCGCGCACCTCGCCGACGATCTCGGTCAAGCTGGCATCGGGCGCCAGGGTGTAGCCGATCAGTGCCGCGTCAAAGCCGTGAGCGAGCGGTCCCTCGGCCATGCAGGCAAAAACTTCCTTGGAGTTGCGTTGCCAGTAGCCGCCGTGGATGAAGGCGAACAGCGGCGCGCCGCTCTGCCCGCACGGCACGATGTCGATTTTGTTGCGCGGCCGCGGCCCGTAGGGGAGGTCGAGCCGCGCGCCCGGCCGCGCCCGCGTGGCGCGGCCGCGCTCGGTCCACTCGGCGAGTTTTTGCTCGCTGTTCTTGACCGCCGCGCCATTGTTGTAGGCGGCGTCGAGCTCGGCGCGAGTCATGCCGCGGTAAATGATTTCGTCCATGGACGAAACTTATATCACGCCGCCTTGCGGGCGTGGTGGCTGTGCAGCCGCTGCGCCAGCTCGCGGCGCAGTTCGTTGAATTCCGGCGCCACGACGCTACGCGGCCGCGGCAGCGGCACAATCACCTCGCTTTCGATGCGGCCCGGGCCCGGCGACATCACCACGATGCGGTCGGCCAGAAACACAGCCTCCTCGATCGAATGGGTGACGAACAGCACGGTCAACCCGGTGCGCTGCCAGATGTCGAGCAACTCGTCCTGCAGGCGCTCGCGGGTCATGGCGTCGAGCGCGCCGAACGGTTCGTCCATCAGCACCAGTTCGGCGTCGTTGGCGAGCACCCGGGCGATGGCGACGCGCTGCTTCATGCCGCCGGACAGCTGATGCGGATAGGCCTCCGCGAAGCGCTGCAGGCCAACGAGCGCGATGAAACGCTCGACGGTGTCTTTGACTTCGGCCGCGGGCCGGCCGCGCGCCGCCGGACCGAAGCCGATATTGCCGCGCACGGTGAGCCACGGAAACAACGCGTAGTCCTGAAACACCATGCCGCGCTCGGGTCCGGGACCGGCGATCGGCATGGTCCACATCAGCGCTTGGCCGCGGGTCGGCGTTTCGAAGCCGGCGACGATGCGCAGCAGGGTCGACTTGCCGCAACCCGAGGCGCCGATCAGGCAGACGAACTCGCCCTTGCGCACGCGCAAATGGGCATCGTGCAGCGCATCGATGCGCCGGCCCTGCAGCTCGAACTGTTTCGAGACGCCGCGCAATTCGAGGATCGGATCGGCGGCTTTCTCAAGCAAAATTCGGACTCCAGCGCAGCAGCCGGTGGCCTAGTAGCAGCACCAGCCGGTCGGAAATAAAGCCGGCGATGCCGATTACCGCCATGCCGCAGATCACGATCTCGGTGCGCGAGAGTGCCCGCGCCTCCATGATGATGGCGCCGAGCCCGGTCGGCACGCCGGTCATTTCGCCGACCACGATCACCACCCAGGCAAAGCCGAGGCCGAGCCGCAGGCCGGTGAAGATCGCCGGCAGGCTCGCCGGCAGCACCACCTTGTAGAATTGCGCGGTGCTCTGGCAGCCCAGCATGCTGGCCGCCTCGAACAGCCGCGGGTCGACCGAACGCACGCCGAAAATCGTGTTGATGAGGATCGGGTAGAACGCGCCGAGGCAGACCAGAAAGAACGCCGAGCGCGGGCCGAGCCCGAAGATGATCATGGACAGCGGCAGCCATGCGGTGACCGGAATCGGCCGCAGTACCTGCAGGGTCGGATCGAGCAGCTGCCGCACCGGGGCGATGCGGCCGATCAAGAGGCCAAGCGGCAGTGCCACCGCGGCGGCGATGGCGAAGCCGCCATAGACGCGGCTGAGCGACGCCGACAGGTGGATGAGGAGAGTGCGGCTGTAGGCATCGTCGTTGATGCCGCCGAATGCCAGGTCGTAGAGCGCGCGCGCCACATCGAGCGGCGGCGGAATGAGACTGAACGTCCGGCCCGCCGTGGCGAGATGCCAGAACAACAGCACCAGCACCGGAAAGATCAGGGCGAGCAGCGGCTCGCGGGCGCGCAGCAGCAAAGACGGACGCACCGGCGCCGCCTCCGCCTCCCCCGCAGGCAGCGCGCTCAGCGTGTCCGACGATGCCGCGTCGAGCGACGCGGTCACACTTTCTTCTCCATCGCCTCGACGAACCGCGTGTCGAAGAAGGCGGCGAAGTCGGGCAGCCGCTTGATCTGCTTGAGCGCCAGCATGTGCTCGGCGTAGGTCTTGGCCTCGTTCACCTCGGTCGGCCCGAACCGCCAGGTCAGCTCGACGTTGGGCACCGAATAGGCGATGGCCTCGGGTTTCTGGCCGAGCTTGCTGACCGCCATCTTCACCATCTCCTCCGGATGCTTCATGGCGTATTCGGAGGCCTGGCGGTGGATGTCGAGCATGACGCCGACCAGCGCCGGATTGCTCTGCAGCGTGTCGCGGTGCGCGCCGAAAATCATGTTGAGCGCGCCCATCGCGGTGCCGTACGGATATTCGACGAGCTTGCCGACGCCGGAGGCAAGGCTGACGCTCGGGCCGGGTTCGGCGCCCACATAGGCGTCGATGTCGCCGTGAGCGAGCGCCAGATGCATGTCGCTGAAGAACACGCGCACCGGCGTGATGTCGGCGACCGTGAGGCCTTCCATGTGCAAGCGCTCGAGAATGAACACTTCCTGGGTCGAGCCCGGCCAGATGCCGACGCGCTTGCCTTTGAGATCCTTGATCGAGGCGATCGGCGCGTTCTTGGCGGCGATCACCGCCATGCCCTTGTTGCAGGCGCTGGCGATGACCACGATCGGCTCGCCGACCGCGGCGCCGAGCGTCGCCGCGGCGATGCCGAACATGCCGAAATCGACCGTCTTGGTGACGACCGCGTTCTTGCCGTCGGTCGGGCTCTCGAACGGAATGATCTCGACCTGGTAACCGACCGGCGTGAACTTGTCGTAGAAGTACGGCGCGATCGAGTGGATGAGTTTCAGCGCGCCCATCTTGATGATGGTTGTTTGCTCGGCGTGCACCACCGCCGGTGCGGCCAGCAGCGCCGCTCCGGCGCCGGCAATGAATTGACGACGGCCAATCATGATCGTCTCCCGTGCTGTTTGATCATAGGCAGCAAGGAGCGTGCCAGCGGACGGACGGGGAATCGCGCCGTTATCTAGGCAGGCTGCTCAATTTGCAGGCAGCGGCGCACGCAAAACAGGCGAGCCCGGGACCAAGCCGGTATCGGCATGAAAGTGCCGCGCGATGGACGCTGCCAGCGCGTCCTTGCCGCCCGGCGCGAGGATGGAAATGCCGAACGGCGTGCCGTCGGCGTGCAGCGCGGCCGGTACGGCAGTGCCACACAGATCGAGCAGGTTCACGAAATTGGTGTAGGTACCGAGATTGCTGTTGAGCCGGAACGGATCGGCATTCACCTGCGCGACCGTATAGACGGTGGGCGCGGTCGGCAGCGCCAACGCATCGATTGTTTGGAAAGCCTCGGCCGCGGCGCGGCGCAGCGTTTCGAGCCTGTAAAAGGATTCGAACGCATCGGCGGCGCGCAACGCTGCACCGGCAGCGATGATTTGCCGCGTCACCGGATGCAGCGCGCTTTCGTCTTTTTCGATCACGCTCCTCGCCGCGAGATAGCGCTCGGCGACCCATGGGCCTTCGTAGAGCAGGCACGCGGTTTCGTAGAACGGCGCCATGTCGATCTCGGTGAGCGCATAGCCGAGCCGCCTCAGGCGAGCGAGCGCGGCGTCGTAATCGGATGCAGCCCGCGCGTCGCCGAAAAACAGGCGCTGAGCGGCGCGCGGTACGCCCAACGTGCAGCCGGTCGGCGCGGCGCCGAGCGGGCCGATCAGCCGCTCGCGTGAATAAATGTCGGCGGCATCGTAGCCGGCGATCGCTTCGAGCACTGTCCACGCGTCATCGACGCTGCGCGCAAAAATCGACACGCAATCGAGTGTGCGACAGGCCGGCACCACGCCTTGTGTGGAGACCAGGCCGAGACTCGGCTTAAGGCCGACGATGTTGTTGAGCATGGCCGGCACGCGGCCCGAGCCGGCGGTGTCGGTGCCGAGCGCGATGGGAGTGATACCGGTGGCGACGGCGACGGCCGAACCGGAGCTCGATCCGCCCGGTATGAGGTCCGGCCGCAAGGCATTGCGCGGCACCGGATACGGTGTGCGCGTGCCGACGAGGCCGGTGGCGAACTGGTCGAGGTTGGTCTTGCCGATGACGATCGCGCCCGCCGCCTTCAGTTTTGTGACAACGGTGGCGTCGGCTTGCGGCCGATAGGCAAAAGCGGGGCAGGCCGCGGTTGTTGGAAACCCGCCGACATCAATATTGTCTTTGATGGCAACCGGCACGCCGGCAAGCGGCCCGCGGGCTCGCTCATGGCTGAGTGTGCTGGCTTCGGCGACGGCATCGGCCTCATCGCGCAGCGCGATGAAAATGCCCGGATCGGCCACCGCGCGAATGCGCGCGTAGCAGTTTTTGATCGCCTGCGCCGGACTGACGCTCACTTATTCTCCAGCGCCTGGCGCACGCGGGCGACGATCTCTGGCGGTGTGTGCGCGACTTCTTCGACCAGCTTCTGCACCTCGTCGCCGCTCAGCGGATCGATGTCGAGCTTTTCCTTCTCCGCCTCGGCGAGGAACGCCGGGTCCGTGACGGTGGCGTCGAAGGCGGCGCGCAGCGCGGCGACGCGCTCGGGCGGTACGCCGGGCGGCAGGAAGAACGGCCGGCCGAACTCGAGCCGCGCCACCATCAGCTTGACGGCAGCGCGGTCGGCGTCGGTCGACAGATAATCGAAGATGCTCGGGACCTCGCCGATCTCCGGCAGCTTTTTGATGCCCCATTGCACGAGCAGCCGGATTTTCTTCTCGGCGATCCAGTTCGCATTGAGCGCTTTGAGGGTCGACCAGTTGGCGATGGTGCCCTGCACCTCGCCGCTTTCCAGCGCCAGATGGATCTTCGGCGTGCTGCCGTAGCCGGTGATGACCTTGAACTTGTAGCCGAGCAGGCGGTCGAGCAGCACCGGGTAATCGTATTGGGTCGAGCCGGGCGCCTGCGCGCCCATCACCACCTCTTTGCTCTTGATCTCGTCGAGCTTTTGCACCGGCACGGTGTGCCAGACGTACATCACCTGCGTTTCGCGGTTGGTGCTGCCGAGATAGATGAGCTTGTCGGCGTCGAAGCGCGCGGTCTGCGGCTGCAGGAGCGGCATGGTCGGCGTGCCGTTGAACGGCGCGCCAATCGCCGTGCCGTCGAACGGTCCGCTGGCGTAGATCGAATTGGTCATGGTCATGCCGCCGGCGCCGGGCTGGTTCTGCACGATCACCGGCGGATGGCCGGGAATATGCTCCGGCAGATGCCGGGCGAGCGTGCGCGCGGTGATATCGTAGCCGGAGCCGACGCCGGAACCGACCAGGATGCGCAGAGTCTTGCCCTTGAAGAATGCCGCGGCATCGTCCTGCGCGAGGGCAGGGGTGCAGATAAGAAATGTGAACAATGCGATGAACGTGCGCATCATGCGGCCCTGAGCACCTCGTCCGGGTCGAGCGGCAATTTGACCGGCTGTTTGCGTTTGGCTGAAAGATCGAGCGCCTTGGTGAGCATCAGCCGGTTGTGCGCCTCGGCCGCCGTCGCTGCCTGGGTCGGCACGCCGAGCGCGACGCGATTGAGCCATGATACGGTTTCTTCGGCCATCGGCCCGCGCAATTCGCCCAAAACCATGTCGCCGGGCGGATAGGAGCCCATGAAATCGACCAAGCGGCTGGTATCCGGCGCATAGCCCTCGCTCTGCGGTGACGACACCGCGAGCACGATGTCGCGATGGGTGTCGTCGATGGTGAGCACGCCGTGACTGCCGTTGATGCCGACTTCCAGGCTGTAGACGGCGCCCGGCCAGGTCACCGGCAGCGCCCACGAGATCGACAGCGTGTGCAGCGCGCCGTCGGAAAACATGATCATGCCGGCGGTGGCGTCGATGCCGTGATAGAGCGGCCCCAAAACCTTGTCGACCGAGCGTGCAAAACATTCGACCGGCGTTTTTTGCTCCATGTACCACATGACGATATCGAGCGCGTGGGTTCCCGAGATCACCATCGGCGAGATGCTGGCCGGATCGTCGGTGCGCTTGTAATTGTCGATGGCGACCAGCCGATTCATGAAGGCGCGCGAGGAAACCAAGGTCACGTCGCCGAGCGCGCCGGTGCGCACCTTCTCCTTGGCGCCGAGCCATTTGCGCCGGAAGCGCTGGGTGTAACCGACCACGGCGTCGAGCTTGGCGTCGGTGATGGCTTTCAGCACGCGGGCCGATTGCGCGAGGTCGGTGGCGAGCGGCTTTTCGATCAGCATCGGCACGCCGCGTTCGACCGCCGCCAGCACGGGATCGACGTGCAAGTGCTCGTCGGTGGCGATGATCGCCGCCGTGACTTCGGGGCGCTTGAGCAACTCGCGGTGGCTCGTTGTGACGAAATCGGCGCCGATGCGCGCCGCAACGTCGCCGCCGCGATTGTGGTTGAGCTCGGCAATGCCGATCCATTCGACCGCGGGATGGCGCGCCGCCACCTCGCCGCGGAACAACCCAACCCGGCCGGCGCCGATGATGGCAAGGCCGATGCCCTTGGCACTCTTTCTCATACGTTCACGCCCGCGCGGTTTCTTTGCTTCAGCTCGGCGATGCCGGAGATCGTCTCGTTCGACAGCGGCAGATCGATCGGCTCGTTGCGGTCGGCGGAGAGATCGGCGGCGCTGTAGGTTTCCATGACGCGGCGCGCGCTTTCCGGCGTCACCATCACCGGCGTGTCGCGGATGCAGGCTTCGAGGAAGTGGATGGTCTCCGGCCCGATGCCGCCGGCATAGACGTGATCGACCCATTCGCCCGGCATGGTCGACATGGCGAATTCCTGGCCGCGCTTTTCGGTGTTGAGCCAGTTGTCGCGCTGGGTGTCGTCGAGAAACAGCGCGCCGTCGGTGCCGGTGATCTCGATCCAGGTGGCGCAGTAGTTCGGATAGCTCGGCGGCAAATTCCAGCCGCCGCCGATCATTACCACCACGCCGTTGTCCATGGTGACGGTGGTGAACATGACATCGTGCGAGCCGTTGACCGGCTGCATGTAGCCGTAGGCGCCCTGGCTGAACACGCGCACCGGCTTGGCGGGCTCCAGGAGCCAAAACACGAAATCGAGATCGTGGGTCGATTCCATGACCACCGGCGACAGCCGCACCCGGCTGGCGATCTTCTTGCCGAGCTCACGCGACAGATGACGGCTGACCAGCACCGACACCACCTTTCCTAAGGTGCCGTCGACGATCTTCTTCTTGGCGAACGCGATCTTCGGATTGAAGCGCTGCGAATAGCCGATGGTGAATTTCAGGTTGTTGCGGCGCGACAGTTGAATGAGCTCGTCGGCTTCCCAGAGTTCGAGCGCGATCGGTTTTTCCAGCATGACGTTCTTGCCTGCCTTGAGGCAATCGCGCGCGATCGGATAATGGTTGGCCTCCGGCGTGGTCGAGATGTAGACAACGCGGACGCGGTCGTTCCTGATGATGTCCTGATAATCGAGCGTGCTGGTCGCCGGCTTGTACAGCCTGGTCACCTCGGCGAGCCGGTCCGGCTTGATGTCGCACAGGTGCAATCTCTCGACGAGCGCGGTGCGCGACAGCGTGTCGGCGCGCAGGCCGCCGATCCAGCCGACGCCGATCACGGCTGCTTCGACCGTTTTCACTCTGCGGGTCCCCCCGTTGTTGCGGGCGGATAAAGCCACGGCGCGGCCGAAGGCGCAACGGCAGAAATCGTCCCCCGATCGTGTCATCGTCCGCGCAAGCGGACGATCCAGTAACCACTGGCGATGGACGTGGTCGTTGAGCCCAGCGGTTACTGGATGCCCGCTTTCGCGGGCATGACAATGTTGAACACCCGCGTGGCGAATTCCGGATAAACCTCGGCGACCATCGGCGCGACGACGGTGCGGAGAAGCCGCAGCGTTTCGGCCGACGGCGCCGGCGTCGTCGGCACGTCGGCGGGGCGGTCGAAATCGAAGCCGGTGTTGTCGATCACCTCGGCGAGCGTGTGGCCGGGGTGCACGCTGGCGAGGCGAAAGCGTTTTTGCGCACGGTCGAAGTCGAACAGGCAGCGGTTGGTGACCAGCGCGATCGGGCCGCCGCTGCGATACACGTTGTCGGGACTGCAGCCCGGCGCGCTGATGAAGTCGACTTTGGGTACGAGCGTGCGGCGCGAGTGCTCGAGCCGAAACAAAATCACTTTCGGCACCACGTAATAGAGATAGGCCGAGCCGAACGAGCCGGGGAAACGCGCCCTGGGATGATCGTAACCGCCGACGCTGACCAGATTGATGTTGCCCGCGCCGTCGATCTGACCGCCGGACAGAAAGAACACGTCGACGCGGTTTTGGCCGGCGCAGTCGAACAATTCGCGGGAGCCGTCGGTGAAGAACGTGTGCTCGCGGCTGCCGAGCAGCGACAGGTAAGGCTTGCCCAAATTATGCAGATTTGCGCGCTCGCGCGCCAGCAGCGCCGCGGTCGCCGGGATCGGCGACTGCGCGCCGACCGCGACGTGCCGCACCTCGCCGATCAGCCGGCAGATCACGTCGGCGAGCAGCTCCTCGTCGCGGAATGTTTCCGTCATGGCCGGGCTTGTCCCGGCCATCCACGTCTTGTTTGTTCCAGGCCGAAAGACGTGGATGCCCGGCACGAGGCCGGGCATGACCATTGGAAAAGCCGATTACGCGGCGCGCTTCTCATAGACATAGCGATCCAGATATTGAGCAAAGCCTTCGGGCGTCGCCGCAAGCTGCGCGTATTCTCTTAGGTGCGCGGCGTCGATGCCGTAATGGTCGGGCAGCGGCAACGGCCAGGCGCCGCGTGGCTCAACGGCGATGGCTTCGACATAAAAGCCGGGCAGGGTGCCGGCGGCGAGCAGCGGGTCACGCAGCAGATCGCCGTCGTGAATTTTCTCCACGGTGACGACGGTCTTTTGCGCCGCATGCGCCAGCGTGATCAGCTCGCGCTGCGTGCCGATGAAGACATTGCCGGCGCGGTCCGCCATGGGCGCGTGAAACAACACCACGTCGGGCTTGAGCGCCGGAAGAAGCACGATCGGGTCGCTGTTGCCGAATGGGTTGTCGATGACTTTCCAATCTGGCCGATGCGCGAGCACGTCGGAGCCAAGGAGCCCGCGCAGCGGCATGAACGGCACGCCTTTCTCGGTCGCCTGCAGCTGCGCGTGCAGCGCCGGGCAGGTGGCGTCGCGCATGTGGATCGCGCCGGCGAGCACCGCGGCGGTGAACCGCGGCGCCGGGCCGAATTCGCCGAGGCTGACCGCCGAAGTTTCCAGGGTCGTTACGCAGCCCGCGCCGATCAACAAGTCGGCCTGCAAGCTGGACGTCGGCAGCGTGACGAGATGGAAGCGCTTGACGCCGCGCCGAATGAGCGCCCGCGTCGCCGCCATGGCGGCGCCTGAGCCTTCGCGCGGCACCGCCAGCATGGCGCCGTCGCCGATCGGCGCCAAAGCTTCGTCGAGCGAGCGGGCGATCATGTCGACAAAGTAGGGTGGGCAAAATCGTCTGCGCAGTCGCCGCAGCGTGGGCACGCGCGCGCACGATTTTGCCCACGCGGTGCAGACGACTTGGCGCGCGCTTTGCCCACCCTACATGCTCCTTACGACAGCGCCGATTTGACGTAGCCGGGCGCGAACGGCGCGCGGCGGATGCGCACGCCGGTAGCATCGAACACCGCGTTGGCGATGGCCGCCGGCACCGGCCGGCTCGCCGCCTCGCCGGCGCCCGACGGCGCGATCTCCGGATGGTTGATCATCACGATCTCGACCTGCTCGGGCGCTTCGGTGACGTCGAGGATCGGATAGGTTCGCCAATCGACGCTGGTCACGTTTTTGCTGTCGAACTTGACCTCTTCCCAGAGCGTGCGGCTCGTCGCCTGCACGACGTTGTTCTCGATGGCGTGATGCAGCCCGTCCGGGTTGATGATCTGGCCGCAATCGTGGGCGACGGTAAACTTGCGCGGCCAGATTTTTCCGGAAGCGCGGTCGACGTCGACCTCGGCGATCACCGCGACGCGGGTGGCGCCGCGCTGCGCATAGGCAATGCCGCGGCCGCTCACGGTGTTGCCGCGCTGATCGCGGCGCGGCGACACTCGCGTCTGCCAGCCGGCCTTTTCGGCCGCCGCCTTGATCACCGCGATGTCGCGCGGGTCGCGCACATAGCGCAGCCGGAATGCGATCGGATCGACGTTGAGCGCCGCCGCCAGTTCATCGATGAACGATTCGCTGGCGAAGCAGGTCTGCGGCCCGACCGGATCGCGCATGTGCGCGCTGCGCAACGGCGAGGCGCGGTCGAGTAGCGGCGCGATGGTCTCCCAGGCGGCGCGCTTGTTGGCGAAGCCGTAAGATTCGCCGGGGAAGCCGAACGCGTCGCCGGATTTGAGCGCCACGCCGAGATTTTGGCCGGCGAGCGTATCCCACGGCTTGCTGCCGTTGGTGTTGACGTCGATCCGCGAAAATCCCTTGCTGAGGAAATCGTAGGCGAGGACGTTGCCCGACGCATCGAGCGCGGCGCGCGCGCGATGGATCGAAGCCGGCGCCTTGGGATCCCAGCCGGTACCCTGATCGCGGGTGTATTGCAGCCGCACCGGTCGGCCGACCGCCTTGGCGAGCACTGCGGCATCGGCCGCGCAGTCATCGGCGTCGCTGCGGCCATACGAGCCTGGGCCCGTGGTCCAGATGACGCGGACCTTGTCCTCCGGCATGCCGAGCATGGCCGCAACGCCGGCGCGCACGAAATGCGCCTTCTGGGTGCCGCTCCAGCAGGTGGCGCGGCCGTCCTTGACCTCGACCAGCGCGCAGGCCGGTCCCATCGTGGAGTGCGACTGGAAAGGCCACTCGTATTCGGCCTCGATCACCCGCGCCGCGTTCTTGAACGCGTCCTCGACATTGCCGACGCCTTTGCCTTCCTCGCGCTTGCGCACCGGCGCCTTGCGGATGTGATCGTACAAATCCGCCTGGCTCGGGAGCGGCGGCGTCGGCTGCGACCATTCGACTTTCAGTTCTTTGGCCGCCCTGATGGCGTCCCATTCCCTGTCGGCGACGACGCCGAGAAAACCTTTGTCCCAGACCACGCGTGCGCCCGGAATGTTCTTGATCGACGATTCGTCGACCTTGACCGGCTCGGCGCCGGCGACGGCCGGCCGGATCACCCGGCCATGCACCATGCCGGGCACTTTCACGTCGGTACAGAAATTCTCCTGGGCAAAAACCTTCGGCGCGATGTCGTCGCGCGGGATCGGCTGGCCGACGATCGTATAGGTCTTCGGATCCTTCGGCTTGGCCTTGCCGGGCGCGTAGAGCGGGTTGCCCATCTCGCCGTTCCAGTCGAGGTGGACGTTGAAGAATTGGCCGCCGATCAGCTCGCCGTAGCTGACCTTCTTGGCCGCATCGTTTGCCGCGCTGATCACGCCGTCCTTGACGGTCAGCTGATCGGCCGGCTCGCCGAGCTTGTCGCCCGCCATCTCGACCAGCACGCGCCGCGCCTCGGCGGCAGCGGCGCGCATCTGCTTGCCGCCGTTCTGCACGCCGGTCGAGCCGGAGGCGCCGCCCTGATTGACGCTGGTGTCGGTGTCGCCGATGAAAATTCTTACGCGTGCGAACGGCACGTCGAGCTCTTCGGCCACCATTTGGCGGATGGCGACGGAGAGGCCCTGGCCCATGTCCATCTTGCCGAAATAGGCCGAGACGGTGCCGTCGGCATTCACTGCGATAAAAGACGACAGCTGATCGGGCGTCAGCGGCGGTTTTGTTGTCGCGGCCGCAGCGCCTTCGGCGGCGCGGGCCGATGTTTTGAACGCAAGCGGCGCGCCGACCGAAACGACGAGAGCGCCGCCGGCCTGCAGCAGCGCGCGGCGCGAGAAGGCTGCGGGTTTTTCCATTCTGGTCATGGTGGCCTCCCTTAACCCATCATTGCCGCCGCGCGCTTGACCGCGCGCAGGATCGCCATGTGGGTGCCGCAGCGGCATTTCAGGCCGCGCAGCGCGGTGCGGATTTCCGCGTCGGTCGGTTTCTTGTTGTCGCGCAGCAGTGCCGCCGCCGTCATGATCCAGCCGTTGATGCAATAGGCGCACTGCGGCACCTGCTCCTGCACATAGGCAGTCTGCAGCGGATGCGGATGCTCGGGCGTGCCGAGCCCGGCGAGCGTGACGATCTTGCTGTCGCCGACCTCAGACAGCGGCATGACGCAGGAGTGCCTCGGCTTGCCGTCGACATGAACGGTGCAAGCGCCGCATTGCGCCAGCCCGCAGCCGAAATGCGGATTGTTGAGGCCGAGGTCGTCGCGCAGGGCGTAGAGCAGCGGCGTCTCGTCGTCGGCCTCGACGGTATGCACCTCGCCGTTGACGTTGAGCGAGAATTTTTTGTTCATGACGAGAGACCTCTTGGGCTGCACCAGTCTTCGTGCTGCGGCGGCGCAATGCCGCTCATGCAGGTCGGCTGAAGATTATGCCGAAAGGCGACGCAGGGGAACATAGTTTGCGGGCGCGGTTCCGCTAGGGCAGGTCCGGTTTATGCTCTCTCGCGATTATCCGCTGGCCCGCCGGTCGTCGAGGTCGTTCGCGACTTCCTCGCAAGTGTCGGCCAATTCGAGAAATTCTTTTTTGACAACGGGATCTTCGGCCTTTTCGGCCAGTTCGCGGTATTTGGTCGCTTGCTCTCGCAAGTAGTCGGAATAATGGAACATGGCGTCATCGGCGGGTGCACGCAGCCGCGCCCCAAGATGCCAGCGCGACGCCGATACTCTACCACATCGAGCGCGGAAATTGTGGCGCCTCACGACGGATTTGGGCGCTCGACCCCCCACGGCGGACTCGCCAGCGCTTGCACGGCGGCAAACAGGCCGCGCACCTGGCGCTCGCCGATGTTGCGGGTGATGAAAACGATGCGGCTGGTGCGGTCGTCGTCCGGCCAGCGTTCCAGCTCGACCGGCGGATGGGCGAGATGCTGGACGTATTGAATCACCACCGGCCCGCGGCAGCCGGCGACGTTGAGCAATCCCTTGACGCGCAGCAGGTCGGCGCCGCGCAGTGCGGTGAGGGTTTCCATAGCGCGCGTCAATGTCGGCCATTCAAGCGGCTGGGCTTCTGCGATGACGAAGCTCGCAATGCCGTCGCTATGTTCGGCCTCGGCCACAAAGCCGGAGCGCTCGGTGCTGGCCGGCGCGACCATGCGCTCCGGATCGAGCGCGCCGGAAATCGCGACGTCGATGTCAGCGCGCGGATTGAGCTGCCGTAACCGGCGCTTCAAGCTGTCCACGGCGCCGGTGTCGGCGATGTCGGTTTTTGAGATCACGATACGATCGGCGAGGATCGCCTGCTTGCGCGCCTCGGCGGCGGCGGCGAGATTGGCTTCGCCGTTGACCGCATCCACCACGGCAAGCACGGCATCGACGTGAAACTCGCCGCCGAGCGCGCGGTCGGTCGAGAACGTCTGCAGGATCGGCCCCGGATCGGCGAGGCCTGACGTCTCGATCACCACGCGGGCGAATGGCGGCACGCTGCCGTGCTCGCGATCGAACACCAGCCGGCGCAACGCCAGCTGCAGGTCGCTGCGCGTGATGCAGCAGACGCAGCCGTTGCCGAGCAGCACGGTCTCGTCGGCGCTGCCCCGCACCAGCGCATCGTCGATGCCGACGGCGCCGAACTCGTTGACGATCACCGCGGTGCCGGCGCCCTGCGGCGAGGAGAGAAAGCGGCGCAGCAGCGTGGTCTTGCCGGCGCCCAAAAAGCCGGTGACGACGCTGACCGGAATCTTGGCGCCGCGCTCGCGCTTCTGCCGCCGCCCGAACGGCCCCGCCTCGCGCGAGGGAAACAGGTCGTGCATATTATGCGCCCGGCGCATCGTCTCCCTCTCCCCGGAGGGGAGAGGGTTGGGGTGAGGGGGTTCGGATGCCGCAGAATTTTCTGAAACTTTCGAACCCCCTCACCCTCGCTCGCTGCGCTCGCTCGACCTCTCCCCTCCGGGGAGAGGTGAAGTTTGCGTGGAGGCTCAACAGCATCAAAAATCCATCTCGAGGATGTACAGCCCGCCGACGTGACGGTCGACGGTGTAGACGATGGCGCGCTCGTCGACGAACACGTCGTTCATCTGGATGGTGCCGGTCGGCGCGCCGGACGGCGCCGGCGGCATGAAGATGCCGACTTCCTTGGGCTGGAACGGATTGGAAATGTCGTAGGCGCGCAGACCGCCGTTGAAGAAGGTGCCGAGCACGATCTGATCGGATTGCCACGCCGTCGGCAGCGGCACGTTCTCGTGGATGTTATGGGCGCCGAAGCGGCCGGCCTTGGCGTAGATGGTGTGGTCGGGCATCGGGCAGGTCGCGATCGGCACCAGGTTGGTTTCCTCGCGCGCGTCCAGGATCCAGATCAGCTTCGGCCAGTCCTTGGCGTTGTTCTCGGTCGACTCGTCGGTGACCAGCATCAGGCCGCGGTCGAACAGCGGCACGATGGTGTGCATGAAGCCGGTGTAGGGCGGCGAGTTGGTCCACTGCGAAATCTTCTTCGGGTTCGCCTTGTCGGAGATGTCGAGCACGAACATGCCGCCGTCGATATAGGCGAGATAGCAGCGGTCCGGGCGCTGCGGATAGACGTTGGTGTTGTGGGCGCGATAGCCCTTGTCGAGCTGATGGCGCGCCGGCGGCATGACGTTGTCGCCCTGCCGGGTGCCCGGCATCCACCAGCGGCCGACCTCGACCGGCTTCGACGGATTGCGCACGTCGACGCAGCGGTAGAACTGGTCGTCCTGCGGATGCGTCGGCGTGAAGTCGCGCGAGCCGGAGGCGCAATGCACGTATTCGCCGTCGCAGAACCACAGCTGATGCACGCCGCGCGAATGCGGTCCGGAACAGTCGAAGAACGAGATCGATTTCGGATTTTCCGGCTTGGAAATGTCGAACAGCTCGAAACCGGCCGGCGTCACGTCTTTCTTCTGGGTCTGGTACGCCACCGCCATCAGGTTGCCGCAGGTCTCCAGCGAATTCGAGCGCATATTGGCGTGCGGCAGATCGGTCTGGCACACCACCTTGGGCTTGCGCGGATCGGACACGTCGACCGCGGTGAAGTTCTTGGGCGCGCTTTCGTGCGCGAGCCAGATGATGCGCCGCCCGTCCGGGGCGATCTGCACCGACATGCCTTCGCCCATGCCGCCGAAGCCCGCCAGCGTGTCGTGCGCCAACAGCTTGAAATTCCAGGTGACGGGTTGATAGCTCGTGGTCAGCGGGCTTGTTTCGGTGGCGGCCATGCAAGTCTCCTAATCAATCAATCTCACGTCATGCCCGGCCTTGTGCCGGGCATCCACGTCTTCCTCGCGGCGAATATCAAGACGTGGATGGCCGGGACAAGCCCGGCCATGACGATGCAGCAAAAGCTTAGCGCATCCGCACGGGCTTGAATATCAGGCTCAAGCCCTGGCTTTTGCCATGAAATCCGGGCGCAGCGCCTTGCTCCAGTCCGGCACCGATTTGATGGTGTTGTTCTTGAGCAGGATCTCGGCCTGCTGCTGCATGTAGGACTTCATGTCGGGGAAGCCCGGCTTGACCTCGACCCGCGACAGCGCGGTCGAGAAGGTCTCGGGCGACATCTTGTAGCCCTTGTCGGCGTAGAACGCGTAGATCGTGTCGTTGACCTTCTTGGCATTGTTCTTGAAATCGTTGGCGGCGTCGAGCCAGGCCTTCAGATAGGCGACGATGACGTCGGGGCGTTTCTCCACCATCTCGGGGGTAGCGGCCATGAACACCGGCATCGGGTCGAAGCTGGAAAAATCGACGAGGTCGCTGCCGATGCCGTCGGCGACGGCGATGACGTTGTAGGGCTCGACGTTCACCATCGCATCGACGGTCTTGGCGGCGAGCGCGGCCACCATGTTGGTAACGTCCATGCGGATTTCCTGATAGTCGCCCTTGTGCAGACCGTAATGCGGCATGACGACGTCGACGAAATCGTTGCCGACCGAGGAGCCGGTCAGGTTGGCGATGCGCTTGCCGCGCAGCTCCTCCGGCTTGGTAATGTTCAAATCCTTGCGCGTGGTGACGCGCGCGGTCTTGCCGACGGTCTCGATCACCGCGATGGCGATGAGCCCGCCCTTGACGTTGCCGAGGATGAACGAGGGCCCCGCATAGGTGCCGAGATCGACCTGCCGCGCCACCATCTGCTGCATGGTGACGTTGCCTGACGGCACCGCGAATTCCTCGACCGCGAGTCCGTGCTTTTGCAGATAGCCGGACTTGATCAGATAATAGGTCGGCATGCCCCAGATGTTGGTCTGGTAGCCCTGGCGGATGGTTTCGGCCGCCGCGGCGCGGCGCGGCGCGCCGAGCCCGGCAGCGAGCACGCCGGCGCCGGTCGCGGCGAGATAATTGCGGCGGGTGATGAGCGATTGTTTGGTCATGGGCATCCTCCCAGAATTTTTTGGCTTCAGGTCAAATCGCGGGTCGCCGCGTCCTTCCTTCACCTCTCCCCGGAGGGGAGAGGTCGAGTGAGCGCAGCGAGCGAGGGTGAGGGGGTTCGGACGCTGCAGAATTTTCTCAACCTTCCGAACCCCCTCACCCCAACCCTCTCCCCTCCGGGGAGAGGGAGTTCACCCGTGCCGGCGTCTAGCGTCGTCCTCATTGCTCCTGCTGCAAGCCGAATTCTTTGACCGCCGGCACCACGTCGTCCAGGGTCTTCTGCATGACTGCGCCGAATTCACGCGGGCTCGATGAGACCGGGATCGAGCCGGCGGTCTCGATCAGCGAGCGATAGCCCGGCGAGGCGACGATCGGCGCGATAGCGGCGTTGAGCTTTGCGATGATCGGCTCCGGCGTGCCGGCGCCGGCGCAGACGCCGAGCCAGCCAAAGCGGACGAAATCGAAGCCGACTTCTTTGAGTGTCGGCACTTCCGGCAGATTGTTCAGCCGCTCCGCGCTGGTGGTGGCGATGATTTTGATCTGCCCGGCTTTATATTGCGGCATGATGGCGAGCGTCGGCGATGGATAAAGATCGACGCGGCCGGCGACCAGTTCCTGGACGATCTGCAGCCCGCCGCGAAACGGGATGCGGTTCATGGTGACGCCGGTCAACTTGCCCAGTTCGCGCGCCATGATCTCCTGTGCCGAGCCGGCGCCGACGGTTGCGTAAGTCACTTCACCGGGATGCGCCTTGGCGTAGGCGACGAACGATTTGAAATCGTGGGCAGGGATCGCGTTCGACAGCGCCAGCCCGTAATAATATTTGGCGATCAGCGTCACCGGCGCGATGTCGGAGAGCTGGTAGCCGACGTTGCGATAGACGGCGACGTTGGTGGCGTCGAAATGGGTGCACAAGAGCAGCGCGTAGCCGTCGCGCGGCTGCGCCAGCACGTCGCGCGTGGCGACGATGCCGCCGGCCGCCGGCTTGTTCTCGACCACGACCGGTTGACCGAGCGCGGCGCCGAGTTTGTCGGCGATGAAGCGTGCCGGGATGTCGGTCGGGCCGCCGGCGCCGAAGCCGACGACGAGACGGATGGGGCGGCTGGGATAATTATCGGCGGCGCCAGCGGATGACGCGCACAGCAATGTGGCGAGCACTGCCGCGGCGCATCGTGCAGATGAAACATGAAGCGGCATGTCAGTGGTCCTGGCTGGATTGCGCCGCCGCATCGTGTCCGAGCAGGCGCAGCAGCTCTTTCTGTTGCTGCAAAAATTCGACGCTCAGCGGATCGCGCGGCCGCGGCAGCCGGATTTTCACGTCGGTCTTCACCGTGCCGGGATGCGGCGTCATCACCAGGACGCGGTCGGCGAGGTACACGGCTTCGGCAACGTTGTGGGTCACGTAGATCACCGTTTTGCGCGTGGTGCGCCAGACCTCGGCTAAGAGCCGCTGCATGTCGTCGCGGGTGAGCGCGTCAAGCGCCGCGAACGGCTCGTCCATCAGGAGCACCGCCGGATTGTAGGCCAGCGCGCGGGCGATCGCGACCCGCTGCTGCATGCCGCCGGAGAGATGGTGCGGATAGGAGCGGGAAAAATTTTCCAGCTTGACCAGGCGCAACTGCTCGAGCGCGATGCGCTCGCGCTCGGCCTTGGGCAACCCCTTCATCTCCAGCCCGAAAGCGACGTTGCCGAGCGCGGTGCGCCACGGGAACAGCTGGGCGAAATCCTGAAACACCACGCCGCGGTCCATGCCGTAGCCGCGCACCGGCTTGCCGCCGACGCGAATTTCGCCCGCGGTCGGGGTCAGAAAGCCGGCGATGATGTTGAGCAGCGTCGACTTGCCGCAGCCGCTCGGCCCGACGATGCAGAGGAATTCGGAGGCGTCCATCGCGAAGCTGACGCCGCGCACGCCCGGCACGGCGCCGCCCGGCGTGTCGTAGACCAGCGAGATGTCGCGCGCCTCGATATGGGTCATCGCGCCTTCCTTGCTCGCTTCCTTGGTCGCTTTCCCTTAATTACCATGCGGCTTCCAGCAAAGGCGCGCAGTGCTGCCGGCGGGCGGCGCCCGCTTTGTGCCAGAAGCCGCCGGGCCGGGCCAGCCGGCACAACGGGGAGCGTCATCGTGTCAGGGATCGATCATGTCCGCGGCATTGCGGTTGCGGCGATCGCGTTAACGATTTCTGCCGCGCCGCTTGGGGCGCAGGCGCAAACGTATCCGAGCCGGCCGATCCATCTGATCGTCAATTTTCCGCCCGGCGGCGCCGGCGACATTTTGGGCCGCATCATCGGCAACCAGCTGTCGATCGAGCTCAAGCAGTCGGTGGTGGTCGAGAACCGTTCCGGCGCGGGCGGCACGATCGGCGCCCGCGATGTCGTCAACGCGGCACCGGACGGCTACACGCTCGCGGTCGGCCAGACGCCCGAGATGGCGATCAATCCGTATTTCATGAAGGACGTCGGCTACGAAACCCTGAAGGATCTGCAGCCGATCGCGCTCGCCGGCGTCATGCCGCTGGCGCTGGTGGTGCCGCCGCAATCGCCGTATTCGACCGCCGCGCAATGGACCGCTGCTTTGCGCGCCAACACGCCGATGAACTTCGCCACCGCCGGCATCGGCACGCCGAGCCATCTCGCCGGCGAATTGTTGAAGCTGAAGCTCGACCAAAAACTCGTGCACGTGCCCTACAAGGGCGCCGGCCCGGCGCTCAACGACGTCGCCGGTGGCCAGGTCGACTGGTATTTCCCGGCCTATGCGAGCGGTATGCCGCTGGTGCAGGGCGGCAGAGTAAAACTGCTCGCGGTATCGAGTGCCAAGCGCGCGGCGCTGACGCCGGACATTCCGACTGTTGCCGAGGCGACCGGCATCGCCAACTTCGATTTCACCCTCTGGGTCGGCTTCTTCGCGCCGCGCGCCGTGCCGAAGGATATTGCTGCGCAGCTCAATTCGGCCATCAACAAAATCATTCTCGAACCCGACATCAAGAAAAAGCTCGAGACGACCGGCTCCAACGTCGAGGCCATGTCGATCGAACAATTCGACGGCTTCGTCCGCACCGATATCGCGCGCTACCGGGCGATCATCAAGGACGCGAATTTGAAGGCGGAGTGATCCGCTTCTTTGTAAATTTTTCGATCAGAGAAAGCCGTCGATCGCAATGGCGGCCGTGTGTTTCAAAAGTATTTTGTTGTCAAGGGTCTCCGACCGCCGAAGGCGGCGCTTCGCGCCCTTGACAACAAAATACTTTTGAAACTTTTGTTGGCCATTGCGATCGACGGCGTACCGCGACCGATTATGATCAGCGCGTGTTTCCTGATGGGGGTCGCGCTTACCCCTTCGCCATGCGCGCCATGCCCCAGCGGTAGATGGTGGCGCGCTCGAGCGAGCCGAACACCAGGCGCTCGGTGAAAAAGCCGATCAGGCCGATGACCACGATCGAGGCCAGCATCACGTCGGCGTTGAGGAATTGCTTGGCGTCGAAGATGACCCAGCCGAGGCCCCAATCGGAGGCGGCCAGCATTTCGGCGCCGATCACCGCGATCCAGGCGCGCAGGAACGATTGGCGCAAGCCGGCGATGATGAAGGGCGAGGCGCCGGGCACGATGACTTTCCAAAACAGCTTTCGCTCGGTCGCGCCCATGGCGCCGGCGGCGCGCAGCCAGATCGGATTGACCGCGCGCACGCCCGACCAGGTATTGAGCAGCATCGGAAACAGCGCGGCATAGAACACGATCAGCACCGTCACCGTGTTGCCGAGCCCGAACCACAGGATGAACACCGGGACCCAGGCGAGTGACGGGATCGGCATCAGCGCGCTGGCGAGCGGCAGCACGAACTGCTCGACCGGACGGAAGCGGCCCATCAGCACGCCGACGATCAAGCCGGTGAGAACGGCGAACGAAAATCCGAACAGCACGCGATAGAGCGTCGCCGCCGCATGGCCCAGCATGCTGCCGTCCGCGAGCATGCCGACAAACGTCTGCGCGACATCGGTCAGCGACGGCATCAGCGCCGGCGCAAAGGCGCCGCTGCGCGCCACGATTTCGTAGAGGGCCGCGACCACCACGATGCCGGTGGCGCCGCGCCGCCATGACCGGATGCGCTCGGCGTTCATGTCGTCACCATGCCCCAGCGCACAACGGTGTAAGTTTCGAGTTTGGCAAACACCAGCTTTTCCAGCGCCAGCCCGATGGCGGCAATCACCGCGATGCCGGCGAGCATGACGTCAGTGTTCAAAAATTCCTGGGCGCCGAAAATGAGCCAGCCAAGCCCCCACGGCACTGAAGCGAGCATCTCGACCGCGACCAGGATGCGCCAGGCCTGCGCCAGTCCGAGCCGCAGCCCGGTCATGATGTAAGGCAGCGCGCCCGGCAGGATCACATGACGAAACAGCCGGCGGTCGTCGGCGCCCATCGCCTGTGCCGAGCGCAGCCAGATTTCCTTGACGGCTTTCACGCCGGTCCACGAATTGTAGACGATCGGAAACGCCGACACGAACGCGACCAAGAGCACCGACGGCACGTTGCCGGGCCCGAACCACAACAGAAACAGCGGCGCATAGGCGAGGCCGGGGATCGGCGCGCCGATGGCGACGAGCGGCAACAGATAATCCTCGGCGGCGCGGAAGCGGCCCATCAGCACGCCGACGGCGACGCCGAAAGCGGCGGCGAGCGCAAAGCCGGCGAGCAGGCGCAGCACGGTGTCGAGGGCGTGATGCGGCAGCACGCCGCTTGCGGTCAGCCGCACGAACGTGGCGCCGATCGCCTCCAGCGTCGGAAAAAATTGCGCCGGAAACAGGCCGAGATGCGCAACCGCTTCCCAGATCGCACCGACCACGACGAACGGCAGCGCGTTGCGCAGCACGAGCTGCAGGACGCCGCGCGCGGCGGCGGGCTGCGGCGCGATGTCGTAAGTCTGCGCGACGTTGGCCATGCGGCTTTAGTCTACGGCGGGTACTGCGTCTTCGACAACATTGCAGCGGTCGCACGCTGTGCTAGGTAAACTCCCGAAAACAGGAGTTTCGCATGGCGACGCAAAAGAACGCGCAGAAAATCGGCTGGATCGGCATGGGCCGCATGGGCGCGCCGATGGCGGAGCGCCTGGTCAAGGCCGGCCACGACGTCTCGGTTTGGAATCGAACCAAGGCCAAAGCCGAGCCGTTGGCAAAACTCGGCGCCAAGGTGGTCGACCGTCTCGCCGATCTTGCCGACGTCGATGTTCTGTTCTGCATCGTCGCCACCGGCAAGGACGTCGAGGAGGTGCTGCTCGGCAAGCACGGCGTCGCCAGCGGCGGCAAAGTGCCGAAGGTCGTGGTCGATTGCTCGACCATCGCGGTGGAAGAGTCCAAGACGATCCGCGAACGGCTCAAAGACCGCGGCGCCGATTTTGTCGCCGCTCCGGTCAGCGGCAACGCCAAGGTGATCAAGGCCGGCAGGCTGTCGTCGGTCGTGTCGGGCGCCGAATCCGCCTGCAAGACGGCGATACCGCTGATCGAAGTGTTCGCGCCGCAGGGCGTGTCCTACGTCGGCGAGGGCGAGCTCGCTCGCGTCTGCAAGATCGCCCACAACGTCATGCTCGGCGTGGTCATCGAGAATCTGATCGAGATCACGCTTTTGACCAACAAGATGGGCGTGCCGCGCCACGCCTTTCTCGCCTTCCTCAACAACGGCGTGATGGGCTCGATGTTCACGCGCTATAAATCGCCGGCGCTGGTCAATCTCGACTGGACCACGACCTTCACGCCCGAACTTCTGCGCAAGGACCTCGACCTCGGCCTCGAAATGGCCCGCCAGCTGGACGTGCCGATGCCGGTGACGGCGGCGACCCGCGAAGTGCTGCAAAGCCATTTCGGCGCCGCCACCCTGCAGAAGAACCCGGAAGAATACCTGCAGAAGGATTTCGCCGCGCTCGCCGAAACCATGGCGCTCGCCGCCGGCATGAAGCTCACAAGCGAGAACAAGAACGTGCCCAGCGGGCTGGAGAGTTAAGCGGGTAGAGCACGGTGAGGCAAGATATCGCGGCTGTCGCAATTTGACTCCCTCTCCCCGGAGGGGAGAGGGTTGGGGTGAGGGGGTTCGGAAGTTTCAGAAAATTCTGCAGCTTCCGAACCCCCTCACCCTCGCTCGCGGAGCTTGTCATCGGGCGGCGCTTTGCGCCGACCCGTTGGCTCGCTCGACCTCTCCCCTCCGGGGAGAGGTGAATAAAGGACTGCGCGCTCTGGGAGGACATCATGCGCGTTAAAGCGGCTTATCTCTTTGCTTTCATCGGTGCGCTGCTCGCGAATGCGTTGAGCGCCACCGGTGCCTCCGCCGCCGACTGGCCGACGCGCCCGGTCAAATTCCTGGTGACGCTGGGTGGCGGCAGCGGCGCCGATATCGGCGCGCGGTTGTTCGCCGACCGCTTGAGCCAGCGCTGGGGCCAGCCCGTGATCGTCGAGAACCGTCCGGGCGGCGATGCGCTCGTCGCCATCAACGCCTTCGTGCAGGCGCACGACGATCATCTGCTGCTGTTCGCGCCGTCGTCGTCGTTCACCGCGCACCCCTATCTGCACGACAATCTGCCGTACAGGCCTAGCGACCTCGTGCCGATCGCGCGGGTGTCGAACACCTTCGTCACGGTCTCGGTGCCGATCGGCATGCAGGTCGATTCGCTCGCCGAGCTGGTGGCGCTCATTCGCAAGGAGCCGGGCAAGCTCAACTGGGCCGGCGTCACCGGCACGCTCGATTTCATGTTCGCCGGCTGGCTGAAAAGCGAGAACCTCGACCTGATCAAGGTGCCGTACCGCAATCCGGTCGACGCCGCCAAGGATTTGGCCGAAGGCCGCGTTCAAGTGTACGAAGCGTCGCTCGCCATCGTGCGGCCGCAGCTCGATGCCGGCAAGATCAAGATCTTGGCCATGACCAACACGACGCGCTCGCCGGCGCAGCCCAAAATTCCGACCGTGCAGGAAGCCGGCTTTCCGGCGCTGACGCTCGACGGGCTGGTCGGCCTGTTCGGTCCGACCGGCATGTCGCTCGAACTGCGCAAGCGCATCGCGTCGGATTTCGCCGCCGTCGCCGACGACACCATCAAGAGCCGGCTCGACATCACCGGCCAGCTGATGAATATCGGCGGCCCGGAAGAGTTCGCGCAATCGATCGAGGATCAGCGCGCCAAGCTCGCCGCCTTCGCCAAGATGCTCGGCGTCAAGCCGCTGCAGTGAATCCTCTGCTGTCATCATCCGCGCAAGCGGATGATCCAGTAATCACTGCGCGTGCGGTGATTACTGGATGCTCCGCTTTCGCGGAGCATGACAGGAGAATGGTAGGGCTCGATTAATGCGCCTTGTGGTGCCGCGGGTGATGAGTGCGGTGCCGAGCGACGCGGTGACCGCGCGCGACGCGATGGCCGGCGCCGGCGGCGGCGCGACACTCAGGGCTCCATTGGCGGCGATGCGCCGTCATGCAGGCTTCGACCCTGGCGCGGTCCGGGATGAACTGGCCGCAGAGCCGCATCGCGTCCGGCGTGCAGGCCTGCTGAACGTCCGGCGCCTGGGCGGCGGCCATTCCAGCCGCACCGGCAAGAATAAGGACCGGCAAGGCCAGCCGGCACACAAAACGCACGCTGCGCATGAGCTTTTCCTTCTGAGGCTTCGATGTCCCCACGCCAAGCTAGCGGGTGTCGCAGGCGTCGTCGATCCCTTGACAAGGCGCTGGTTCGCGGCGGGTAACGGCGCTGCGGAAGGGAAGTTCCGGCTGCGGGCTGGCGGCGGCGACTACGCTCAGTGATGGCCCCAGGCGAATCGGCCCGGCCCCGGCCCGCCGACGACGTCGAGCGCGCCCGGGCAGCGTTCGACCACGACGCTGGTGATGTCGCCGGTGGTATTGTCGAACGCCATGCGCCGGCAGAACGAGCCGTCCGGCATGGCATAGACGATGGCGCCGGTGCGGTTCGCCTCGCGCGCGACGGCGGCACGGTTGAACAGCGGCGCGATTGCCGCTTGGCCGCCGAACATGAATGCGCCGGCGACGAGCACGAACAGCAGTGCCGAAGTGATGGCCAGCGCCAGCGCATTGATGCGGTCGTCGGCATGGCGCCGCCGCGACAACGCGGATGCGGTGCGCCGCGCGCCGAAATTGCTCGGTTCGACGTACCAGTCCATGGTCTCGCCGTGGTCGGAATGGCCCGCGCTCATGGCGGATAGGAAAGCCGAGAAGTGTTGCGCCGCCGATAAGGAAATAGCTGCGAATTGATTCGAAATTCGGCGGGCGCATTATCGACGGCGCCATGTGACCGACATCGCTACATTCCGCGCCGTCTCTGACTCGTCGTGCCCGGCCTTGGGCCGGGCATCCACGTCTCGAGGCTTGCAAAGCAGCAGACGTGGATGGCCGGGACGAGCCCGGCCATGACGAAAGGGAGAGGCAAGCCCAAGTACGCTTGCTATAATCCGCAGCCATCGCCAAGGAGAAAGCCGTGCTCACCGCCGCCCGCAACGACATGCTCACCCGCGTCGGCAAGGGCACGCCGATGGGCGAATTGCTGCGGCGCTATTGGCAGCCGGTCGGCGGCGCCGGCGAGCTCGACGACAAAAACCCGATCAAGCCGGTGCGCATCCTCGGCGAAGATCTGGTGCTTTATCGCGATCTGTCAGGCCGCTACGGCCTGATCGACCGGCACTGCCCGCACCGCCGCGCCGACCTGGCGTATGGCTGGGTCGAGGAGAACGGCCTCCGCTGCTCGTATCACGGCTGGCTGATGGACGAGACCGGCCGCTGCGTCGAGCAGCCCTACGAGGACACCACCAGTCCAAAACCGTCCAAGGCCGGCTGCGAGATCGCCGGCTATCCGGTCAAGGAATGCGCCGGCTTGCTGTTCGCCTATATGGGCCCGCTGCCGGCGCCCGAGCTGCCGGTGTGGGAGCCGTTCACCTGGCAGAACGGCTTTCGCGAGATCGTGCTCGCCGACATTCCGTGCAACTGGTTTCAGTGCCAGGAGAACTCGATCGATCCGGTGCATTTCGAATGGATGCACGACAATTGGGGCGCACGCATGCGCGGCGCCGACGGCAACGTCGCGCCCAAGCATCTGAAACTGAAATTCGAGGAGTTCGAGCACGGCTTTGTCTATAAGCGCGTGCGCGAGGGCCAGAGCGAGCAGGACCGCTATTGGACCGTCGGCCGCGTCGCGTTGTGGCCGAACGGCTTTTATCTCGGCAGCCATTTCGAATGGCGCGTGCCGGTCGACGACGAGAACACGCTGTCGGTGGCCTGGTTCTTCATGCGCGTGCCGCGCGGCCGCGAGCCCTACGTACAGGCGCGCGTGCCGGTCTGGAAAAGCCCGATCCAGGACGACACCGGCCGCTGGATCACCAGCCACGTCATCAACCAGGACATCGTCGCCTGGGTCGGCCAGGGCCGCATCGCCGACCGCACCAAGGAGCACCTGCGCTCGAGCGACGTCGGCATCACGCTGATGCGCCAGCGCTTCTTCGCCGAGCTCGAAGCCATGGCCGAAGGCAAGGAGCCCGGCGGCATCATCCGCAGCGCCAACGCCGCCGCCTGTATCGCGCTGCCCAACATGGCGCGCGAGCAAAACACCGAAGGCCTCACGCTCGCCGATTTTGACAAGGACCCGATCCTGCGCCAGCGCCTGCGCGAATTCCGCCACCATTACGGCCAGCCCGCCGCCGTGCGCCGCGAGTTCGTCGAGGCGATGGGGATTGCGGGTTTGTAATGTTGATGCGCCACCGCCGGCACAGCGCACTCCCTCTCCCCGGAGGGGAGAGGGTTGGGGTGGTCCAAACCGGCTACATGGGTGACAGAATAGACTGACGACATGGGTGACAGGTCAACTGATCGGCAGGGAGGGCCTTGCCGATGGTTTGGAAAGAGACCTGCGCCATGGAAGAACGGGTGCGCTTT
>Ga0209060_10001104_pt1 | contig 32665 bp, 43 predicted proteins | sample Coa_R1_8_FD_187155 | JGI IMG/M metagenome (GOLD analysis project Ga0209060, IMG submission 187155) | Surface soil microbial communities from Centralia Pennsylvania, which are recovering from an underground coalmine fire - Coalmine... | ecosystem: Environmental > Terrestrial > Soil >...
CAATACGGTACACTATTTGCGACATCGGGCACCTCCGGTAAGCAAAGTTTGGCGACTTCACTTTACCGTATAAGGTTGTCCGATGTCACTCAGTCGCAAGGCGCCCGGATTTTACCGGAAAGTAGAGATACGATGCCATTGGGCGAGACCTTTTGCCGGCTGAACCAGAGAAGGGCGGCGCTTTCGGTTAAGGATTGGAGGAACTCCATGAATAAGATCAATATGGACGAGTTTACGCTTCTATGGATGGTGCTGTTGATATTGTTGGTATGCTATGCTATCCATTCCGGGGCTCTACCTGTATCAGACCTTATTTCCCGGCGGCGTAGAACGCCTTACCAAAAAAGCGAGAATCCCACTCCGCTCAAACGAATCGGGATAAGGCAAAACTAGCGGTTACTGTCTGTTGATTATCAAATTGCCTGCTCGCTATATTATACTTGATAAAGGACGTTCGTCTGCATCAAGCTGTTCGGCACTACATCTAATACACCCCGAACAGTACCACACGATTTGCTCGTATTGTCCGCTACAGGAGACTGCCAATGTCCCGACCAAATATTCCAAACCTCAGAACTTGGCCCCGTAATCTGAGTACTGCTCAGGGTGGTGGTTTGTCCACCGCTCAACACGGGGGAATGTCCACCGCTCAACACGGGGGAATGTCCACCGCACAGTACGGCGGCATGTCGACGGCACAGTATGGAGGTATGTCGACCGCTCAATATGGTGGCCTGTCTACTGCGCAATACGGTGGCCTGTCGAAGGCACAGTATGGCGGGCTGTCCACCGCTCAGTACGGAGGCCTATCAAGAGCACAATATGGTGGCTTGTCAACTGCCGCTGGCGGAGGTATGTCGACATCCTCGGTCAACGTCTACAGAAGCAACATTCCCCCTTGGCCAATCTTCCTTAGAGAGCTGGAAGCCAGAGGCTATCAAGCACAAGCAGACCTTATTCGCCAGCACTTGCCGGACTTCCTTTGGCCGGAGAATTTCTTCAAATGAAGGTGCAGGGAAAGAGGTCATAACAGTGCGGCCTAACCCTTTCGCCTTGCACAACCTTCTTGGTTGACGAGGGCAAAACACCCCTGCATACGTTATCAATGAACACAGAGGAACGTGCTACCGGGTCCAAGGCGACGAGCGCCTAGCCTCCGGAGGCGAAAGCCATTTTGCCCGTTTGTAATCTTGGTACCCCTGGTCGCATTGCATTATACCCGATAACGTCCTTTATCGGGTATAAAAAGAACGGACGATCAAGATGGCAAGATGACACCTGTCATCTTCAATAATTAACAGAAGACAGTCTAGGGGCCGGGAAAGCCTGTCTTGGGAAAAACACTGATAACCCCATTTTCATAGTGATATGCGAGCGGCTGATTGGATGCATCGAGGATAACATTCAGTGCCTGTTCGAACGGTAAATCTTTAATGTGAGCGCTAATCACAATATTTCTAAGGGAGTCATCCATAGAATATGAGAGCCCAACCTGCGCAAAGAGCAATTTCAGCCCAGCGTCAAGGCTGGTACTCTCTAGCTCCAGATTGATTCGCTTGGTGGGTAGTGCTGTCGTGTCGCCATATTTCTGATCTTCTATATGCGAACTCGACTGTAGCTCTGAAACTGGCGTCTCGGCTTGCTTCAAACCATAACGGGAGCCCTCCTCATAAGAGCAATATAACAAATATAAAAATGCTGTTCCCCCGCCTAGGCAAATTAGTAAACTTATCAAGATGACAAGGCGTTTGGGATTCCATATAGCGGTCTGGAAACGAAAGCGCGATATTTGCTTGCTTTTCCGACTTGACACTCCTTTTATATCAATGAACTGGGCTACAAAGTTTCGCAGCTCCGGATTGCCCGAATTCTCATGGTAAGCCTTTTCCATTAATTCCTGCAATCGTCCGCACGCCTGTGCCCACTCTATTAAATCAAAAACAACTGTAGACAGGCTGCCGCTTCCTACAATGGCTTCCAGGTTCTCTTGTAACCCAACACGAACCATTATTCTTAACGCGTTAATGCTGGGAAACGCGCTTACAAGTACCTGCTGAAATTGTTTGAGCTGTCCACCGTTCAATTGCATCATTATTTAATGCTCCTTAGAAATTAGACAACAAATATATCTGTAATCGTACGATTAATTTGATTATCTAATACTTCTTATGGCCTGTGGCTCTGGCGAGCAGGGTGCTTTTACATTGTACCCGAAGTAAGGGGAAGAGGCAAATCCGGCTTTAGGAAGCGGGGAGGAAACTACGCTGAAACGTCCGTTTCAATGGTTACACTATACCCGAAAGGGAAGCAAATAGAAGTGTCAACATGAGTTGTATGCCAAGATGTTATTGGCAATCGTGGGCGGGTGATTGTGATACCAACCGACTGAGTAAGACTAAAGTGCAGTTTAAAACGAAAACGAAGAGGTTGTTAACGATACGAGACAGGAAGAACGTCTCCTGGTAAGAGTTTTACCAGGAGACGTTGAATTACGCCACGTAATCCCATCAGGATTACAATATTTGGTAGACCAGTAAACGTCTACTGATTACTGGCCCCGCCCTTGATGTTGTAGAACTGTAGAAGAGGGCGGACAGTGCAGAATGATGTGCAGATCACATGTTGAGCTCCACGACAGTGATAGATCCCGCACAAGATTGCGGGAATGCCGAGATCAAACCGATGACCTTCTCATCTGGTGTTCTACACACCATTTTTGTTTCCGTTTTGATTTCGCCCAATAGCGGCGATGATTGTCCGTCTCCCCTTGTCGGTAGCTGCCAGGGCGCGCAGAAAGATCTCGCGTCCTGTCCCGTACTCGGGGCGATCAGGATTGAGCAGAAAGTCCCGCTCGTAGTTCCGGTCAGAAGCACCGCTGTGAGCACAGCCATTACCTTGATGGTGAACGTTAACATGTTTCACTCCTTCTTCCTCCTTTCGGAAGGACAAGACCCAAGAACAAGAGCCTTCACAAGAATATGAGATGAGGAGCCTTCCGCTGCCGACTTGCACTTTGGTCGGCTCCCTTGCGCCGTTCTTTCTGATTGCGTCGAAGAGGTCAGGCTTTTTCCATCATTTCCCGATTCTCTTGCATCTGTTTGATTCGCCTCAGCCCTTTGGAAACGTTGTTGCGAACCGTTCCCACTGCCAGCCCGCAGATACGGGCTATTTCTTCGTAGGGCATGTCGTGTATTATGCGTGCCACTAGCGGGACTCGGATTGACTCGTCTAGTTCCAAAACATCTCTGGCGAGTCTTTCCCACATCTCTCTTGTTTCCAGGGCCTGCTGCGGTGACGGTTCCTCGGAACAGAGACTTCCGACAATGCTCTCCATGCTCTCGCTAGAGAGTTCGCGTTGTTGATAAGCCAACCGCCGCTGTCGTCTCAAGTCCCAGTCTGCCACTCGATACACGTAACCGTTGAGGTTCGTGATGGGCTTGCCCGCTTGCATATCTTTGTAGGCTATGGCCAGCCCAAAATTGATTGACTCGTCAACGGTTTCGGCGTCCGTTTGGGGCCATTTGGGTTTCAAGGTTTTGAAAACCTCTTTGGCGATGGAATCCCGTTCGGACATCTTCAGAAAGAACGGAGTTCTCACGTCTTGTTTAGACATGTAGGCCTCCTATTCTTGAGGTCTGATAACCTCTATCATCTTTCAATGTATCTGACTGGCCGAATTGTCATCCAGTTGCAAAAAAATTTTCGCTCGGTCTTTGCCCATACACCAAATGCTCGCTTTGCAGAAAAATATTACTCAACGGGATGATGTTTCCTCGCTTGTGCTACATAGATGAGTGAGAGACAAACCTATAGGAGGATAGGAAATGGGAACCAGAATTTTGAACCAGATCTGCACTACCGCAGAAAAATGGGGCAAAATGCCGAAGACCGTATGGACGCGAACAATAGTCTCGTTTATCATCGTGGTGCTTGCCGCTGCGGTGATTTCGGGAAAACTCAACCTTAGCATTAACATCGGATCGGAAAAAGGGAATAGCAGCCACGCAACAGCTTCGAGTTCAAAATAGCTGCACATGACAAAGCGCCCCGCCTTCATCAGGGAAGGTGGGGCGCTTTCGCTGTGTCCACGGTGCACGACTCAGTATATCTGTTTCTGATTGCTTGCCCCTGTATCGGCATGGGCAAATACCCTCGCGCTTGCCCTTCCTCGATGCTACGGGCTTTGTAGAGCCTCGTTTTTCCGCCAGACCGCCAAAAATCGCCCTGATTAACGCGCCTGGCCGTGCTCGCCGCCCATGACGCGGTTTAGGAGGTCGGCGAGCTTGTTGGCATCGCGCTTGGTGGTGATCTCCGCCATTTTCGAGCCGTCCGGCTCGCGCAAAATCCAAGTTCTGGTACGATTGTCGTATGTGTCAACCTTTCCTATCGTAGTATGGTATTTCGGCTCCTGGGTGGCCTCCGCTACGGCATTCGTGGGAGCTGGCGCGACCGGCTCCGGGCAGGGCGGCGGAAATTCTATGGCGGTTTGGTAGTCGGTGGAGTAAATGGCACGGCGTTTCGGCATGGCCGCATCATAACGCTACCGCAAGTTGTGTAAAGGAGAAACAGGCAGGGGGACATCCTCCTGCACCCCCGACATTGAGAGAAACACGGCGGGGGGTTGCGATTTCCTCCGTCTTCGGTAAGATGCTGCTGCAACTTATCGGGGAAGGAAATGGCGCTGCTCAGTTTCACCCAATATCAGGCGCTCGTCGAGCATCGCGAAGCCATGATGCGGGCGGAGGCGCTACTGCGCTCCGCCGATCCCGAACACTGGACGGCGGCGTACTCCACGAAGAGGCTGCGAGAGAAGATCGAAAACCGCTGGCGCGGAATCACCGCCGAAGAAGTCATCCGGGTCTTTGCGGGCCTGCGGCGGCAGTGCAGCGTTCTCGGCCCCGGCTCACAGGAGGCGCTGCAGGGCATCCTGGAGCCGGTCATCGAGCAGATGGGCCTGGGCGACGCGGTAAGCCGGGCGGCAGACGCGCTGGCGCTGGCCGGATCCGGCAGAGGGCGGGTATAACGCGCAATTTGGGCCGCGCCCGCTCTCTGTCCGTTGCTCTGTGCATTCCCGCCTATGTAACCCTCCTTACTTCGCTACGGGGATGCGCTGTGATGCGCCGTGGAATGATGTTTGCTTGCGGCGGAGGATGTGCTTGCGGGCGGCGCGGCGGCGCTGCCTGCATGCGCCGGTTTCGCGGAGCCTGCCGGCGCAGTGGGCTGCATGCAATAGAGCAGCCACATGAATGCGCCCAGGCCGACCAGAGCCACAACCGCGCACGCCGTGCAGGCCATGAATTGCTTGAGTTTCTCCCACAACAAGTCGCGGGCAGTGGGGGACGTGACGCAGACCGTGCCCAGGAGCAGACACATGATCTTCAATAAGCTGGCATGCAACGCCAACGGCGGCGCTCCGGCACTGCAACTCACCTGGAGGGCATGCCACCATCCGCAGAAATACACGACCGCGAACGCCGCCGCCCAGAGGAGCAGGGAGCGGACGCGGAACAGTTCGATGATGACATTGACGCCATCCGATGAGGTTGTTCCTGCGGGATATGCTCCGGATGGTCGGTCGTCCGCGAGTTCGGCGGTGAGCCGCTCCCGCCGGAATCTATCCCATTGCTGCTCTGTGTGAAGATCCGCGTCCCTGGCGCTCGCCTTGAGCGGGTCTTGTTCCCTGATGCGGTCAATCTCTCGTTGCCGTTGTTCATATTCGTAGTCCGACATTGGCCCGTTCCCTCCTTAATGGGACAGGATGCCAGGGGCGGATACCTGGCCGGTTTATGCATGAGTGCTATCTTTAGAATGTAGACCTTTAGACTGCATTCGCTCCATGCTATATTCATGGAGAAAACCAGCCTGACAGCGAAGTTCGGCCTGACCGTCAGGCAGCTTCGCCATGAAAAGGGCATGTCGCAGGAAGATTTCGCCGATGCATGCGGCCTGCATCGCACCTATGTCGGCGCGGTCGAGCGCGGCGAAAAGACCGTCACCATCGAGACCGCCCGCAAGATCGCCGGGGCGCTTGCCGTGCCGCTCTGGCAGTTGCTCAAGCGTGCCGAGGACGAATAGGTCGGGCGCAAGAACACTAAAGATAGACTGTCTAAAGATAGCATTTGGCGGCGCGGTCAGTCAAGATGGCGCGGCCAAAATCGTGCCCTGCGCAGGAATACTGCGCCCGCGATGCCGGCGCTTACCAGCAGCGCCAGGCTGCCAGGCTCCGGCGTCGCTAACGGCGCGAATGCCAGTTGGCCGGTGCCGGTGATCTGGCTGTTGAAACTCGTCTCGACGCCACTTGGATCGAATTTCGAGATAGTCGCGGCAGGGTCGGATTCGTAGAGATTGCCCGCGACATCGAACGCCATCCCCAGCGGAGAGTTCAATCCGGAGGCGAAAACCGACGATCCTTCCTCAATGAACCCGTTCCCATCGTCCTGCCCCCAATTGGCCTGATACAGGTTGCCGCTGTTGTCGAACGCCAGGCCCCGGACAAAGCCATTCTCATTCTCAGCGACTACGGTTTCCTGCCCGTTCGGGCTGAATTCGAGGACACTGCTCGTGATGACGCCTGTGTCCGCATAGGTAGACACGTAGAGGTTGCCTGCGCTGTCGAACGCCAGCCCTTCAGGCAGGCCCCACCCGGCGGCAACCAATCCGGAGGCGAACACGCTCTGCGTGCCGCCGGGGGTGAATTTGAGGATAGCCCCGCTGGTATTAGCAGTGCTGCCAGTAAAGCCATCCGTCGCCACATAGAGGTTGCCGGCACTGTCCACGGCCATCTCCCGCGCCCGCGACAGGGAGGTGGTAAAAGTGCTCGCCGCTCCGCCCGGCGTGAGCTTGACGACAGAGCTGTCGCCATCATTGGCATAGAGATTGCCGCTGCTGTCGAACGCCAGGCCATAGGCGTACAGCAGGCCGGAACTGATCTGGCCGTCAATCGCGCCGGAGGGGGTCAGCTTATAGATAGTGCCTGCTGCGCCCGCCGAAACGTACAGATCCTGCGCACGGGCGGCTATCGTGGCGGCAAGCGCCAGCACGATGCATGCGCCGGTGGTCAAACGAGACACGCTACGTCGAGACATGATTTCCGATTCCTTTCGATTGGCAGAGACCGAAACGGAGCAGAGGGATTGCCTCTGCTCCGCAAGGATGATGCAGCGTCTTTACGGCCGCACGTGGCCGACGACGCCCTGATGCGAGGTGGGTGTGAAGGATCCGGAGGCCAGACGCTCCCGGCGCAGTTTCACCAGTTCGGGCGAGAGGGTAGCCAAACCGCCCACCTTCTTTTGGGTCTGCCCCCGGCCCGCGACGGCGTCATCCATCTCCTTGATGTAGCGTGCCTCGATCTTTGCGTCGCGCGCGTCGAGCAGGACATTGATGGCCTTTTCGAGCACGACAGCCTCCACTACCGCCAGGCACGCCGCCGCGATCATCAGCCCGAAGCCGAGTATCACCCAATGACAGTAATACACCAGGCCGTAACCGAGTAGCGCCAGGGCGATCGGCTCGACATAGCGCTGGATGATCCACTCCGGCACGAAGGGCAGGAACTTGGCAAGGTAGGAGTCGCCCCGGCTCATCGAGTGGAGCGGGTCAACTGGATCGAAGGCCCGCGTCCAGCCGCGCTTGCGATGATAGAAGGCGAGCACGCCCATCCCCAGCGCATAGATGAGCACGGCGTAGTTGCCCGCAGCGCCTTCCCCGGTCAGTGCCGAGGCGCTAAGGCCGCTCATGGCGGTTCCCATCAGCACCAGGAAGATCGTCCAGAACACCCAAGGTTTCATCAGCCTGTAGCCCAAACCTGATCTGATCCAGACCAATACCGCATTCGAGGGGAACATACAGATGAAAATGACCAGGTCGTACCACCAGAAAAGGCAGGCGACCGGATCTTCGTACATGTTCCGATGACGATCATTGTTTCCGTTCAATCTGTCCTTACCTTTCATTTCGTCAGTTCGGTTTGTTGGAAGCGGCACAAAGCGACGTTTGTGCCGGTTGCGTTGAAGAGGGAGGGCTTGAGGACGTAGCCCTCGACAATAAGGCCGTTCGCAGTGCCACCGTTTTTGAGCAGTCCGAAGCTGCCTACGGAGATCTGGTGGCGTTCTTCCTGCGTTTCGCTTCCTCCGGCATGTCCACCTGATTCGCCGCTGCCCCATGTGTCGGTGCTTTTGGCGTGCAGCAGCCTGCCGATAGCATCTGCGGCGAACCGGTTGGTCGCCGGCGAATTGTTCTGAAAGAAACACTTTAGCGCGAGGTTCTGCAGGAAGCCGTCCACTTCTTCGGGATGCTGCAGCCCCAGCGCCCGCATGTAGCCGCCGATCCCCTGCTCCAGAAGCACGTTAATGCCCCGATTGCTCCTTACCTCAGCGAAAAATTGCGCCCATTTACCATGAGCAAATGCGTGTGCCTCGTCAATCCAACTCACCACCGGACGCATGAGCGATCCGTCGGCAGGTTTCTGGCGGGCGAGCATGCGGCGCTGCACACTGTACAGGAAACAGAACTGCGCCATGCGACCTGCATCGTGATAGATATTGGTCGGAAGAGATAACACTACGATTTTACCGTAGTTAATTACGTCCTCTGGCGTGACCGTCGTATGGGTGGTGAGAATCGAGCGGATCGGCTCCTCGGCGGTGAAGGCATCCGCCAAGCAAGCGAACATGACGTCTACCGTACCTCTGGGTTTTGGGTCCAAACAAGCATAGTCCCGGACGAAAAAATTCAGGATACGCTGAAAGTCCACCTCGGCGATTTCGCCGGCATCCAGCCTAGCCTCGGCTTCGTTGAGACATTGCCAGCAGATCGAACGCGCGGCCCAGGCTTCGTCGGAGATCTGCGCGGGACTGGTGGGCGCGGAAAGCTGGATCTCGCGCAGCAGCCCCACTGTGAGCAGTCGGCCCGCGAGCCTTGCCGTGTCAATGCAGTAGCGGACAAGTCGGTTAAACTGATCCTGCCAGTAGGATTCGCCTTCGGCAGAAGACCGCTCCCCTTCCTTGCGGCTGAGGATTTTCGCGCAATCGCACAGATAGTCAGCCAGAGATCCCGTTCCCGTCGTCGCAATGCTGGCTTCGTAGCCGAGGGCGTTGAAGCGGTGGGGAGAGATCTTGCCGTCCACGTCCAGGCCGATGACGCGGACATCATGCTCGCGGCCTGCGGCGCGGGCGAGTTTCCTGGCTAAGAAAACCTCGTCCGGCTTGGCGCACAACCACACGAAGCCGCATCCGATTTCCATCAATGGAAGGGCTATATTCACTGCCGCTGAGGTTTTTCCGCTGCCCGTAGCGCCCATGATGGAGATCCCGGAACAGCACATGCCCACGGTGAGATAATCGCCCGCACCCGTCAGGTCGAGGAGCGGAAAGTCTGACGCCCAAGGGGAGAGTTCCTCGCGGGCGGGGAGTTGCCGGAGTTGCTTTTGCACCGGCGGCTGACGCATATGCTGAAGCAGGTCAAGCACCTGTTGCAGCAGGCGTCTAATCTGGCTCGCCACCTGGTCGGCGACAGTGAGGAATCTGGAGAGAAAGGTCATAGGGTGTACCTCCTACATCGGAAGGAGTGGTCAAGCGGGGAGGGCAACCCATTGCCCTTCCCGCTTGAGCGTTCGGCTGGTTAAAACCAGAAGAACAAGCCGAAGAGGAAAAGCACGTCGAGGCACTCCTCGACGGTCTCGCCTACCTCAGCGGCGTCCACGATAGCCGCCGCGCCTTCCATCCCTTCGTTTGCGGCCACAGCGCCAGCGGCCATGTCCGCAGCGGGCAGGCCGCCAGCCAGCAATTGCTGACCGATCATGCCAGCTCCCGCGATTGAAGCGCCAGAAAGTTTGACGCCTCCTTTGATTTTCGTGGTCGTGGTAGTCGTCGCCGGCTGGCTCGCGGGGAGGGCAGCGGGGGCGCTCGTTGTTTCCGGCTGGGTTTGCGGCGCGGCGCTCTGTGTGGTCTCAGTGCGTTGCACCTCGACCGACCCTTCGACTGACGTTGGAGCGAACGTGTCGCAGCCGGTTGCTAGAATGGCGATAAGACCAATTGGAGCCAGTAAAGGCACAGTATTGCGATTGAAAGCAAACAGATGAGCATTTTCCATGCAAAAACCCTCTCTTTCCCCGTGTGGTGATTCCTTGTGGGAAGTTACTCGTGGGTCGTTGGCGGAGGCTTGTGGCTTCGCCAAATAGGGTGAGTCGGCACTGCCGGTATGTCTGACAGCGACTGGGTGAAAAATTTTGTCACCTCCCTCCACTCCGCCTAAATACCAATAGTAGCATTGCGAACCGTGTGTGCCAAGTCATGTTTGCCAGCACATATTCACACTATAAACAGGCAGCATTGCCTGATTGTTTGTTGGGGGAATCAAAAATTTGTGCCGACTAATGACTGTCCGGTTGTGATGACATCATCTGGCACATCTGCCTGACTGAACCTATTATAACACAATTCCCTGAAGATTAGGACTTCTGTGCGAAGTATTTTTTCGTTTGTACCCTCTTAGAGTGTGCCAACTAGTTTCAAAATATCTCAGAAATCATAATATCCTATATTTTCAATATAATTCTCTTTGTAGAGATATATGTTAATTAAATATTACTTTTGAGTATCATACCATCGTTGACATTTTGCCGCGTAATGGGCAAAGTCTATGTTAGTATTGGCATGGCAAGACAAAAAAAATGGACGCAGAAATTGTGCCTTGAGGCTCTTCATCAGTATGAAGAGCATTGCAAGGAAGCTGGGCGAATACCTACGATAAAGAACTATAAAGAATTTTCTGGTTGTCGCGATCTACCCTCCGTTGGAACGATAAGGCTTTTCGGCAATTGGAATCAGATGCGGCAGCAAGCCACAAACAAACTACAAGAGATACCCCCCAATCATACATGGACAGAGGCAACTGCTTTGGATGCAATCCAGCGCTATGAGCACTATTGCCAGGAGACCAACCAGAAAGCTACCTCCAAAGGATATGATGAGTGGCGAAAGCACAATAATGCGCCATGCCTCCGCACCATCTCCCGATATAGAACCTGGAATGAAATGCGAATGCACACAACCGGAGACAATCCCCTACGTGCTACGCACAACCAAGAAATTCGCCAACCATGGACAGTACTATTGGTGTTAGACTCGATCCGCCGCTATGAGCACTATTGCCAGGAGACCCACCAGAAAGCTACACGCGTAGGGTATCAACAGTGGCACATGAAAAACCCGAATACCCCATCTATTGGCACTATCGAACATCATGGGCCGTGGAACGAAATGCGTCTGCGTTCGACGGAAGATCCTACCCAAGTAAGGCTGAACCGTCAAAACAAGACTAAAACACTCGAACGGTAGTCTGTGAACCTCCCTGAACCTCTAATCATAGTTAATCATGGCTCAGTGTGGTAAAATGGGGTTATATGCTGATCAACAAATCGAAAAATCGTTTAACCTGCTTTAGCAGTGTCAATATCTGCGCCTGTTACAGGTTATATTTCTGCCTGTTGATGTCCTGTTCATGATCGGAATAGGTCGGCCCGAAATGGGCGAGGAGGCACTATAATGTCAAGAGAGAAGTTCAACCACTTAGAGCAAGAATTCAACAAATTCAAACAGGCTTTTACAGATAAGTCGGACCAGGCTGAGAAACTCTTACCGAGTATTATCGAAGCATTCGCGGCACTCGGCTATACACGCAACCGTTTGGCATCGACTCTTGATATAGACACTTTGACAATTGACAGGTGGCGGACTGGCAATACTGGCATGAAAGACCACTCCTTCTTAGCTTTAAGTGAGCTGGTTGAAGACGTCATTCAAGGCTTGCCACAGCTACCTGTTCGCGTTAGCGACGCAGGATTTATTACTAGAGAATATCTCTTCGTAATGCGCCAACCGCTTGCCAAGTGGATATGGTATATCAGCGAAGAACGTTTCTTGCTCTCGCGATCCCGCACCTTGAGGGAGGAAGTACGGAATTTATTTATCGCCGAGGAGCAGGACAAATATGCGGAACGGCTTAACCTACAAGACCCGATCATTCCGAGAATGATATACGTGTTTCCAGAACATAGCGAAACCCTGTTCAGTCTCGAAGACTGGTTTCGCTCACTCGATATTTTCGAAAGAAATGAACCCGGCAAACTGCGAGGAACCATTCTGGGAATTAAGGTCACAGACACATCTAGCATTCCGTGGTTCTTCCCCGGACTGAGATCGGTTATCCTCGAAGTCGACGGCAATTTAGAGGGCTATGCGCGTCTTCGTATACCGAGAGTGAACGAAGAGACTGTGCTTGAAGCGATGGGAGTCGAGGAACCCGAAGACGCTCAGCGTCCCTGGTTACGAATGCACCGTGACGTCACGGAACGCTGCTTCGCACGCTTGGAAGAGCTATACCTCAGAAAAGTACTCAACGAATGCGAGAAACAAGAAGAACGAAATGAGCCGTTCTTCAAAGCCATTCTTGAAGTTTGATTGTAACCAAATGCGAATCGGGAGGAGCCTCAGTTCCTCCCGATTCTGCTTCTCCCGCCTTACACATCGAGTACAGGGGTTGATATGCCCGGCTCCTGCCCCTTCGGCGCTTTCGCGCGTCTGCCAAACATTTTTTTCAGCCAGGCGAGAAACTTCTCCTTCCAGGTTTCAGGTGGAGGTTTCTCCAGTCTTTGCTTAAGCCGATGACACCGCAGAATGGTATACCCCACATCTTTGCAGAAATCACAGGCCAAGAGGTGTTGCACGATTGCCGCGTTGGCCGGATCTATCTTCATCCCGCCTGTTGCATTCACGTAGTCTCCGCAGCGGTTTCTCGCTTTTTCAAACCATTTGCGGAAGCCAGGATCCTCCAATAGATCCGAGACCGCAACCACATTGCAAAACTCTGTGGGCATATGCTCCGGCATATCGGAATCCTCCCACATGCCAGTGTCCGTTGACATATCTCCGGCAGGAGTGTTTGCGGTAACAGGGTCGTGCAATGCCGTCACAATCGGCTCAGAGGATGCAAATACCTCTGTCTTGCTCGTTTGCATGATAACATCCTCAGTTCGGACAGGGCGCGGGGGCAGCAGGTACACGCGTGCCCGCTGCCCGTTAGTTTCGATATATCCAGTCAATCATTGCTTTACTCCTGCCGACTGGAATATCAAAAGTTTGCCAGTTTCTTACGACGCGAGAGTGTGACGCACGAACAGTCATGCTGCCAGGCACAGGATCGATTTCCAGACAGAATTTGTGTGCCTTGCGTCTTGATGAGTATATTTGATTTTATTCTCATCCTGTTTGAAGACGTGCCAAATCCTTCTTGATGATAGTTGCGCGCGTACCAGAAACTCCACAGCTATTTGCCTTATTATCAACTCCCGAATTTTTTCTCTAGCGCGACTGAGACTGGACTTTACCGTACCCAAGCGCATGGAAAGCTTCTCGGCAATCTCCTGATCGGAATAGCCGTCGATATGGAGGCGCAGCACATTTTGTTGGCGCTCCGGCAGGGCAGAGATCCATTCTTCCATCTGCTCCATGCTTATGAATTCTTCCGGATCCCAAACATCGGGATGGTCTGCGAATGCTTTGTAGAGCGCCTCGCGGACTTCTTTTTCTTTATAACGTTTGCTCAGCAACGTATTGCATTTCTTCTGCAATATGGCATAAAAAAGCGCACTGAGATTCTCGATCACATGGGTGCTGGAATAAGTACAAAGAGATGTGAACGCCACCATAGTGACATCTTCGGCATCCGAGGGATTGCCCACCCATCGGGCAGCCTTCTGAATGGCCCTTTCCCGCTCACTTTTGAAGAACACTTCCAGAGCCATCAAGTTAGCTCGTTCCTGTTCGCGGTGGCGGTCTTCTTCCATTCGCCTAATATTATCGAATACAATGGGGCGAGCGCTTCCTTGGATAACACGGCAATCACAGTTGTCCCATAACTTCGGAGCTGCCTGCTCATGCTCACTATCAGGCGATGAGTAAGCCGAATCCTCAGGCGGGGGCGCGGGCGTTTGTTCCTCCATCTGCACGACCTTGGAAGCTGTTGCTCCATAAGACGCAACTGCTGAATATGTCGTCCCGAGATCTATCCCTACTACGGGGCTTATTATTACGTGCCGGTTTTCGTCCATGTCTTCGATTCCTCACTACATGCTGAACTATCATACTCACCCTTGTATAAGTAATGTCCCTGCTTTCCATCACATAGTTCCCCTAGCGCACAATTTTTTGAATTATTTTTTTAGGTGGCCTGGCGGGAAAATCCTGGCGCAGTGATGGAACTCTTTTCCCTGCTTTCAGGACTTTAAAATCGAAACAGGGAAGCAGGGATCTTCCCTCAATACCATGCTACGAAGCGGAAAGGAACACGACCTTGTTTAATATCTATGACGTATTTATCATGGCGATCATCGCCATCGCACTCGTCCTGCTCGCCCGTGGCGGGGCATTCTCCGGCTCATGGAACTATGGCAAGAACAGCGGGAAGGTGCATCTGATGGCCGGTTCGCCGGAGGCTGCCGAGGACGAGCAACCGCGCGGCAAGGCCGAACGCAAGCCGCCGCAATAGTTGAGGCGTTTCAATCCTTCACCCTTATCGTATAGAACTACAATCTTCAGGAGCCTGGCCGGTTACCGGCCAGGCTCCCATACGTTCATACGCTTCATACTCCTGGCGACACCCCTCCCCCTCCCTCAGTGCAAGCAGAAAAAATACAACCAGAACGAGAAGAGGCGTGACAGCAGAAATTTTTCTGCTAGATTCTTTTTTGTCGCCTCGGATCGCGTGAGCGCGAATGGATTGGCTTGCCCAATCCCTAGATGCGCTCTTAGTCTGCTTGCGCATCCTAAGAGGGGTCGTCGCTCGCGAAGCGCTCGCGCGTTTTCTTTCGTAGTGAAACACGGGGGGGGCGCTATGGCAAAGATGAAATACATGGCTCCGACCGCCTCGCCTATTACGCGAGGAAGCGGTCACAAGGCGGTAGCCGCCGCCGCATACCGAAGCGGCTCGAAGCTCCACGACGAAAAGCACGAATGCATCCACGATTACAGCAAGCGCAACGGCGTGGCGTATTCGGAGATCGCCCTGCCCGAGGGCGCTCCGGAGTGGATGCACGACCGCGAAAAGTTATGGAACGCGGTCGAGGCCAAAGAGGATACGCACACCCGGCGGGCCTCGGCGCAGCTTGCCAAAGAGTATATGTGCCAGCTACCACGAGAGTTATCGGAAGAGCAGCAGAAAGCAGTCTTGCGCGAATGGGTGGGCGGCCTCATAAAGCGCGGCCTCGTCTGCGACTGGTCGCTCCACCAGGCGCAAGCCGCCGACGGCGGCGCGAATCCGCACGCCCATTGCATGGTCGCTACCCGCTCCGTGGATGCTGCCGACCCGCATGGCTTCGGCAAGAAATGGGCGGGGGATCCGTCCATTGCCTGCGCCGGGCGCAACAAATCGCCGCTCGACGACGACCGCACGCTCCTGCGCTTCAAGGAAGAATACACGGCGATCTGCAACGCTGCCTTAGAAAAAGCGGGGTCGGACGTCCGGATCACGCATCTGAGTTATGAAGCGCAGGGCGTGGACGCCCAGGGCGGCATCCACAAGGGCAAGGACGCGACCGCCCGCGAGAAGAAGGGCGAAAAGACGCAGGTCGGCTCCCATAACCGCAAAGTGAAATATGACAATGTCCTGCGCCCGTATGACCGGGCGCTGCAAGCCTCACAGGATGGCTGGGCGTTTCCGCCTCCTTCCGCCGAGAAACAGAACTGGAACAAGAAAGTAGCCGAATGGCAGATGGTTCGCGGCTCGGCGATGGCGTCGCGCGATGCCGCGCAAAAGGGCATGAGCAACGTAGCCGCGCCCCCGGCATCGCGCAGCGAGAGCCGCACCGACATGGCGCGGCAGGGCGCCATACTCGCGCACCGGCAAAGCCAGACCTACCGGGCGCGGGTGGAGAAATCCCGCGAAACGGAGCGCGGGCCGGAGCGGTAGTGTGTCTCAACGAAAGGCGGTGAAGGCATGGCAGAAACAGACAGAGTGCAAAGCAGTGGAGCAATCGGAGCGCATAGGGGCGATAATCCTCCGGGAATGCCTTCCGGGGCAGGTGTACAGTCTGCGGCCTATGCTCAAGCGGCAGATGCGGCAAAGCCCATCCATGCCGGCATGCAGCAGGCACGCGGCGCGGATCGGGCGCTGGAGACAAGCAGCCCGTCGCAAACGCCGCAGTGGAAAGAGGCCAATCCCAGCACCCCGGCGCAGCAAGCGCAACAGGCAGGGCAAACCATGCACAATGCGGGTGTGACTACGAATGCCACCCAATCGGCGGAAACCAAAGCTCAGGTGCAATCTGCGCTTGATTCTACCAGCAAAACCGGGCATAATGGGCCGCAGCAAGGAAGCAGGTGCGCCGCCGCGCAGCAACAAGCGGCCTCCGCTCCGGCTCCCGCGCCATCGCAGTCTATGAACAAGTAGGGGGCAGCATGAGCCGTCTGGATGACATCCGCAATGCCGCAGCAGGGACGCCACAAGGCACGCAGGGAGGAGCGACGATACTGGAAGGGCCGAAGCCCAAAGGCGTTGTTAAAGAACGTTATGTCGCCTTCGCCGCTCCGACCGGCGATCCGCAAATCCGGGTCATCATCTACGCCAAGCGCTTCTACATGATGCCGCAATACAGCGTACTCTATGACGTGTTTTTCGAGGGGCTGGGGGAGTTCGTCAGCCTGATCTTTCCGCATCATCGCGTATCCATGTGGGGGCGCAATCTGCTGCCGCTGGTGACGGCGCTGCGCACCAACAGCGTCGAATGGCTGACAGAGTATGATCCGCTGATTCATCTGCCCGCCGAGGATCCAGACGCCGCTGTCATCGAGTCTATCGAGATCCTGACGACGGTACAAGACCCCATTCCAGGAGAGGCAGACGGGGGAAGCAAATAGGCCGCATTCTCATTCTGCTTCGATTCTGGCGCAGGTTTTTGGTGTGGCCGCTAGGTAGGTAGCCGGAGGGCTTTTCGCGTCTGTACGGGCTTGTAATGCGGATTTAGAGGGTACGGGGCGGCGATGGCCGCCCCGTGTTGCTGACCGGCTACTCCTCCCGCTGGCTTTTGGCAAGCAGGGCATGGATAGCATCGTAGGCGCGATCGGCGGCTTTCGCCAAGGCGAGCAGGTCGCCGGGGCCGAAGCTGTGCGAGGTCTGCCATTTCTCGTCTTTGTCCTGGTAGCGGCGCTCGAACTGGGCGGAGTAGAAGTCTCCGTTTTTCCAGACCGTGGCGGTCACGCTTGCGATGCGGACTTTGGTGACGGGTTTGTTCTTGGTTTCGGCTTCAGTCATGTTCGTATCTCCTTTTGGTTGTCGGAGGCCGCACCATGCCGCCTCGCTTACGGCGCACAATCTAAGCGGGAAGCAGCGACGGGCGCAACGGGGAATTTTGTGCTTGCGCGAGGAACGCCCCATGGCTTCCTATGGGGCGGGGGAAAATTCTCCTTGCGCCCGGAGCGACCCGCTAACGTAAGCCGGAAGACAGCGAGGCGGCATGGTCGTGGTTCGCCGATAGACATGAGGGGAGAGAGTGACGAAGCGGCGGAAAGCAAGCAGAACCGGATCCGGATCCGAAAGCGGGGCAGTGGAGCGGAACACGAAAAGCGGTTTTCGCGGATCCGCCGTGTGACGGCCCGGCAAGGCACCGGACGGGTGGGGAAATGAACCGGAAACGCCGGAACCGGGGTTCAGCCCGGCCCGTCAAAATCCAGCTCAAGCGTAAGCATGCGGTCTTGCTGCAGCCGCTCGGCATGGGTCATGGGAGGGGGAGCTGGTTCAGGTACGGCGGCTTCCTGGGCGACTTCATCCGCCGGCATTGCCCGCACGAATTCGGACAGCCCCAATACCTGCTTGGCGCTGTACTTGGCCGCTTCGGTTAGCTTGCGCTGCCAGGCTCTTTCCTGCCGCGACCAGCGCCAGCCGGCGGAGTTCATCCTTTCGCGCAACGTGGCGGCGGGAACGTCCTCGAAGACAATCTGCACCCGGTCCAGCGCGTGATTAAGCAGCACCGTGACGCCTTCCCCCTCGTGCAGCGTTTCGGTCTCCGCCGGGGGCTGCTGGGCAAGGGCAGCGTTGGCCTGCGCTATGGCGGCGAAAGTCCAGAACTTGCTCGCCTGGGTGATGGCAGGCTTCCTGTACCGGGCGTTATACTCGGTCACGAGCGCAACGGCCTTCTCCACCAGCTCCGCCTCGCCGTTCTGCGCCAAGCGCTCGACTTTCCCGACGATGCTGGTGACAAACGCGCTGCGGGTATAGACGGAATCCCCTTCGTCAATGCCTGCGATGACGCCTAAGCTGCGAGCAAGGTCGCGCTCCAGCGCCCGCCACTCCGCGCCGTGCTTCTCCTCCTCGGTGCGGGCATCCAGGATCCGTTCCCGGATCGCCGAACGCGCCCGAGTGCGCCAAGCGGTGAACTCGGCGAGCTTGTTGTCGGCCCACCGGCTGCGCTTCTCATTGCGGGCAACGGGGAAGTTGGCGGGGCCGGTGATGAAGCTGGAAGCAACCCGGCTGTGGGAATGCAGATAGGCGCGATAGAGCTTGAGGTAGTTTGCCTTGTAGCGCAGGATTTCGGCATCCAGGATGGCACGCTGGGCCTCATTGGTGCAGAGGGCGGCCATCTCGCCGTAAAAGCCGTTCACGTCGTTTGCAAATCCCTCCTGCTCCAATCGGGCGCGGCGCTCCGGGGTATGGCTGGTGTTGCTGTAGGCGGCGCAAGCCAGCGTATAATCCAGCTCTTCCGGGCGGGCGATGACGGGGAGATCGAGGTCGGTATCGGTCATAAGCGGCCTTTTCCATCGGAGGTGTAGCGCATGTCAGCAATGCGGTCAAGGGGTCTGCTCCGTCATCCTCGCCGTTCCTTATGGCGGAAAAATGCACGAATCCTTGTCCCTCATCGCGCGCCCGCGCGCAGAGTACCAGCATAGCTGCCATGAGCCGCCATACCGATCGGGGCGCTTAACCCTGGTTTTCTCCCGTTTGCGGCTACTATCCGGTCTACCGGCTCCGGCGGCGCTCGACCGCGGCGGCGGCATTTTGGGCAGTCAGCAGGGCGTATTTCTCGCCGTTCTCCTGCGCCTTGGCGCTTTCTTCCATCAGCCGGGCGGTGGTATCCTCGATGCTCCAGCCCCAATCAATGGCCGTCATGCACCAGGTGAAGTCGGCGCGGCTCACGTCCGGGCCGGTATTGCCGTGGTTGGGCGGCGCTCCCTGCAGGCACTTGGCATAGCTCGGCCATTTTCGGCGGCCCGGGCCTGGCCGCGCCGGAGAAACTCGAAAGGGGCTGGCAGGCGCTGCCTCCGGCGCCGCAACTAGTTCCAGCGCTGTAAGCTGGTCTTTGCTGACGAGCAGGCCGAGGGCGCAGTATGTGATTTCGACGCGGGGGAAATCCGGAGCGTACTTGTCCTTGAAATTGAGGCTGCCCGCGATCCGGGTCGCGCCGCTCGCCGTTGGATCCGCGCCCGCGCCTTTTCGGAGGCGGCAGGCAAAGTCGTCATCGGCGCTGCCGGCAGGCAGGGCGATCCATGCCTGAAAATTGCCGGGGCTGGTCTCAAGCGCCAGAAAGGAGGAGGCTTTCACCGTCTCGATGCCGGACGCCGGCAGGTCGTCTAACTGGATGAACGCGACCCTGCGGCCGCGCGGCCGCAGGATAATATTCTGCTGTCGCTCCGTCGCCTGGTCAAGCAGCGTGGGCAGATCCCGGCGCAGCTCGCCGGGGGATTTGCCCCGGTGGAAGCCGATTTTCTCGCCGCCCAGGTTGGTCAAGGTCAGGTCGAAGGTTTCGGCTCCGACCGATCCGAACGCCTCCAGCATGGCAAGAGCTGCCTTTTGTACCGCGTTATCGCTTCCGCCTTCCACTGCGCCCCCCGTGTTTCTCTTTTCTGCTTTTTTTCCTTTGTTGACTTGCAATCTAGCGAGTTTGCTTTCGGATCTCAAGCCTTTGGAATTCGCCCGGCTTGTCAGGAGTGGTTCCGGCGTGAGCCGGGAAACCGAAAGGCTCGATGCCTTGAGGTTTCCGTTTTTTGGTGATTTTGGGGTGAGTTATCCCCAGAGTTGCGCATATAGGATTGATTCATATATGAAATTCAACAAAGGAGATTCATTATATGAAGGTGTAAGACTTGTGTACCCTGGGCGTAAGAGATGTGTACCCTATCCGTAAGACTTGTGTACCTCTCTAGCGTAAGAGATGTGTACCCCTGCGAAAACTTATCCACAGGCTTTGCCGAGATGCAGGCGTAAGGCTTGTGTACCAAAATGGGGCGCATTGATGAGGCTGGCCTAGAGTTTTTCACCGTTGCGTTGCCGGTGGCTCTTAATGAAGTCGAAGAAATGGGCGCGGGGGTCGTTGGGTGTGATGTTGGCCTCCTCTATCCACGTGAAATATTGCTCCACAAGGAAGTTTACATCCCACTTGCCAGCGAGCAGGCGTGCTTGTTTGCGCGTCTCCTGGTCAAAGGTACGGGCGCTTAGGATTTGTTGCGTCTTCTCTTTCTCTGTGGGCCGCTTTCCCCGGCCTATCAGTAACGGGCTGCGGTATAGGGTCAGGCCGGTTTCGTTCAGATCGTAGTTAAGCATCAGCTTTTCGCGGTCGCCCTCATGCGGCTGCCAATGCTGTGCGACCGTGGCCACCGCGTGTTTGAAGGCGCTGCGGAACTGGCGGTAATTCTGTTCGGCGACGCCGGTTCCGAACTGCGTCTGGAGCGAGCCGTAATGGACGTTTAACTCCTGCTGCCCGCTGGCCTGCATCGCAAACAGGCGGTAAGACACCCACATATACACGTCAATGGCAAGCGGACTTTTCTTGAGAGCGGCGAGTATGTCGGTGCGTAGCGGAACGGGGGATTCAAGGATTGCCTGGAAGAACTCTTCGGAAAGCTCGATCCAGCTACCAAACAGGCTGTCCTGGTCGGGATTTTTGAAGTCGTGCCACAATTCCGACCGGGGGGCGATATTCAGATTCAGGCGGGAGCGCCGCCGCTCGTCAAGATACTGGAAGCTGACAGAGGCATTGAGCAGTTTAAGCAGTTGCTGGCGCACGCGGTTGCCATTGGTGCCGCGCCCTTTGTGGTTGCCGGTATAGCCGATTTCCTTGAGAAAGCCGCTGAAATGCGAACTGAGTTCCACGCGGCGCTCACGGGTGGCGACCACCTGAGTAATGATATGTGCAAGCGTGAGGCGGGGAAATGAGCCATAGGGAATGCCGAACGGCGTGCCATTCTCGTCTATGCCGCTCGATATAATCAGGGAATAGTTGCCATTCTTCCGGATCCAGTCGCGCGTCTCAGGGTCGCTATGGGGCAGCGTGCATTGAATGAGTTCCGGGCTGTAGTAGCTGATCTCCGGGCCTGCCTGTGCCGGCATGGTCAGCACGTTCAGCGCGGCAAGCCGGTTGCGGTCGTCCGGATGCACCCGAGCCGGTAGTTTCGATTTTTGCTCAGCCATACGATCACGCCCTCTCCTGCCCTGTGCCCTGATATACCACGAAACGCGGCGGGGCAATCATTGCATCTCTTGCCCATGTTTATGTACTTCTGAACGCTTGAATTTTCATACGTATGAAAATCCGTAAATATGCATTTACACCTGTTGCTGTATCCATTCGCTAAGCAATTGTTCGATGAGATCGGAAAGGTCTTGCCCGGCGCTGATGTCTTCTAATAGGCGGGTCGCCCTTTTCTTCGTTTGCTTGCGCAGTAGTACGGTTGTAGGCTGGTAATCGGGATTGCTGCGCTTGCCGTGTGGCCGTCCCCTTCCTCTCACTAATTCGGCATCGGCAGGGGTGTGCGTGGCCACCGGCGCGGCGGGCGGCGGCTCCGGCGGGCGTTCTTTCAGTCTGGCGAGCGCGCCACTGAATTTACTTTGCTCCGGCATAGGTCACTAACTCCTTTCCTGCCGCCTGATAGGCTTCCCATGCCCGCTTGGCGCGGGGGTCGTCCACTTGGGACACAGTGACGCCGGCGGCGGCGGCTTTCTCAAACGCCTTGAGCCGGGGAATATCCACCGTGAAAAGCGGAATGCCTTGCGCGGTAAGTTCGGCGCGAAGCTGCTGCCCTTCCGGCTCCGGCGGCGGCGGTACTTTGGTAAGCAATACCCGGTAGTGGGCGCTGCCTAATTGCTGTAACGCTTGCAGCGTGAGAACAAGGCCGTCCGTGTCGAGACTTGCGGGCACGGCGGGAATGACAAGCAGATCGCAGGCTTCTGATAGAGCTTTCAGGTCTACCTGACGGGGGCGTTGGCCGGTGTCTATGACGGTGTGTACAAAGTCACGGGCAAGGCGGGCGGCCTGGATTTCATCGGCGACGCGGAAGGGGAACCCCCTCCCGCGCTGGCTCCAGGCGGTGGCGTTGCGCGTGTCGTCGCCGTCAAGCAAGAGGGTAGGGGCAAGCGTTTGCAGGTAGGCCGCAAGATGTACGGCGGTAGTCGTCTTTCCGACGCCGCCCTTGTGACTGGCTACGGTGATTATCATAAATCCGCCTTTTGTATTTTTGCATGTTTGAAAATCCGTATTTACAAGTATACGGAAATACGGAAAAGAAAGCAATAGGGCAGGCACATTTTTTCGCGGGGAGGGGGGATGACGCTCTTTCTGTCTCTTATGGGTATCGCTGGCGGCTCCATAAGCCGCCAGCGCCCGGAGCAAAGGCCGTTTACCGCCTACCCAATGGAACAGGCGGTAACGTCGAAAGCCGGCGCTTAGCTCATGCCGTCACATAAGGGGCAAGGCTTGTGGAGCGGGCTGCTCCAGCCTCTTCGTAGCGATGGCGTGATATTTGGCGTCAAGCTCGATGCCGAGATAATCGCGCCCCAGCGTCCTTGCCGCAAGAAGGGAGGAGCCGGAGCCGCTGAACGGGTCGAGCACGATACCCCCCGGCGCGGAGAAGGTTTCCACGAGCGGCAGGAGTACCGAAAGCGGCTTCTGCGTCGGATGCAGCTTATTGCCGCTGTACTTCCAGTCTATCACGTCGCCGATGGTGCTGGCGGGTTGCTTCGGGTTTCCCTTGGCAAGCAGGTAGGCGCATTCATGCTGATAGCGCAGGTACTTGGTGCAGGAAGTGTACCGTTTTGGGAAAGCCAGATGCCCCACCACGCGAAAACCCGCTTTGCGATAGGCGGTCAGGAACTTGTCGGCGTGCGGCCATCCATAGAAGCTCACGCCAAAGCGGTCGGGACTGAGTATCCGGTACATCTCTGCAAATGCAGGCTTCAGCCAGGCGTCGTTATCATCGTTGGGTACAGTGCGACCATCGCGCGACTTGTAGCGGGTGATATAGGGCGGGTCGGTCAGGATGAAATCCACGCTGGCGGCGGGAAGCAGAGGAAGCGCGTTCAAACAATCGGCGTGGAGAATGGTATTGCGGGGAGTAGTCATTTCTATTCCTCCCCTGCTATGTCTCGTTCGGGGAAAAGGCTGTCAGCATGTACGCGGATGACCTCCCAATTAATGCCAATATCTGCGTCGTGCCGGTGGTCGCACTCCTCCAATACCTCGCGGTATTGCTCGTCGGTGAGGTCTGGCCGCAGTTCGCGCACATCGTCTATGTGCCAGAGAGTGATGAGGTATCCGTGCTTGGCAAGAAGCTTGCGGAATCTTTCTATCGTGTGGGTGATGTCTGTCGTATGGGTCATAAGCGTTTGCCTTTCTGGTTGGTTTTAGGGTGTGTGTCGCGCACACACCCTTCTAGGCATGCGCCAATGAGCGGGGGTAGCGAGGTCAAGGCCGCAGACGCCGGAGGGGTATCACCCAGGCTGCACGGAGCAAAGCGATGGAAGCTAGGGGATACCGGCGGCGAAGCCCGTGAGGGTTGCCTTGACGAAGCGAGGGGCGAAGCCCCTTATTCTGGGGAGAAACACGGGGGGAGAGATGCCTAACGAATAAAATTGATGGGAACAATATTGAGGGGAACAAGCGGGTCAAATTCGTGGTGGTCGCTGGTTACGACCTCTCCCGATAGCTCCTGAGCCAGCGCAATGCAGAAGCAGTCCGCAATGGAGATTCCTCCACGCGCTTTGAGTTGCCCTACGCGCCGCCAAAAAGGTCGGCTCATCGTCTGCCGCTCGATCACCCCATCCGCAAAGAGGGTAGAAATCACCTGGCGGGCGCGGCGCTCATCCGTCGCCCGCAACGTGTCGTAATAGACTTCGCAGAGATTCACCGAGTGGGCATAACAAATAGCTGACGGGTTGGACAGCAGGGAAGCTACAACAGCGTCGCCAGGCTCCCCGGCGATGTAGGCAACCATTGCGCAAGCGTCAAGAATATGGACACTCACCGGAGCGGCCTGTCTTCAAGGGCAATGTCTTCCCGCTTGCGCCGCATGAAATCCTCGGAACTCAGAATGCCTGCCAGCATCCCTCGCCCCCGAAGCTGCTTCGGTTTCGCGTCAGCCTCCGGCGCGACGGTCGATCTGTCCTTCTTGTCAGCCTTTTGGCTCTCAGCCGGAGGAACGAGCCGGACTTCTACCTTATCGCCGGGCTTCAAATGCAGTTCCTCGGCCTTTGACGGCAATTCCAGAAGCAATCCGCTTTTCACCTCGGCGGTGTACTGTATCAATGTCATCTTTCCCCTCCGTCCTAAATTTCCACCATGTGCGCAGTTCCTCGGGCGTAACCTTCAGATACCATTATAGCACGAGCCGCGTTCGAGAGTAGAGCAAAATCTCTGCTGAGCAGGACGCTCTAGCGCTAAATCATGATCCGCTCGATCTCGTCTAAGCTGATCTGATCCCCTCGTCTGTCATACAGCTTTGTCGTCCTGGGGCTTTCGTGGGCGGCGATGGCCTGGGCATTTTCGACCGTGCCGCCATTCTCCAGATAGGCCGTAATCCCCGACGCCCGGAAGGTATGGTTGCAGATCGTCTCCGGCAGGCCCGCTTCCGCCGCACGGCGCTTCACCAAGTCGAGCGCTTCCCGCTCGCTCAGGCCGTTCTCGGTGAGCTTGCGGCTGCGGCCCCGGCTCGTGCGGAACAGGGGCGTTTTCTTCTCCAGGCGGATGCCGGCGGCGTCCAGGTAGGCGTCCAGGTACTCCTCGGCTGTGTGATGCACAGGCACCTCGTGGAACTTGCCGCCCTTCTCGTGCAGGCGGATCCACCAGCGCTTGCCGTTCTGGTAATAGTCCTCAACCTTCATTCCCACGACCGCGCCTATCCGCGCGAAACTGAACACCATCAACCCGATCAAAGCGCGATCGCGCAAGCCGACGACGTGGCTGGTGTCTATGCTGTCCAGCAGGCTCCTTACATCCTGTTTGCTCAAGACTGGCGTCTTGCCCTTCTTGATGCTATACTTCGGCCCCCGGACGCTATGGGCTGGGTTCATCGGCACGACCTGGCCGACCACCAGCCAATCGAACAGCATCCGGATCGCCGCCAGCGCCTGTTTCACCGTCTGCTCTTTGCCGTGGACATCCTCACCGCCCATCTCCTCGATATAGGACGCGACCGTAAGGGGCCGGATCTGCAGGAGCGCCGTGACGCCATGCGCCTCGCACCAGGCGAGGAACCGCACGACCTGGCGAGCATACGCCCGGCGCGTGTTCTTGTTGCGGATGTTGGCGGCGAAGAATTCAAGGAAGCGCTCCTGGGCGCTCTCGCCAGCGCTCTCGATGATGCGGGGAAGTGCCAGCGCCTGGCCGCCGTCGCCCGGATCCGGAGGCAATAGGATAAGGTCGGTGCTGGAACTGTCTGAGGTCATGGTTTCTCTCCGGATATGGGACTGTCTTTCAATTCTTCTTTCTCCTGCTGGGTGAACTCCTTGCCGCATCGGATGCATACATACCCATCATGCGCGCTGCCGAAATACAGGCGGTCCAGCCCTGCATGATCACAAGGCTTGCTGCCCCATTTCTCGCGGATCCGCCTGGCTTCTTGTTCTTGCATCTGGCTCCTCTGTCTTGCCTGTCTCGCTCGGTAGGAACTTCAGTATAGCGCCACTGCCCTCAAAATAAAAGGCAGCCATCTCATTTACCTTTGCCAGCATATTGGACGTTCGTACACGATAATCCTCTGGCAACGCAAAGCGGCCACCTTTTGGTGGCCGCTGCGCCTTAATCCGTTATCGAGTAATCGTTGGCTGTATGAGCACGCCGCGCCAAAACAGGGGGCCGGACTATATAAGGCCCAATATGGAAAGTGTTACTATATCCGCTAATCTTCTTCAATTAAGCAACGGCACCGTACACATGCGGCGCGGTCAGTACCCCGCCCACTCTCGTTAACCAACAGCACGGGCATACAGACAGCCGTCGCTCGGCCCCTGGCTTCTCCCCTTCCGTTGTTTGGCGTGACGTGCCTAGCGGAACCTCTACGCTTTTCTCCGAATGACTACTTGCCCAGCATTCGTCGTGTTTTATTAAGTCGCTCTTTGAGGCCGCTTTGAAAGGTCGGATCTTTCTTCTGGTTGTCGATATGTGCCGTAATCGCCGCGCGAATGACTTCTGCCACTGGCTTACCTTCGACGCTTGCGACCGTTTGTAGTTCTTCTGCCTGTTCGGCGGACAGACGTATGGTCATGGCTTTGACTGGTTTCATGGTAATAACTATACATCACAAACAAAAATCTTGTCAAGAACCGTGGTATCGTGGTATCATGATACCACGATACCAATTATGGAGGTTCCTATGAGTCAAAATGAACAAGACATCAATCGTCCTGACCAGGCTGGTGAGCACGACCGTTTCGAAATCCAGATCGATCGCGTCCAATACATAGTGACGCAACACTATATGACTGGCCTGGAATTGCGCCATCTCCCGACACCCCCTATTGGGCCTGACCGCGATCTCTTCGAAGTAGTCCCTGGCGGCTCTGACCGAAAGATCGAGAATGAGCAAATCGTAGAAATTAGAAACGGACTTCGTTTTTTCACAGCGCCTGCTCAGATCAATCCAGGCGCCGGAGGCGCGTCCTAGGAGTACCACTATGTTGCCTCCCAATGACACTAACTACTTAACAGAGCGTTCTGTCAACCATTCCATCGCGATGGAATCTAATATGACGTGCGTCGTCTTTCCGGATTTTCCTCTGCCCGTAGGTTTTGATCGCGCACGATCCGATCTTCTTCTTAGGGTTAGTGCTGGGTATCCCGACGTCCCCCCTGACATGTGGTGGTTTGCCCCGCCTATCCAGCGCACGGATGGCAAAAGTATCCCCGCTACCGAGGTTATAGAAACCTATTTGGGCCGACAGTGGCAACGATGGTCTCGTCATCTGCCCCCAGGACAATGGCGCTCAGGAATCGATGGCCTTGAGAGCTTTCTGACATTGGTACGCAGAGAACTCGAACGGTCTGTCCCGGAAAGTACCCAATGAGAGTTTCACTCGTAATGCCACAAGTGATCGCCGAGGAACTTCAGTCTGTCGCCAACATTCCAGAAGAGACCGCAGGAGTGATGTTGACGAGCATCGCCGCTGCCCCGAACGGCGACATTAGACTGCTCGTACGTCATATGCGATGGGTCGACGAGTCTGCTTACATACGTCGGGCATGGAACGGCTTAACAATCCGGCCCGAGGGCTACGTGCATGCATTAGCGGAGGCGGAATTAATCGGCGCTACTTGCATCTGGGTTCACACTCACCCAGGCCAGAACGCCTCGCCTCGCCCAAGCCAACACGACCACGTTGTAGATCATCAGCTTGCAGACCTTTTCCGCCTGCGCTCCGGCAGTCCGTACTATGGCGCGCTGATTTTCTCTCCACACTCTTCCGGGCTGGACTTCACTGGACATTTGCAGCATGAAAATTGTAACGCTGTCCAGATTGAACGCTTGTGGCAGGTCGGCGATCGCTGGCGACTAATTCGAGCATTCGATTCTGTACTACCGCCTCTGTCTCCGATTTTCGACCGCAACGTCCGAGCGTTCGGATCGGCTGTCCAACAGACACTTGCCGATCTCAGAATAGGTATTGTTGGTTGCGGTGGCACTGGCTCAGTCGTAGCCGAACAGCTTGTTCGGTTAGGAGTTCGAGATCTCATTCTGATTGACCCAGACGAGCTATCAGAAACCAATCTGACCAGGGTATATGGCTCAACCGAAATGGATGTCCATCAGCCGAAAGTGCAGGTTCTGGCTCGACATCTCGCCAGCATCAATTCCAAACTCCGTTGTGAAACACTACAGTCAATGCTCACGCTGGAATCGACCGCCCGCCGTCTTGTTGGATGCGATGTTATATTTGGCTGCACCGATGATAACGCTGGTCGTTTGGTGCTGTCACGGCTGTCGACATACCTTCTCACACCCGTAATTGACTGCGGTGTGCTCCTGAGCAGCGACCTCGAAGACAGTCTGACGGGAATCGACGGCCGTATTACAATTCTGTCCCCCGGACAGGCTTGCCTTATCTGCCGAAACCGGATCGATCTTGCGCGTGCAAGTGCCGAACTTCTCACCCCGGATGAACGCATACGCCGCCAAGATGAAGGCTACGCCCCTGCGCTTACCCGAACAGAGCCTGCTGTAGTGACATTCACAACGTTGGTCGGCGCGACCGCCGTCAGCGAACTGTTGGAGAGATTGATCGGCTACGGACCTACGCCCCGCCCGAGCGAAATATTGCTCCGTTGCCACGAACGGGAGATTTCAACCAATGTGGCCCAGCCCAGGGAACACCACTATTGTAACCCATCTAGTGGTAAACTTGGAGTCGGTATAACACAACCTTTTTTGGAGCAAACATGGCCCACATAACGAAAATTCCTTGGTGGCAATGGTTACCCGTATTTGGTTGGCGTGTTGTTATGGTTGTTGATTCTGCTGACGAGATTCCGCAGAAGCTTCCACGCAACAGTGCGGTTTTGGTTGGTTCAAGCACCCGGCCAAAATGGGTTGTTTTTGATTGTCCGTGCCGCAGTGGTCACCGGATTATGCTTAATACTGACTCTGCTCGCTCGCCACGATGGTCAACCACGGTCACAGGTCCATTGACCATCTCTCCGAGCGTCGACTACAACCACCCCGTGCGGCGGTGCCATTACTTCGTTCGTAACGGGCGCATTGAATGGGTTCATGACAAGGAGATAAGATGACTTCTACTAACCAACCACCATCCGACGCCGAAGAAATGGTCAACCCCCAAGATTCCTTGGATGATGATGCTTCCAAGCCCACACCTAAAAAGACCCCGATGTACGAGGCGATCCACGCATCACGCTATCAGCGCCAGTCGATGATCAAGACGATCGAGCAACAGCATGATTGCCATCTAATTTGCTACGTTACGGGAAAGTATGCCGGGATTCAGCGTGACGATACCGTCGGCTTTATGGAGATGTTACACAACATTCAGCCTGGCGAGAACATAGATCTTCTTTTGCACAGCGGCGGTGGCGATGTGGATGCCGCTGAAAAACTGGTAGCGCTGGTGCAGGCAACAGTCGGTGACGGCCAACTCCGGGTGATTATTCCGGACTTCGCGAAGAGCGCTGGTACATTGATGGTACTCGGAGCAGACTCGCTCATTATGAGCGATTCGTCCGAACTGGGGACAATTGATCCTCAAATATCGACCCAAGATGGGCGGGGCAACGAGATTTACCATTCCGTTCTATCGTATCTAGATGCTTTCCAGACTCATTCCAAAGCGCTTCGGACAGATCCAGACGATCCAGTCGCCCGCCTCATGCTCGATAAGCTCGACCCAATAACCTTGCGGCATTTCCAAGCTATTCGTGATCGTGCCCGAAGCTTTGCTGAAGACCAGTTGAGGCGAAAGGGGAGAAATTTTTCCAAGATAGCCTCTGAACTGCTGGACATTACGCGGTGGCCATCCCACGGCCAGATGATCAAGTGGCAAGATGTAAAAGAAATGGGGTTGCCCGTTGAATATCTGGAGCCACGGAGCGACCAGTGGCAAACCTATTGGCGTCTATACTGCCTGTTACGTTTGGCAGTGAAGGATGAACAAAGGATATTCGAATCCAAATATGCGTCTCTCACGCTCGATCCGTAACGCGAGGCGAAGGATTGCCAATTCCAAACAGTGCGCGAATAACCGTTATTTTCTCGTAATACACACCATCGAAGAGAATGTTCATCCAGAGAAATTTGTATACTTGGACAGAAATACTGAGAAAAATTTATTTTCCCCGACACTTTCCGCTTTCTTTTGCTGTCATGTAGTTATGATAGGAGCGGACTTTTTGCATGGAGTTTTGCACGCTGACCCTCTTTGACCAGGGCCGCCCAGTTCAGCCTAACGGAGATCGCGCAAGCAGATCCATAGAACTTTCGGTTGGCGCAGATGCATATTTCTCCTAAAAATATTTTTTGCGACTTGTCCCCCATTTGTCTTTTGCCGTTGCATTAGAGGTATAGAAGTCCTGAGAAGCCCTCATCATAGGTAAATAGGAGGAAGAGTGAATAAAGGAAGCACTCTCTCAACGGGTGGGTTAGTCCACGCAAGGGATATGTTTCTAAAAATGCGCCAGGATAGTTCCCATTCTGAGCGGCTGGCAAAAGGTCGTCCTAGTGAAACTCATGCTCGTCGTCTACTGATTACCGCTTACAAAACATGCCAGGGTTTCCGAGACGAAATGAAGCAGCGCTCGGCGGATCTCCCTGATGGCGAGATGTGCCAAGAAATCATCGCTTCATATGTTCAGCGCAAGCCAGGCCAGGACGCTTCTTTCTTGAGCCTCATCACGTCTTGTTGCTGGCAAGAATATCTTGAGTTCATAGGACGGCAGATTCTGCTCAGCCAACAGCACAAACAAACCTATGTTCAGTCATGGATGCGTGTCCGACAGGTGCTACTTCAGCCTCTATATCAGCGATTCATGAAGCACTATTTTGGCCTTGTGCTTCCTTTTATGATTCGTTACCCAGAGAGCAGGGGGGTCGATTTATTATATGTTATCTTTGCGGGGTTTCTTGCCGCGCACATTACCATGTACCCTGAGTTGGAACGTGCTCTTAAGAGGGAACGTCCTGATCTTCCGCCAAGCATTGCGCTCCTTTGGGAACTTGTCGGGGAGCTAATTACATTAACACCTGAGTTCGTGAAAACGAAGGTGCCGTTCAAAAAAATGCCTAGTCAGGCAGCATCGAGTATTCAGAGGCGTTATTATGTATCCAGACGGGAATCTTTGAGTGGCGATGTACCCGAGTCTGCTGGGTACCTCGATCCCGAACAGATGGCTATAGCGCGGTGTGATATGCGGACTCTTCTTGCCCAATTAACGCCGCGCCAACGTGTGATCGTGCGCCTGCAGGCAGAAGACTATAACCGAGAAGAGATTGCAGAGTTAATGAATATCACCGAGGAAACGGTAAAGACGCACATCTCTCGTTTTCGCAAGAATATGAGAAGCTTGGCAGGGACCCAAAATTAAGGTCAAAAGTGAAAGTGTCGGTTAAGGAGGTGATAATGTGGAGCATCTGCACTTTGAGTTTGATGCGTCCGCAGGGAAGCGAATTGCGGTAAAACTGAATACTCAGGCATTTGTCCGGTTGATGGATCCGCTCAATTATACGATGTACCAGTCTGGCGGGCGGTATACCTACTATGGCGGTTTGGCCGTCCGGACGCCTGCTCCCCTGACCATTCCGCATGCGGGCCATTGGCACGTTGCGATAGATCTCAACGGACATTCCGGATATGTCCAGGCTGAAATCGTTGGGTAGTACCCAGTTCGGAAGGAGGTGATGTACTGATGGCAGGCCCCACCAAGAAGGAAGTAAGCCAAGCGGCCAAGGACTTGGCGAACCCGAAAACATCGAAGACACAAAAGTCGGAGGCGGCAGAAACCCTGAACTATCGCAAAGCATCTCAGACACCGCCGAAGAAGGGCAAATAGCAGCATAATGCAGGAGAACGGCTTGCCGTTCTCCTGCGCTACGTCACGGAGACAGAACGAAAATGCTTGATACACCTCTGTTTGAACAACGCCGCAAAAAAGTGATCAGTGCACTGGAGCGGGCAAAATTTGCTATGATGTCCCCGGAGGACAATACAAATATTCGTCCGCTTTTAGGTAAAGTTCGGATCATCGAGCGGGTAAAACCGGAAGACACGGTTGAGGCAATTCCTGGAGCAAACCAGGTGCCATTCACTTTGTCTCTTGAGGCGATAAACGGCACCTTCTATGGGATGGATCTGTCAGGAAGTTGGATAGATGAAACCGCTGAAGAAGCCATGATCCCGAGGATCATAGAATGGGTTCGCCAAGGGATCCACGAGAACAAATTGCCGAGCAGCTTTCGCATTGCGGCCACAAAGGAATATACCGGCCAGGATGAATATGGCCGTCTCATTCCACAAAAGCGCTAAGGAGACCAGGGATGGATGATCTGTCACTCAAAGCTGATGCGGCGCGAAAACTTGCTGCTAGTAGGCTAATCAATACTGATAATCATGTGAGCGGATTGCTCGCGGAAGCAGGTATAACGCAGAATGCCTATACCCACAAACCTGCTGGATTAAGTTTTCCCTACAGCGCCGAAGTCAGGCGGGGATTTAGTTTTGATCTCGATCCACAGCGGATCGAGCAAACAAGTATTGAGGAAATCGCGGAACAGTTCACCCAAATAGTATACGACTCTACTTTCCGGTAACTGAACGGTTCATGCCGCCTTTCGGCGTTTCTTGAGTGGCTCAGGGATTGCTTTCTGTCTGCGATGCGCCTCCACTCCCTTGGGCAAATGCTCCGTCACAC